>Ga0233428_1000698_pt1 | contig 42961 bp, 41 predicted proteins | sample SI_118_April2016_4_FD_179890 | JGI IMG/M metagenome (GOLD analysis project Ga0233428, IMG submission 179890) | Seawater microbial communities from Saanich Inlet, British Columbia, Canada - SI_118_April2016_120_MG | ecosystem: Environmental > Aquatic > Marine > Inlet | place: Canada: British... | reverse complement strand
TACTCTTAATTTCTCCATTAAGCCCTGTTTACGATACAATTACGCAACCCTAATACCTCTTCCCAATTATATTTCCAATGCGAGCGATCCATCTTAGCTACTATTTGTTCAAACACCTTCATATCATTCTTGGTATCAACTGAAAGCTGAATATTCCCTGCATCCCTACCTGAATCAATATTATGAATTCTGTAATTATCTTTATTGTCATAAAAATATGTTGTTACATGTTCACAATAAGTATTTTTTCTTGTTTCTGGAAAGGCTTTAAGGAAGGCGCTTGAACGTAACACCTCGACACTTTGACCTTTAGGATATGTACGTCGCAATACATTTGTGACAATATCATAATCATTTTCTCGGAACAATGAGACAGCTTTATCAATTATTCCTTGATCTATCAAAGGGCTGTCACCTGACAATCTGACAAATGCCTCTATATTGCTTTTTTTAATAATATCATTGAAACGTTCAGAAACATTCTGTAATGATCCCCTGTAACAAGTAACGGCATTAGCATTACAGTAATCATAGATAGAATCATCATTTCTGTCTGTGGAGGTGGCAACCACAATCTCATTTAACTCATGGCATCGATTTACACGTTCAAGCAAAAAAGCAATTAAAGGCTTGCCGTTAACTTTGTGGAGTATTTTACCTGGAAAACGCTGAGAGGATATTCGTGCTTGCACTATTGCATATATTTTCATTTTTGAAGATTTGTGTATCATAACGTGTACACACTTTTGTTCAACCTAATTAAAACAAATAATTAACATGTTTGAAAATGATCATTTATTGTCTGCACCATCTTTTCATGATATTTAATTCTGGTATTAAAATTACCACGCTGTCCAGCCGCCATCCACCATTAGTATTTCACCAGTCACATACTTTGAGGCATCGGATATCATAAATATCACTGGTCCAATAATATCCTCAGGCTCAGCCATTCTTCCTAAAGGAGTATTTTCTTTATAATTATTTATGAACTCAGGGTCCTGGTAAGAATCGTCCTGAAGTCCACCGGGACTAATACAATTTACCCTGATATTATGAGGAGCTAAATAAGTTGCTAAATACTTCGTGAAAGTATGAATCCCACCCTTTATAAGAGAATACGCCGAGGCCGAAGTCATGCTTGTCTCTTCATATATTGGGAAATGTGGCCCAACTTTCCCATAGATTGAGCCTACATTCAGAATTACACCATTTTTCTGCTTCTTCATATAAGTGGCAGTTTCCTGACAGCATAGAAAGTATCCACCAGCATGATCACACAGATTCTTGTAAAGTGAGGAAGGTTTTACATCTTCAAACAGGGCTGACCAGTCTTTAGTTTTTGGAAATGCGTTATTTATTAATACATCTACCTTCCCGAAATCGTTGATCACTTTCGTAAAAAAAGACTGGACTGATAAATGGTTCGAGATATCCAGCTCATAGCAGAACGGTTCAAGGCAGTCGCCAGGAAATGACATACTCCTAACTTGATCATTGAATTTGTCTGTATTTCTTACACCAACTATAACTTTTGCTCCTAGCATTGGCAATTGACGTAAAATCTCTGATCCTATTAGCCCACTCCCTCCGGTTACTATTATCACCCTGTTATCAAGCCGGAAGAGTTTATTAGGGTCTGTCTTCATAATCATTGAAAAAGTATGAAACAATATCCAAATCACATTTAGAATGACACATAAACTCTTCTGGAAAATCTGTTGAAAGCTGCAATGCCCGAAACTCTTGGTATTTTTTTGAGTTCCAGATGTCACGGAGTGGTTGATTATTCACATTACCAAAAACCCACGTCCCGTTAATATCCTGAGTACACGGCACGACAGACCCATCAGCAAGAATAGTTATTGAAGTCCATGCGTACTCACAATACTGTCTTTTATAATGACTTTTGTTTTCCCCTTTGGTTTTATCCGTTTCGTCTTTATGCTCTAACAACCATTTATTATCTACGCTCTTTGCAAAAGCATACACATCTTTTCCTTTCCAAAGGTCCAGGAACTGCGTGGCCTTCGTACTATCATTAAGAAAGTCCAGCATTGTGACAACTATGACCGTATCCGCCCTCATCTGCTTTTTGAGCTCCAAAACATCCAGTACCGCTTGATACGATCTCTTAAAGTCTGCCCTTTCTCCCCTAATTTGTTTAGCCTCATCATCATCCAGACTGTCAATGGCAAATTTGATATATCCTGTTCCAGCCTCAAAAAGTTGTTTTATGAAGTCCAATTTAATATTGCATGGATTACATGAAAAATATGATGGTATGTTGCTTCTGGTTAGAGCTGAAATCCTCGCTGGCAATCGAGGGTCTAACAGAGGCTCCCCAAACCCATGCAACGTTATAGATTGAGACACAGCATCATAATAGAAATTATCCTCGGAAGGAACACTATCAAGTCCTCGAAGATGTTGATTTACAAACACTTGCCATCTTTTGTGAACAGTTTCATTTTGGGGTTCAATCTGTGCCAGAATTGCATCATAAGTTTTATCATCCATATGGCGCAATTTCTGTCTAAAGTCGGTCGTCCTTTGACACATTACACAACTCATGTTGCATATGTTAGTAGTTTCTATATTGAAAACAAACGGTGTCAGACTAAGTTCTGCATTTAATACCTGTAAGATATTGTCACTATCTATACTGCTATAATCCCGGTTAATGATTTTTTGTTTTAATTCAAACGTATTTTCTAAAAAAGTAGTATCGTACATTGATATATGTCCTAAAGCCTAACAGAATATTTAAATAAGAAAAGTGGGGGGACACTATTTTATTAACAGCTGCTTCTTATCTTAAGTTGCTATTTTATTGCTTCTAGATACACACTTATTTCTGGTTCTGAATTTGAAAATTCTTCTACGTTGTTACTTATTTCATTAAAATGGCTCGAAGTGTTATCCATTGTAAATACTTTCTCAAAACCAGCTTCAAATAAAAAATATACAATTTTATGTTCATTCCACCAATTAACATGAAAACCTGTTAAATGCCGAGAAAAAGTATCGTAATATTCTTCTGATAATTTTCTAAAATATTCAAATAAACCATATTTCCCATATTCATTTAATATTTCTATAAATCTATCTTTATTTATTTTTGGGACATCATTTAAGAATTGATTGTAAATCTCTGAATCAACCATATCTAAATCTATTACTCTTGTGTGCGGACAAAAATACGAACATTGAGCGTTTATAAATTGTTCAATAGGATCACTAATTTCTGCACACTGATTCGTAAACCTGAACAAAACTTCATCACCTCCATTCATTGCTTTATCAAACAAGAAATCTGCATCCGGAGTACATATTCTAAAAACACCGCCATTCTCAAGCATTCGATATATATCTTTAAAAAGATGCCTAGCATGTTTATCTAGTAAATGCTCAATGACATGTGAACATAAAACAACCTCTAAACTATTAGCATCTAATGGAAAAGGTTCATTAATTGTCAGATCTAAATCAATGTCTGCTTTATCCCAAGTTCCAACAGAATATTGACTATCATTATTTTTCCAAAGTTTGTTAGCCACATTTCTATACCATATGCTTGTTGAGGTATCATGTGAGATCCATCCACCTTTTCTAACTGGGCCAGAACCGATATTTAATTTCTTGCTTTTAATCATGACTTTAGTTGGCCACCCTCATCTATTCTGCATTTGGTTTTCCTTAAGCAGCCATTTCTTATCCATACTTACCATAATAGGCATACACATCACTGATACGATTTTCAATACTAGAGCTTTATTTCATTAAATCTTTGTCATATGGTTTTCTAAAATGTATTCGCAGAACTCCCTGACTGCACCTTCTCCTCCTTTTAAAGAAGTAACATATTTAGAGTGTTCCTTGATAACTTCCATACCGTCAGCAACGGCAGCACCCAACCCTACAAATTTCATTACTTCTAAATCGTTTATATCGTCTCCTATATATGCAACTTCTTCCCTATTGATATTATATTTTTCACAAAGATATACTATTATTTCCTTCTTATCCTTTACCCCTTGAAAGATTTCCTTTATATTTAGTTTTTTGGAACGCCGTTTAACAATCTCTGTATTTTCTCCAGTAACAATTGCTACTATAACACCTTCTTGTTGCAACAGCGATAGTCCCATACCATCTCTTGTGTTAAATTTTTTCAATTCATCACCATTTTCTGAATAATACATCCCCGCATCAGTAAGCACTCCGTCAACATCTACCGCAAGCAATTTAATATTCTTCATATGTAAGTATTGAAATCCTGAAATACCTAATCTCCTCTCAACTTCTTTCTGACTGCAAGTTCCGACTCATAGAGATGTTTTTTTCCGTCTCCCATTGCCCTTTCAACTTTATTTATCCCATCCATAAGTGCCATCAGTCCATGGGGCTCAACAGATGCGAGTTGGTCGCTCCCCCATTGAGTTCTGTCCAAAGTTATATGTCTTTCTAATACCTCTGCACCCAGAACAACTGCACTAATAGACGTCACCAATTCAAACTCATGCCCCGAGTATCCAACCCTACAATTATATCTGTTCTTCAGTGTCTGTATATATCTTAAATTAAGATCATCAACATGGGAAGGATAAGAGGAATTACAATGCATAACCAAAAAATTATTTGCATTATCTCTTAACAATTCTACTGCTTTGTCAGCCTCTTCCTCTAATGACATGCCGGTACTTATCCATATATCCTTATCTGTCCGACAAGCCTCTAATATGAGAGCCTCATTTGTAAGCATAGCTGAAGGGATTTTTATGAATGGCACATCATAAGACATGAGAAATTCCAAGCTGTCACTATCCCAAACACTTGCCGTCCAATCAATATTCCTTTCTTTACAATACTTGTCAATGACATCATATTCTTTTCTCCCGAATTCAACCTTATGTCTATAGTCAATGTAACTAATTCTTCCCCATGGCGTTTCACGCATAATATTTTTTTGATGTTCAGGAACACAAATTTCAGGATTTCTCTTTTGAAATTTAACACAACTACACCCTGATATTGCAGAAATATCTATCAATTTTAAGGCATTATCCAAAATACCGTTATGATTTATACCAATCTCGCACACAACATATGTCTTTGTTTTCCCTATTCCTATTTGGCTATTTTTTAAATCATGAGAAGTAATATTCATTGAGAGTCTCCTAACGCTGGCTTCAAAATTGACAATTACTACTTTATATGGTAGAGGCCTTCATATTCTACCTGACAATCAAAAGTATCTACTTCTTTTGCTGTTTTCTTCTAGATCATCCAAACCAGACTATAATATGGTTAGATTGACATATCATTGGGTCCAGAAATAGTATATTTTGCTCAACCCTCCCTGCACCCCAAGCCCATACTATAAATAGCAACAATAATTCTTATCTAAGAGGCAAAGCTCCTGATAAAATCCAAATAAATCCTATACGTTCATCATAACCCCTTAAAAATTTAGGGTTAAAGCCAGCATCAATAAGTAAATTCTGCCATGTGCACTGTTTAAGATGCCATTCAATTTGACGGCTCCCACCTTTTAACCTTCTAAATCCTTCACTCTGATCATCGCGATTAATATCATATCCTAGCGCATTTGGAACTGACATTAGAAAGAACCCATTCTCCCTTAGAATTCTCCTAGTCAGGAATAAAGCACTTTCAATATCTTCAAAATGTTCAAATGTACCGTTAGAGTATATAATATCATATTTTTTAGTTTGTTTACTTGTCCAATTGAAATAATCATCGCATATGAATTCAACTTTAGCACATTTTCCTTTAGCAATATTAATCGCCTTTGACGAATAATCTATAGCGGTCGTGCTGAGTCCAAGCCTCTCTAATTCATTATATGAGGTATCGAAGAAACGACCATCCCCACAACCCACCTCTAGAAATGAAGACATGTGGCTCAAATAATTTTCTACAATAATTCCCGTGAAATACTTATCAAAATTTATATTTAGCTCTTTGTTCCAATGGTTATCTCTCGATGAAAATATTTTATCGTAAAAGCTAACCTGCTCATGCTGGTATCCAGATTTCTCAATGATTTTTAGCATTTTCAAGCCTGCCTCCCAAGCACTTATCTAGTTGTAAAGCTAGTATAAGATCATATAATTTGGTGAAGAATGAGGACATAATGAAAAATTCGTAAATCTAATAACTAAAGAAAAGATTGTTCTGGAAGAACTCCAAGTTGATATTCAAACTGCCAAGATATCTATCAATTTTAAGGTATTTCCTAAAAGGCCATTGTGATTTATACCAATTTCGCACACAACAGACGTCTTCGGTTTTCATAAACCAATTAGGATATTTTTTAAATCGTGGAAAGTAATTCCCGTTTATAACCGCATCATTTCAGCTTATTGCTTTCATCAGTTTTTGTCATTTCAGATTAATCCTATCTAAGTAAATCATCTCTGCATATTTAAATTCCAATTCTGTATCAATATCAATACTTTCATCCTCCGAAATTTCAAATAGAGAAGGGTTATTTGGACTATTGCCCCAGTAGGCAGTCTTTTCCAGAAAAAATCTGCGTTCATAAATATGAAAAGCATGAGCCACTTCTAACAGATAACCACTGTCCTGAGTAGCAATACTATTATTTGCATTAGTCAACCGTTTACCTTCTGTATCAAAAAACCATCCCTGAGCTCTTTTTACAGAAGTCAGAGAATTATTTTTTACGGCAAGGAAAGTGTCAATGGCATCCAACACCGTATCCATTTTCAAGAAAGGCACACACGGGTTTATCCACAACACCCATTTAGTTTTGACATGACCCAGGACTTCGAATATTTTCAAAGCATCATTGTGAGAGTTCGCTGATTCATGGGAGCGTTTGAAGATTTTTAAAAAACTGTAGTTTTTTGCCTTATCTAATAATTCATCCTCATGCGCACCATAAAACACATCCATGTGAGACAGCTTGTACAGTTTATTAAGGCATATATCCACTAAAGTGCTGCCGGCAAAGGGCCTCAACATCTTATTTTTACAACGAGTACTTGCCACACGAACATTTAAGAAAACAGAAATATCTTTTATATTTTTTCTCATTTTATGTGAAAAATATTATTAATAGCATATGATTAATTGTCTAAACCATCAGGCTCACTACGCCTGGGGGTGAGGAACACCTGCCTTACAATTAGCAGTTCCTCCTATCTCCCAATGAGAACATGGCCAGCGCTAATTCTGAAAGGTTTTAGTGTATTGTTATATCCCTAGTCGGGGAGAAATGGTATCAGGGGAAAAATTATAATCCAATCTGTTTCACACACCCTCAACTAAGATATACCCGCTACACGAGAAGATATCAATGCAACCGATTGGTATTAAATACACTACACTCCATCTAACTCTTCCTTAATAACCTGAATGATATCCGCATTTTTAAATTCCTCATCTATTTTATTAAAGTTGCTTTTGTCAAACTGTAGGTTTCCATTACAACATGGAACCATGTATGGTTCCATGCCTTCGGGAATCCCTATAGTTTTCTCCTGAGAATCACAATTGTATACTGGCAACTTATTATAGAGTGCATGAAAGGTGACAGTGCTATGTCCCGTCAGAACCCCTTTATTCACATGTGGCAAGAACAGCTCAATCCCAAAATTATGATATTCTGTAAGCTTCTCCAATGAAGGATATTTAGCTTCGATAAAGCTACAACGCAAGCTACCCCCCAGAGCATATAAATGTTTTTTGTAAAACGGCAAGTGTCTTTTAAGAATTTCAGCTATGAATATAGCTACTCTCAACAAATAGACATTCTTTCCCCATTTTGTTGCATAGAACTCTCTTTTATCTGATGAACTATGGAGTTTCAGGAATACTTTGTCATTCTTATCAATACTACTTAATGCTTTAAGAAGCATTTTTGAAAACTCGTATTTTTCTTTGTGCTTTCCATCTCCATCTCTGAAATGAATTGATGAAGGGTAAGCGATAAGGTAATCTATTTCCAGTTTCAGGTTATCAAAAACAGGGTATTTGCGATAGGGCAATCCTGTATAAACAATGTCTAATCCTTCGAGGTCCTTATGTACTCCATCGCTTTTGTCACCTTGCACTAGAAGTTCTTTATGTGATGCAAAATACTTGACTACCCCAAGCTCCTTTATTTCGTTCACATGTGTGGGACCAATTAAATAAAATATCCCTATCATCGTTTCCCATGAAATATTACTTTTAAATTTTGATAGATATTCATCATTATAATACGGGCCGACAACAGGCATCAGCATTATCTTACAAGTATGTTTCTGGTTAATGTAAATCTTATCAGCACCATATTCTAAACATAATGAATCAAAATTATCCTCCGTATCCTTTGATTTTACAAATTTTGATTTTCTTGTTGCAGAAACTTTCTCAAAACTCTCCTTATCGATCAAAAGTAATGCAATTTTATACTTAGCAGAAAGGTGCTTGATTATATTCAGATAATAATAATAAGACCTAGACCAAGAACGTACTAAAATAATATCATACACTTCTTATTCCTTTCTCAAATATTTCATTTTTTAACAAACAGATGAATTTTCAGGAAACATTGACAATAGACACCACTGCCAGAAACCGGTTTATACCAATTAACAAAGAAGTCCCTTTAGTGTAAAGCACCCTGCTCCTCTTTCCCGTACCTGTCAGTAGTCGAATTCCCATGTTTTACATAACTATAAAGAGGGACTGGTAAATGATAAATTTTGTTGTGATCGATGCGCTCAAAGAGGTCCTTGTCTTCAAATACCTTCTTGTCAGGATTATAAGAGCCGATTATCTCTACGTAAGATGTGAGAAGCATTAAACCACAAGCCAATCCTTTTTCTTTAAAAGATTCCCTGGAAATTATCTTTTCTTCGTTATTAGTTATAAAATAGTCACAACAAACACCAACGTATTCAGGAGCAAATCTCAGGAAGTTATACAACATATACAAAAAAGTAGGCTGAGCATAATCATCAGAATCAACACGAACAAAATATTTACCCCGTGAATTTGCAACTCCAATCTGCGCACTTGCTCCTATCCCCAGATTCTCATTATTACGAATCAACCTGACATCGCCTTCTTTTATAAATGTTTCCAATGCTTCTACAGAATCATCTGTACTGCAATCATCCACAACAATTATCTCATACTGGTCAGGATGTATATCCTGGTGAAGTAATGAACGAATACAGCGGCGGATTAATTTACCATAATTATAGTTTACAACTATTACTGATATATCAACATACCTCATCTTGTCTCCAATTAACAGTAGTTACTTTATTGCCTAACATTCAAGGAAAAGCAGTATATCTAACAATGTTTTACTCATAAATATTTTAATTATTATCTTCATCTATTCCTTTCGGAACTTCAGAAAACAGAAAATCCCTTCGTGCATTCTTATTATGCTCATCAAAAACCATTTCCACTCGTTCAATTATTTCTCTCGCTTTTTCTGTAGAATACCTTTCGCTAAGAAACATATAAGGGCTTTGGTGGTTAAAAACATCCCAACGAATATCATCTGGTAATATATTTTTTTCCTTACATAAATCAAATAGCTCTGTACCAGGATAAGGTGTAACAATACTGTATATAGCATAGTTTGGATTAATCACCTTAAGGAAGTTTAGAGTTTTATCAATACTTTCCTCGGTTTCCCATGGAAACCCGATCATAAAGAATGCATTAAACATGATATCGTTGTCTCTCAGAATCATTACGGCCTCTTCTATCTGCTTTACTGTCACTCCTTTATTTATCTTTCTGAGTGTTTCATCGTCTCCTGACTCCACACCGATATTTATACAATTACAACCGGCTTCTTTCATCTTTCTCAGCATTCTGCTGTTAATAAGGTTCACTCTAGTCTCACAGCCCCAGGAGATATTAATATCTCTTTTGATAATTAAATCACATACTCTTTCCACAAACTTCTCTCTTATGGTATAACTATCGTCTTCAAAATAGAAATTTGTGGCCTTATAATTACGCATAACATATTCTATTTCATCCACCACTCTTTCAGGCGTCATATACCTTACTTGACGAGTCCATATCTTATTTGATGCACAATATGTACACTTATAAGGGCAGCCTCTTGAAGCAAAAATCTTTCCAAAAGTATCTGGCGGATATTTTTCCTTATCTATGAGCAAGTGCCTTGCTGGAAATGGGATATTATCCAAATTATCTATATACGAAACATCTGGGTTATGAAGAACATTTCCATTTGAAATGTATGATATTCCCATTACTTTATCTAGACTCTTTCCTGATTCCATAGCATTTATAAGTGCAACCATGCTTTTCTCACCTTCACCCCTTACAACTATATCAACATTTCTATTCTTCAAAGTTTCATCTGGAAGTACTGTAGGATGAATACCACCAAAAATCACAGGAATATTTTTATTGTATTCTTTTACTATTCTCGCAATGTTAAGAGATGATCCATATTTTGGGGTCATCACAGATACACCAACGATATCCGGTTTTTCTCTTTTCAAAACAGAAAAAATCTCACTCCATATTGGATGGTCGTTGTTCTTCAAGATATCAAGATATAAGTTCTGTTTTCTGGTTATGTCACTTTCAATAAAATCAGCCCTTCCATCAACAAAATCAGCATTGTAAACCTTCACATTTTGTCCTGCATTTTCCATAGAACCGGCAATATAGCATAGGCCAATAGGAAACGCTTTTAATTCACCATTAAAAAACCTGTACCAGGGTGGCAGAATAAGCAATGTCTTCATTCTATTTCCTCCCAGGATAAAATCTTATCAATGCCAATGTCTACCTTTGCTTTTTTCCCAAGAACGTTTTCTAAATCTGCCGGGCTTATTCCTGTTCCCGGCCGTTTAAAAGTAATCATATCTTCTTTAATAATCATTCCCTTTTGTATAGTGATATTCGCAACTATGCTTCTTCTAGCAAATATGATTGCGTCATCCTCAGACTTAAGTGGAGTTTTTTCTCTTTTACCTATTGCTTTTTTAGCAATCTCTATATTTTCCAAAAAAACCCTGATATCACTCGGGTCAAGTGCATGCAGATGGTCATTCCCTTTTACCGACTTATCAAGTGTGTAGTGTTTTTCAATAACTTGAGCGCCTATAATTGCCGCTGTCACCAATACAATCATGGCTTTGTCTGCAATTGTATGATCAGAATAACCTATCCTATATTCAGGAAATTTCATTTTCAAGTCCGATATCATATTCAGGTTGGCGTTTTCATAAAGAGTTGGATAATTTAAAATACAATGCAAGAGCGTTATGTCGACAACTCCCTCTTCTTTCAATACATTAACTGCATGACTAATTTCATTTATATTAGATGCGCCTGTTGAAAGAAATACAGGCTTACCTTTTCTTGCTATATATCTAATAAATGGTATATTTGTTATATCAGATGATGCGATTTTATATATGGGCATAAGCCTTTCTAGATAATCAGCAGACTCTTCATCGAAAGGTGTTGACATGAAAATTATGCCATTTTCCTTTGCGCAATCAGCAAGCGCTAAATATTCTTTTTCATTAAACTTATCGTATTTTTTGAAAAATTCATACTGAGTTCTTATCGGTTCCATATTAAAGTCCCAAAATCCCGGAGAGTAAACAGAGGCAAGTTTTTCTGCCTTAAATGATTGGAACTTTATGGCATCTGCCCCTGCTTTTGCTGCCTCCTCAATCATTTTTACAGCAGTATTCATACTGTTTTCATGATTAACACCAGCCTCAAGGACAAGAAAAATATCTCTTTTAGTTTCAATATCACCTATTTTCATGCTATTTCCTCACTCTACAAAAAAAACACACAGAATACATTATTATAATTGATCTAAATAAGCCATATTTTTAGACATTGCTTTTTATACGTTTTCGTTTGAATGACTAATAAACAGACTACTTTTTGAAGCAAATGAAAAATAAATGCTGATTTCCTGACATATAAAATATGTGGACGATAGTATGTGTTATTTATTATTCAGTTTTTTCCTGGCATTCCATACTTGTTCAGTTATCTCAAAATCATCTTCTGTATCAATATCCATTAATTCATACCTATCCTTAAGCTCAACAAGTTTAACATCATTCCAGTCCCAGTACCTTCCATGCTTGAAAAAATAATCTTTATTAAAAAAATAAAGGGCATGGGCAAATTCATAAACGGGCTTTACCTCTTTTGTATTAATAGATTTCATATTCAGATCAAAATTTAAAGGTTCTCGATCCAAACTTATAAAAAAGTTATTTCTTAGAATTACAGCAAAAGCAGAGTCGTAATTGTTCTCTTCACATTCAACTAAAAAAGAATTAATTGATTGGACTGTTAAAAAAGGAAGGCAGCCATTAATTATCAAAAAATACTCAAATTCAACTTTCTTAAGAAAAGCTAATACATCGGTAATCGGGCCATCAATATTTACAGAGTTAAAATCCCGCTGAACGAACCTTACACCATGCCGCTCAGATTTTTCTTTAAACTCCGACTCATAACCTGCAAAAAAAGCTCTTTCATTGAAAAAAGATAGTTTCGAAAGAATAATATCGGTTAGGGTGGTATCAGAGAAAGGTCGTAACATTTTATTTGGACAGCGTTGGCTTTGTTTTCGACCAAACGAAAAAATACCGATGTTTTTATTTAATTTGTCCAATTATTCTAGAATTCCTTTAAGCCAATTCAGTTCCTGTAGTACAATCAATTCTTAAACAGAAGATACCACATTTTAGTTGGAAACAACTGAAATCAATTTATTTTCTAATAAAGCCTCTATACAACTAATTACAGTCGAAATATCAATATTTAGAATTTCGGAGATTCCTATCAAATCTTTTTCACCATCACAATAATGTAATATCTCCAATGTGTCACGAAAACTACGTTTTTCCTTTGAGGCATTAATTCCACAACTTGCAGTAGTAGGATACATATTATATTTAGTCAAATATGGCTCACAAACCGTATTGCTTTTATAAATTCGATTCTTTTCAAACAAATCTAAACATTTGATATAAGCGTCAAGAGATTCTTGAATATTGATAGATGATACTAAATTTAAATCATCAGCTGATGTATGATATTCAGGATACGCACCATATTTTGTTCTCATCAAAGAACCTACATTTAAACCCATACCAGGAAAGTTATATTGCCTTTCATCACTCCAACAGTTTTTATAATCTAGAATCTTATGATTGATTTTGTACAACTCCTTTAAAACAGATTTTGTTATTCTGTCTACCAAAGAATCCTCATTCCTTGTTTGTAAATAGGTAAAGTCTCCCTTGTCACCCACACAAGTTACTATATACCCTCCAATCACATTTTTTTTTAGGGTCTCATAGTTTTTATTGATATACACAATACTTCCAAGAGTTTCTGGTGCAAAAACAAATCTATAACTATAATAATTCTCCTTTTCCAAAAGAAACTTTGCCAAAAATGTTGTCAAAACAATCCCTGATGTATTGTCGTTAGCAAGAGAGGGGTGACAAATATAGGTTGATATCAACAGTTCTTTATTTGTTTTCCCTTTAATTAGTAAATCAGCGTAAGTAAGTGAGCCTTTAACAAATTCAGTATCTACCTTAACAAAATATTTTTGTGTTGGATCCATTTCCACAAAGTTATTATGGGTCATACAAAATCCATACCTTTTTCCAAAATAACTGGTTTTATAAGGAATCAAATCTGGTTGTTCCGGCAAGGTAAAAATATTCTCTTTTAATTCATCAAAAGTAAACCACCCTTCGATTGGTATGCTATATACCATTAAATGTAGTTTGTTTTTATTAAAGTCTACAATCATTTCACCTTTTTCGTTTTTAATAAAAGCATTTTTTACACGCCATTCATCCGGTATTGTCCAATCATATATTTCATCACCAGATGCCACATCCTGAATATTTAAAGGGATTTGCTCTTTAATAATCTTTAAAGTTCTTCTTACACCATCTCCAGTAAAACTTCTATATATGGGGAAAATTTGGTTTAATAATTTATCTATTTCACTTATATACACATTCTTCTCCGAATATGAAGTTTCCTAATGGATTTGGCCTCAACTGCGGTAGAACACAAAATACTGAATTTGGTTGGCAAAAAAGTAATCTAAACAAGGTTTTACAAACTAATAACAGGAAAAATCATAGTTAGTTATATATACATCCATTTCTTACTTTCACTAACCCGAATTCCTTAAAATTACTTCCATATGGCTGCTAATTAATAACTTATTAATTAATTTTTGTAATAACTCGCTTTCCTTATCAGAACACTTTGAAATAATATTAACAAAGTTATTAATTAGTTTCTCATTTGCAGTATTGTCGCCTATCTTGCATTTTCGCAAAATTTCCAAATCTAATTTACCTGGTGTTGACAGTTTTTCTATTTTCAGACCATATTTACGAGCAAAAATTGTCATATTAGTTGGATTAAATGCATTAACACCATATGGCGGATTAAGGGAGTGTGCCCTGATGGAATAAAATTTGTTTGGATTTAGTATCATTGGAATACTGTTTATATTTGGAGTAGTTATATAAATTAAGCCATTTTTGGTTAACATTTTTTTTACACATTTCATAAATACGCAACAATCAAACATAGCTTCTAAAACACCTATGACCAAGATTACGTCGAATTTTTGACCATCAGAAGCTTGCAAATAATTTTCAATACTAGTTTCTATCAATCTGACATCTGTTGTATTATCCGTTTTAGGTATGTGTAAATCTATCCCTATTAATTCACACTCAACATCTTTAATTACTTCTTTTATACATTGTAAAGTGTAACCACATGAGCATCCTATATCTAGAATACTCAACTTCTTGGCTTCGGGTAAAAAAGATTTTATGTAACCACATATACTATTAGCTTGACCTATATACCTTTTTTTAAAATCGTAAGTTTCCCTTTCATTGCTTCTCAATTCACAAAATGGATCTTGGTAATATTCTTTGAAGTATATATCTACCAGATCAGGTGCAGGACGAGGATTAATGAAATAAGATAAACAACTATTACATTGAACAACTTTATAGTTATCAATTTCATAGCAATCCTTACTAGTTTTATTACTACAAAATGGACAATTAACATATGAAAATTCGTTATTATAGTTTTTGTAAAACAATAATGATTTTTCATTTAAAGCAATATATGTTTTAGATCTTTCTTTATTCATTTGTTTATCCATTCACCTTTGCTACCCCTTGATTTGATGCTTTGAAACCACTTTCAACAAAATATTCAAAACCATCTAATACTAGTTTCTTTTTCTTCATAGGTTATATCAATATATTAAAAGAAGATATCCTCTCAATTAATTAACCTTATAAAGAACTTGTTCAATTTTATTCATTAATCTAGGATGGTGCTCAAGTTGACTGAGGTAACCCTGAATATTAATAGACGGAAGCTTGTTAAGCCGATAAGCAAAATACCAATTGAACAATGCTCCCAATACACGACTGGCAAATGGGGGCATACGTTTGTAGCTTGGGCTAGTCAATCCAAAAAGAGTTTTCCAGTAACCATGTTTGGCCGGTTCAAATTCCAAATATGCATCCCAACCATAAACGTTTATTTTTTTTGCAAAATGGCTTAATGCAACAATACTTAGTAGGCCCGATCCAATAATAGGAAATGGAGCGTTACATTTAAATGTTATAAATATGCGTAAATTATTGGATTCTTCGAAGGCATCAACTAAGCCTGGTAAATACTTTAGAGAATCATTTTGAATTTCTCCATTAGTGTTAAAGGAAGGACCTTGAATCAAAATTATTGGAGTTCGTCCTTTCTTCAACATTTCTACAGCTACCGACTGATCTCCAGTAATATAATAAACGTTTTCTCTCTTGATTAGTGGCACTTCTTCTTTAACATGAGATTCATCTACCCAATTTACTAGAAAAATAGGGCCTTTAAGGGATGACAAATTATCTCTATCAAAACTTTCCCCTTTCATAACAATATTTATCTCATCCATAACTGGCATGCTATCTGAAATATTTGTATGTGTTTCAAATTCATTCAGGGGGTTTTGTAATTTCAGAATACGTTGTGATGGATTAGGTATCCCCCCCCTATAAGAAAAAAGATAAACATATTTCGGAAAGAAATGAACCATTAAACATAACAGATAAAAACCGGCCCAACGCCTGACTTTATCTGTCAATGCAAATCGCTCAAAGAGAATATTATTTCTTAACTGTATTAAAATCCTAATTAACAATGGCTTTTTTGGCATCGGTTGAGAGTCTCGGCTTGAACTTAAACTGAAAATTACATTAGGTCCGTAAAGACTGATTCTCAGCTTTAGATAAGGAGTGTAATAGAAAAAACTTGGTATCTTAAACATTTAGCTGGATTTATTTCATGGATTACATTGTAGTAATATGATTTTTCATCTTCTTTATACTGGTTATCAAAACTCATCAACTTATCTATATTTGATTGAATGGACCAGTCGTTCATATATGTGTTCTAAACCAATGAACATATACATAAGGCCTTTACTAAACCCTTATTACTCAGCAAAAATAATTGCTTAACTAATCAAGCAGCTCACGATTATCACGCAGGAACTCTGCACCGATGCGTATTTTTACAATTTTCCCACGTATTTCACTTTTCGGATAAAAGGCCCAGAATCTTTGTTGTAATTCCTCATCCTCATCAGTTATTTGCAGTGTACCATTGAGTCTCTCATACATTTCAACAACTAAAGAAGATATTTCTTCGGATGTATTTTCTACACACTCTAAATCCATTTCTTCGTAATGCTTTGTTTCTACAAACCTCCAGACCCCAGTTTCAACCATTTCTCGAAATGTAATAAATCGCTTTTCCGTCCTATGCCATAGCTTTTTAGGAATGAATAGTACATTATGGCCAATTGTAGGAGCATAAAAAACAGGAACTTGATTTGCGCACACTAAAGGACGCCTAAAAATTGCTGGTATTTCAGCAATACCACTTCCACCCGAGTATATAAAGAAATGGCATTTAGCACCAAGAAATATATCCATAAAGTCAGTCCTCTGTTTCGTGGCATAATCAATAATTTTGGGGTTGTCAATATTAAGCACCTCCTTGACAATTGCTCCCATTCTGACACAAAAATAACCACGACGTGTTAATTTCTCAACCGCATCGATACAATTGTTAATATTTGCATCCCTGTAGCTATGGTAGCTCCAATCTTTATGCGGCTGCACGGTATTAAGATATACCGGCTCCCGTACATGAAAACATACGAAAGGGGCACCTGTAGGTATTCCCATTTCTCGAAGCAATTTGGTTCCCAAACGTTCTTCATCAGGAGTAAAAGAAAGATGTATTTTTGAACGTGGAAGAAGGCCATGAATATCCCTGTCTGATGGCATTGAAATGATATGACTCGTACTTCCTGGTAGCCATCGATTTACCCTCTCTATCTGACTGGCTAAAGGTAAAACCCTGAGCGTCCGATCCCACATTTTCTTAAGTTGGTGATTACAGATTGGTAAGCGGTGATAGAAAATATCGAGAGAACGGCGATTGTACGTACCAATATCACGCTCACACAGATATAATTCTGTATTGGCTGCAAAATGACCAATCCTGTGACTGTACAATTTTCCAAAGCGTATCACAACCAGTGGTCGTAACATACGTACCAAGAGAACAAAAGGCAGGACGGCTAATGATTTCAGTAAAATATAGCATTTTCTAGGCAGAACTGAAATCCCTTTTTCACTTAGCTGCCTAATCTGGTTCTGAAAAAAATGTACCAATCTTGCCATATCCTTCAACTTACTAAAATATGAATTGAAGACTTTATCATAAAACGACACATAGTTAGCGTTCATCAGTTAATTTCGAAAATAAGCTAATAAAGAAAATACCAATTATCTGCATAAAACCAGATATTTAAAATGTTTTTCGCCACTCATACTCCAACTATTTACTGCAATAATACTAACCGAGTGTAGCTGCGGAGAAGATTTGTCCGCTAAAACCTTTCTCGTCTCTAATTAAAGGTTCTATCACACGGCGAAATACTCGGCCGTTATGTTTGGTAACAAGAATATTTTTCGGTTGTGCCTGATCTTCCAACCACCGGTACTCCGGAATACTGTGTGGGAATATATGTGAAAGATAACCTTCACCTTTACTTTCTGTGTCCATGTAGTTATAGAAACCCAACAGGTTTTTCCACTTTCGCTGGCCAAGACGCTCAAGAACACGATAAAAATAGTCGCCCGCTCCTACAACGATCCAGCTTTCCTGATCTGCTTTTTCTGCAGCATCAAGAATTACGTTACCCACCTGTTCATAATGGATATCCAGGGTTTTCTTCATGTAGTCAACGGCCATCTCATAGTCCACATTACTAAGAAATCCAGTCTGCTCCCTAAAACCCTTGAAATCAGGCTTGTTGGCCTGGATGAATAAGCAGTAATCGTCTAAGGAGTGGTCAGCGGACAGATAGCCATTATCAATACAATACTGAAATAAAGCCGTTCCAGGCAGAGGAACGAAATAGTGGCATAATACCCGGTAGGGTTTCACTTGACGGACAAAATCTAAGGTCTTCTCATAGTCCTCACGATCTTGCGTTGGCAATCCAAACAGGAGATGTATGCCAAGCCCCATGCCATACCTGGCCACCCTCTCGGCCATCTGATAGTGCTGCTCTGCTGTTACTCCCTTGTTCAATAGGTTTAGAATCTTGTCCGATAACGACTCAATCCCAATGTTCATATCTTCTACTCCAAGGGCTTTCAGCTCAGAAAGCATTTCATCATTAAGGCGGTCTCCACGAGCATGTAAATGGTACTCGCAGTCAAGTCCGTTTTTCTGAACAATCTGTCTGAAAGTTCTCACTCGCTCCGAACTTAACGTAAACAAATCATCTCGAAAAAAGATATCCTCAACGCCATAATTGCGATGGGCATCAACGATATTTTGGGCGACAGCCTCGATAGGAAGCTTGATAAAAGGCTTAGTATTTGTGGCGCAAAAACTGCAACTCAAGGGGCAATCAAGCATTGACAAAGTATCAAGCGTCTTTGTTTTAATTATCTGGTTTTTCTGACTCTCAGAGTAGTAACAATCGTAGTAAGTTGAAATATCTGGATGTCCCTTGCCCACAATGATCTCGCCTTTCAATTCTTTGTATCCATCAAGAATGTCTTCGAAAACACCCATCCCATCGCCTCTTACTACTCCGTCGAAAAAGCCGGTCTGAATCAGATCGTCAGGACATATACCGGCATGAATGCCTCCAACTACGACTTTGATCTCTCGCTCCTTAGCCAGCTTTGCCACCTTAAAAGCTGCTCCTCGATCACAGGTCATTAGGGTCAAGGCCAACAAATCCGGATTATCCTGCTCCAGATACCCTATGATCTCCGTCTCACTGAGATTCTCGGCAAAATAGCACAGGTTAACCTTCCAACCTTTCTTAATTGCCAGAGACGAGAGGATAGAAGCCGGATATGAAATCCAATCCCCAAAGAAACCGAACATGAGCCTAGGCACTGAGTTGACCTCATTTTCACATTGTTCAGGAGCCTTATCTGAACATCTTAATCCATTATTTTGTTGACGAATGGACAAACTATTTACATTTTCAGTTAAAGTTTTTGTTTTCATTTTGTTCCTGTTGCAATAAAAGGGTTAAAGAAATAAGAAATAGCACTTAACTGGCAACCAAAACATTTCAAGATATATTTAATTTTATTTTATAAAATCTCATTCTTTTAAATGTTTATAGCTATCATTCTTAGGAATAAAGGCCATGGCAAAGTAGTACCATGCTAACTTTGGATGTCCTGTATGTACCATTTCATCATTCATACTAAATACAATCACACGACCATAATATTTCTCTACCATTTCAACAAGTTCTTGCTGATCATAAAGTTTTACATGTGCGGCCTTGCTGGGCTCACTTTGATATTCATAAGAATAACAACTGGGCGTACCAACAATTACCATCCCATCATTATTCAAATGTTGAACCGTCTTCTCCATAAACTTACGTCCTGCATCCTCATCTACATGCTCAATAACATCTAGCGACACGATGGCATCAAATTTTTCATCCACAGAGTAGTCAAAAAAATTCACTAATTTGAAATCTACGTTATCACGGCGATTAATTGATCTGGCCTCTTCAACTTCGCGGCTTTTGATTTCTATACCCGTTACAGAATTACAGTGTTGTCCTAAGAAAGTAGCACCCAACCCCGAACCACTACCGATTTCCAACACTCTATCTCTCGGACGAATCATGCGTGAAACGAACTTATAACGTGCCAACCTTATCAACAATTGTATGGAATTATTTTGGACGAAATTAGCATATTCTGGAGGAAGAACTATATCCTTGAAATTATTATAAAGATCTGCTGTCAACTTTTCATATTGCTGATCATCATTACTATATTTTTTAATATGCATTATTCTCTCTTCTCTATTGCAAAATCACCGCGGCCAATGACACAGCATCCCTATATAGCACTAACCACATATACTGCAACTTGCTGTTCTTCATTAGCCAAAATAAAAAAGCAGCTGTAAATATGAGTCATCCATCGTAACGATTTGTTCATTTATATCATTACTATTTAATTATTTAAATCAAACAAAGATATTATGTGATAACATCCTTCACTAAGCTAACATATTGCTGGCCTCTTCCAAACGCAATGGCCAACTTTGAAGCATTTAATATCTTTGACTCATCCAAATCCTCATCCAATAACAACGTTATTCCTTCATTGATTGCGTCTGATATTCTAACATCAATTTCAGATGTTGTAGTACTTATATTTCGCAACACTTCAACTATCTCTTTAATGTTTTTTTCATTTAAATCGTGTTCAACATTACCAACAAGATTACGAAATTCATAAGCATATTTAACCAGACTTCTATTAGATTCAACTGTTCTTACACTTTCTTCCAAGTCATACATCATTAAAACGTGCCGTTTTTCGTGAAATTGGATTGAATTTATCTTGGTCAAATCATAATCAACGTCTTTATACCATGAGTAATCTGTGAACATTGATGGAGAGGTTCCAAGTAACACAAATTTATTACCAAACTCCTCAACACACTCCGCTATACTCAGTATTTTTCCAATAATTGGTGGTGTTAGAAAAATATCTGTCACCCAATCTTCCAACAATCTTGAGCTTGACTTCAAACTTTTTAAGTGAGAGGAAAATGCGTTACAGAGTATTTCAACCTTTTTCTCGAACGAGTCTATTTTCTTCTTTTGCAAAAGACGGTGGCCTATTGTACGTTTCAAGACCTCGAAGAAAAAACTTAAATCATCCATACAAGTAACAACAATAATCCCTCCGGGCTTAACAAGATCCACAATTTTAGAAATAACTTCACTCCTATTGTATAGAATAGGAATAAATCCTTCTGCAACGATTACATCATACTTCTTTTCGGTATTATACTCCTCGATTCTGCAACGAGATAAGTTCCACTGCTCTTTTACAATATTGTATTCATCTAATAACTCACATATCCCTTCCTGACCTTTTGGATTGGGCTCCACAAAATCCACACTGGCTCCCCATTCAAAAAATGCAAGTGAATTATGTCCACCACCAGGCCCAACCTCTAATACCGTTTTACCAGAAAAAAGAATACGTGGAAGTCCCAGGGTTCTAAACAGTTTCTCTCTGCGCAATAAATGCCGATTAAAATCACTAATATCCTGACGAACCGGAGAAATATTATGCTTGCCATAAAAAGATATACACGTGTTTTCCTTTGTATTGTCCATTACAATTTCCGTAAAGATTTCAAAATTAAAATAATAATCCTATCCTATCCTGTCCTCTCAAGTAATACTTATGCAAAACCGTTACTCAAAGAAATAATACTTTCAGGAACATGAATGTTTCTTACTTGTTGTGAGGCTGGATTACCCATTGTAAAGTGGCCAGGCTTTAAATTCTGCATGAGAAGGCTGCCGGCACCCACAAATGCCCCAGATCCTACCACCACGTTCTCAACTACCAAACTCCCTGAACCTATAAACGAACATGCCCCAAGCTGCGCTTTACCAAGAACCGTAACACGCGCTCCTGTCAACACTCCACTATCTAAATGGCTATCGAGGGCACAAAGAGAATATGGGGACAGCATGCTGAATTCACCTATAACCACACCATTGGCAATTGAACAAAATTGAAATATCTGGCATCCATTACTAATTCTCGCTGAAGACTCAATCACCGCAGTGGGGTGAATTAAAGCAGGAAAACGACTGTATGGTAATTCCAGATTATTCAGAATTTCCATCCGCTGGATACGTCGTTTGTTATTATTTATTGCCAAAGCAAATACTGTACTTCCAGGAAAATCGTGTGCCATCTGCAATGGACCTTTAACCTCGATTCCACTGATATGTGTACCATGTAGTTCCTCATTATCATCCAACAGGGCGATTACCTCATATGCCCCCTTACCAGACAAGTTGATATCCTCAACAAGATGGCACAGCTCCTTAAATGTGGGACCTCCCAAAACAACCATTTTTATCATGCCTGACATGTTATCGCCTCATGATTTCTCAATTCTTCGGTAATTCAGCAAATCGAAATGATCTCTGCAACTAAGCCCTCCGGACTCCTGGCATAAAACACATCCATCTTATTTCCATTTATTACAATCTGTTCCAATGCAGAAACATCTACTCCTGCAACTCTGACTTTTTCACGTTCCAATGAAGCCGAATTCGAAATAAGACTGAGAACATGAAACCCGGGACTGTCAATATCTTCTATAGTCAATTCCTCATTTATGTTTTTTTCCAGATAAAGAAAGAAACATTTACCGGTAAACCTGCATTGAAACTTCAAACAAGCATACAATTCAGTCTGCACGTCACAATCAAAACCAAAAAGGCTCCAAAAGCGGATCGAGTTATCCAGGTTTGTGCTAATAAGCATAAATGAGTTAAAATCAAAACCGTCCGTTTGTTTTTGAGTTGCAACATAAGCAGGGTAACCTAGAAAAGCCGCTTTATAGTACTTGTGACCGTTCAATATTCGCGATTCGTTCTCTTTCATGACTAGGCTATTATTGGAAGCCCTGCCAGAAAAAATAGGAATGATCATCCCTTCTCTCAGAGAATAACTTTCGAATTCAAGCAATTCGATACTAATGCTACCCGGATATTCCCAGATAGACATTCGTAAATGATTGTTATATTTGGAAGACATTCCCTGTGTAATTTCCATTGGACACACCTTTTCTGAAAAGAGAAGCTGGTAGCCTAATTCCCGCAGACACTCTTCCGTTTGATCAACATTTCCACAAAAGCATATATGAGCAATCTTAAAAACCATTCAATTGCCCCTGACACCAGAATATCTGGAATAGCTATCTACTAAAATAATCAACTCAAACCAGCCGTTAATTCCAGCTACAACCTTTTCATTTAATTTACTTACAAATCTGTGTACGCAGGGATGCATGCTCATTAGCTTCAAAATAATCACCAACATTCAACTTCGTTTTAAGTATTTCGCCCTTCTTGAATCTTTTGTCATTAATAGTTAAGGAAGTAATGACAAGGCTTTTTTCGCAACCGGTTTTTACTACGATACACCCATTATCAATATAAACAACTTCTCCTGCATTAAATCCAGGCGATTGATTACCGACTTTAGCTTTATGTACTTTGAACACACCAACAGGTGAATAGGTATATGGTTCATATGTTGGGCTAGATAAAGGTGAGAAATCCGCAGCACGAATAAGCCGTTCAACTTCTTCTGCAGTCTTGTTCCATTCAATCATCCCTGATTCACAGATTTTGCTCATGGAGTAAAAGCGTCTTTTAGATAAATCCTGGGATATTCTTGGCAGTGTTCTTCCAGTGCCAATATCTTTCAATACAATATACATTAATTCAAGAGCAGCATCTACCGCTTTCATAAGTAGTGACAGCCCTGTTTCCGAAGGTGAAATAGAAATCTCTTTTTTGCAAATGACAGGGCCAGCATCTGTTTTACCCTCGATCCAGTGAATAGTAGATGTAAACGTACGCTCACCATTTCTGATTGCCCATTGATAAGTATACGATCCCGCGTATTCAGGTAATGCACCTGCATGGAAGTTAATACCTCCAATACGGATATTGCTTAAAACATCATTTTCAATAAGATGCTTGTTGTTAAAAGAAATAAGATAATCATAAACAGTTTTCCAGTCGCATCCTTTCTGTCCTCCTCTTTCAATATGTTTTATATCCTCAATAGATAGAAGTGGATATTTTCCATATCTACGCCTAAAGAAATCCAATTCGTCTGTTGCCACAAAAACCGTTTTTACGTCAATACCTCTCAGAGTTAAAGCAAAGTCGATTAGCTTTGCGATGGGAGTCCCATTTCCTGCAAATGATATTTGCCTTTTATTCTGATTTTTAATTTCACATGAATCAGTCTTTAACAATCTTTCGATCCATAAAAGTATTCTTACAAATTTCAACAAACTTGCCAAAGACAGTAAATTCTTCAGGAGAATAATCGTCAAATGGAATCTCTATTCCCAGGGCCTGTTGTACTCGAGCCGCCAGTGTAAGAAAACCCAAGGAATCAAGAATATTATCGCCAATTAAATTTACATCGTCTTGAAGATCTGCCGCATCCCTTTGCGCAGAGAGTTCAAGCACGATAGAAATAATCGTTTCTGTAATATCCGGACCTTTATTCATAATTTTTTCCATTTTGTATCGACCTTGTGCTTCTAACAAACTCTGTAATTGCCTTTCGATCAAATTTCCCATTCTGGCTTATCGGAAACGGATCCAGAAACAGGATGTCTGAAGGAATCATGTATGATGGAAGTGCTGATTTACAGGTATCAATCGCAATCTCAGCCAAGGAAGAATCCGGTTTCATTCCAATTACAGCCACTATTTCATCAGCATGTCCACTAATTTGATTCTGGGGCCATGGCACAACAATTACAAAGTCAGTCCCTGTTGTCTTTTTCAAAATACCCTCTATCTCAGACAATTCGACACGATGCCCCAAGACCTGAACCTGAAGATCTTTCCGTCCATAATAATAAATGATCCCGTTAGAATCCCTTTCAGCAATGTCCCCTGTGTAATACCACGTTTTATCTGGTTCTCCTGGCAGTATTTGGAACGCGTCTGCCGTTTTTTCTGGGTTGTTGATGTATCCAGAAGCTACTTGAGAACCGGAAACGATTAACTCCCCACGATGCCCCGATGGCAACTCCTGCCCATCAGAATCTACAATCCTGATTTCCTGCTCTGGAAATGGATATCCTAAAGGAACTCCTCCATTCCGGCAAAGGTCTGAGGATATTTCGCGATCCCAATTGTAATAGGTGATATTGACTGTCGCCTCAGTTGGACCATAATAATTTATCACCTGTGAATTGGGAGCAGCCTTTTGCCATTTCTGAGCAATTGTTTTCGGCAATATCTCGCCACTAAACATTGAATAACGAAGGCTCGGAAATCTTCCCTCGTGTAACATATTCAAATTATCCATGAACATTGGTATAGAAGGAACAGAATACCAAACAGTTAGCTTATGTTCCTGAATAAAGCGAGATGGTGCCATAAGGGACGAGGCAGGTACCACACACAGACATGAACCAGAAAGCCATGCCGTAAAAACATCATGTGCACTTGGATCAAAGGTCAGATCAAAAGCCTGAGATATTCTATCTTCAGAACAATAGTCATATTGGAAAAGAATGAATTCCAGGTATGCACAAATATTGCGATGCGTGACACCGATACCCTTAGGTTGCCCAGTGGTACCAGATGTGAACAGTAGATAGGCATAATCATTTTCTTTTGCCAAAGGGTAATGTATACATTTATCAGGAGATAATTCATGTACCGATATGAACTCGTGACGTGAAAATCTTTCAGCCAATAATGTAATCGTGCTATTGTCTTCAAATAGATATAATATCCTAAGATCCATTAACTCCTTGTCATAGGTTTCCAGCAGACTTGAAAGAATTGGAATACATTCATTCCCTAAAATGATAGCCTCGCAATCAGAGGCAGAAATCATGTCAAGGATTCGGCTTGGTGGAAATTTCTGACTCAATGGAAAATATGCCTTACCGGCCAGTAAGGTTCCCAACAAACCGGCATAAGCGATAACGCTACGATAAGCCAATATACCAACAAACTCTCCTTCAACACCAATCTTAGTGATAGTTTGAGCAATTCTACTGGCTTTTGTATATAAGGACGTATATGTCAGAACAGTGCCCGCCACCTCTAGCGCAGGTCTTGACCCGTTCCGTTCAAATGTATCCCGTAACTTAACCTGTAACGTCATTGAAATCTACCAACAAAGTGAGTCTTTGTTTTACAACATGTTTCAATACAAGAACCTCATATGTTTCAAACGTTCCTCTGCACGATCCTCCCCATCTTGCCCGTACTTATACTTCTGCGAAATGAAGTAGTTAGCTTTAGATATAGCATGAGCAGCCTTATCGGCCATATCCATTTCTAATAAAGCGCGCATATAGCGAATATCTACATTACTACTTACATAAAGATGAGATAGCTTTGTAAGTTTTCTAATCTTTTCCATAGTGTCACTATCAAATTGTATAGATGTATATCCTGAATGAATCGGATGAGAAGCAAGATCGCTGAATGGAATACCTTCTTCTTCTAAGTATCTTAGAAGGGCGGTACCCGGAAATACGAGAAGTGCGTAAGCAGTACAATAGAAGTCAGGAGCAATTTCCTGCATCTTTTTAAGTGAGTATAGAGCTTCTTCCACCGGGTCATCGCATGGAGCACCAAAAATCAATTCCAGACGGCCGCGGATACCAAAATCACGAAGCCTGCCAACGGCATTCCTAACCATTTCCTCCGTCTGAAAAGAACGGTTATACATTTTCAGTGTTTCATCGCTAAATGACTGAATTCCCATGTTAATAACTGGGAAAATTGAACCAACTTTCTGCATTAGACTATCCGAAGCCCTAGTCAGAGAAAGCGGAGAAACATATGCAGTAATAGGAATATCAATCTCCTCTTTCCACAAGTCCGCAAATTCGCTCAACCACTCTTCGGCATCCTTGCCCTGCATACAATCATCGTCTACAAGAAAAACTTCCCTTGGTGGATATTTCAAGAAAATCCGTGATTCCTCTATTAGAGCCTGCGGAGGTCTCCTCGCTAAAAACATCTTCTTGTACTCTTTAGCTCCATATGACTCTTGCAACCGGGCGGCACCGCAATACGTACATTTAAAAGGACAACCAAAGTGCGACATAATGTAGCGCCTGGGCTGTTGGGTAATATACGGAATATCTCGATAATATTCCTCTCTGTCAGGAATAAGCTCCTCTACCCCCACTTGTTTGCCTTGAAGTATTTTGGAACAATTGCCACTGAAGATTTTTTCTAATGTCCCATATACTGGGCCTAACACAGCATAGTCAATCAATTCGTTTTCCGCATCTTCAGGAACAGCTGAAATATGATGTCCCCCAATTATGCATTTGACATAGGGAATTGCTGCTTTCAGTGTTTTTGCATGTGCCAGTGCTCGATAAAAAGTAATCGTCTTGGGTGAAAACAAAACGTATTCAGGGTTGAATTCAGTTGCCACTTGCAGAGGGAACTGTTCAAAATCACCGTTTACCCATTTGATACTGGCACCAAGACGCTTCAATTCACCAGCCACGTAAATCATTCCATAATTCTCTGGCTCTCCTTGATGTACAAGGAGACACCTTATTGATGCTGACATCTTTTTAACACTCCTCTAATTACATGTTTATTCTTCAGCAAAGTTTCAGACACCTCCATGCCGTTTTCATATATTTCATACTTCGGCCAATTTCAGTTCCGGAGCCCAGGAATTGCAGTTCCGACAATGAGGATATGCCGCCCGTCCGAGTTCCAGATGCTTTTGACGAAACCCAGTAAATACTTCGCCCTTCCATATTTCTTGAATTGTATTTTTGTTGACATCTCCAGCAATATATTTCTGGTTAACATCTACCCCACAGACCATAACCGTTCCATCACAAAGAATAATGAGAGAACCAAAAATTCCCTTGCACGGAAGAGACCACAGCTTTTCTTTTAACTCACTGTATTCCTTCAAATCAGGCATCTTGACATTTCCTCCAAACGTATGAACTTTCTTGCCAGATATCGCATCTTCCTTGCTCAAAAGCGTTCTCCAATACTTACAAAAATCATCAAATTCATCTTCGTTTATGCCCTTTTGGATTACATAACGAAAACGCACTCGGGTTTTCGCACCTCTTTTATTTCGCATTTTGATAAAGTTCTCAATATTCTTCATAACAGTACGATAGTCAAGGCCAATACGAATTTTCTCGTAAGTCTCTCTATTAATGGCATCGACGGAAAAATCTATCTGATCCAACCCGCTTTCAAGAAGGGCATCAATCTTCTCTTCATTTAGCAAAGAACCATTAGACGAGATAAACACTTCCTTTATACCAGCATTCTTCAGGGATGTTATAAAGTAAAAAATATTGGGATCAAGCAGAGGCTCTCCAAATCCTTGCGGGATGACTCTTCTAAGATGTCCAGCATGCTGTGACAATTCCTCAATCAGTTTATCCATAAGGTCTCTGCCCATATCAAATGTCTGTCTCTTATGCATCTCCCTGCTATGTGGGCACATTTGGCATTTAGAATTGCATCTGACAGTTGTCTCTATCTGAACATGAAGTGGAAAGTCGTCTATTTCAGAAAGAGAAAAGAGGTCCAAGTTGTCACAAATGTATTTTTCGTTTGTATCCACGGTTCGATTAATATTGGAAAATCACTTTAGCTTATCTAAAAAAGCTTCTTGCACTTCATAGTCATCATCTTCTGTCGGAGCCCATGAAGCAAAAACAGTATCCTCACGACAAAAAGGTCCATTTGTCGTTTCGTGGAAGGCCACAACATCTGAAATGGGTATCACTGTGTGAAAGCGCTCATCTGTAAGTCTATAAAAAAATATATTTCCTGAAGCATAATCTCCCATATTGATTACTTTATTGATACTACCTACCTCATCAAAAATCACAACTTTCAGATGACCTTCTATTATGTGAAAGGATTCACTTTTGTTAAGGTGCTTATGTGGTCTGACATAAGCACCTTTTGAGTGAATTATCAGCATTTCGTGTAGAGTATCGTCTGTGTCTTTGTGGGCACAAAACCTTATCCTCTTTCTCGGGTTTTTAGATGCCTTATCTTTGAGCAACTCTAAATCACCACCATTAACATTAGTGAAATTATCCAGGGCGTAGAGAACTTCCTTGTTAATCACCTTAAATTTCATAACCTAATTGGCTCCATAAAATTCCCTTATATTCGTTACTATATAATCTATCTCCTCAGTCGTTAGATCCTCTTGATTGGGAATGCAAAGGATTTGTTTGACTAGCCGTTCGGCTGTTGGAATTTGAGGTCTTGGTAAATGACAATAGGCAGTATGAAATGGCATCAAAATCTGATGTTGGATTTTAGTTTCAATCCCATTCGATTCTAAGTACTTCTTTAGTTCGTCTCTTCTCTCAGCAACAATAGTATATGAGTAGTAAATTTGATAAGACTCATCTCTTTCTGGACAAATAACTACATCTTTAAGTGCTTTATCATAACACTCAGCAATTTTACGCCGGCGGTCAATTTTATCCTGCAAGTATTTAAGCTCTACAAGCATCATTGCAGCCTGAACAGTATCAATTCTTCCATTTAGACTTGGTTCATGACAGTCTTCCTTGTTAACTGTACCGTTATATCTTAACGACTTTACTCTTTGACATAATTGATAATCATCCATTACAATTGCCCCGGCATCTCCGTAAGCACAAAAGACCTTCATCGGATTCATACTGAAACAGCTTATATCGCCAAAAGAGCCAGCCGCGGCACCAGCTATGCGTGCGCCAAATGCCTGTGCAGCGTCCTCTACGACGCAAATGCCATGCTTAGCAGCAACATCAAGTATCTGTTCCATATCACACATCCTTCCAGTAAAATGTACAGGAACAATAGCTTTTGTTTTTGGTGTTATTGAGTCGGCAATTAAATTTGCATTTATATTCAAGTCATCTGAGATATCAACAAAAACAGGAGTTGCACCACATAGTGATACCGCATTTAAAGTAGCAATCCATGAAAGAGGCGTTGTAATTACCTCATCTCCCTCACCAACATCTATACAACGCAATGCCAAATATAATGCATCTGTCCCGGAATTTACACCTACGGCATATTTCTTCTGACAGTACTCTGCAACTTGCTTTTCAAACTCATCAACTTCAGGCCCTAAAATTGTCCTGCCGTGGGATAAAACTCTGTCTACTGATTGTAACAGCTCTGCTTTTAACGCAGGATTCTTCACTCTAAGATCACGATATGGAATCTTCATAAGCCATCAGTTCCAGTTTTATTAAGCGTCAAACAAATCCTAAATGTTCCCTGTCTGAATCCAAATATTCCAAGACGAGTTTGTTCTTTGTATTTGCTACACAATGATGATTACAAACCCTGGAAGGATTGATTTTAAAAAATTGATTCTTGTCAGAAAACCAGAAGTCCTTAAATCTTTGATCCTTAATAGAACCGATCAAGCCTTCATCAAGGTTATATGCTTTATCCTGACAAGGATATATGTTCAGATCAGCACCAATGACGGGAAGAATCTGAAGATACGGGCACCAATTATATTCTTTCTCAAATTTTGTATCTAATTCATGATAAGAATCAAATATCTCAAAATCTTCTTCATATAAGTCCTCTATTGCCTTATTTGTCTGTTCCTTTACCTGATTAAAAATAGGTCTATGATATTCATTATTTTCATCCCCGTCATTGCTTACTATACCTGGAGAAACCTTTACATTGTCTACACCAACATTTTTCAAACTTCTTATAAATTCATATATATGAGATGCATTTTTTCTGTCTACTACAACAGAAACTCCCAAATGGCAGGCACCTCCCAATTTCTTAAAACTTTCCATATTGTTCATAACTTTTGTAAATTCACCTTCTTTGACACCGCGGTAAGATGAATAGCTCTCATCATCCCAGCCGTCGATAGAAATCCGAATCCATGTCCCATAATGTGCAAAGGTTTCCGCTAACGCTCCATTTAATTTTGAACCATTTGTCAAAGAAGCAAATTTAACTTGAGTTTCTGATAGTTTTTTAACAGTTTCCAGCAGATAAGGATAGTAAAATGGATCACCGCCACCGCTGAAAGTCACCGCCTTGACACCCATATCTACTATGTCACATATTATTTCCATCATTTTTTCTTTTGGAATTAAATCTTTTTTTTCCATGTCTTTACCAAGTTGCAAGTTATCTGCCCTATAAGCACAATACCAACAATTGTGAGCACAAGTATTTGTAGGTTTGATTCTTATGTGAATGGGCGCCATTATCCGGCCTTCACTGACAGGCAAAGAATCCACTTTTTCTTTAAAGTGGAAAATTTTCATTTTTGTATATAAATGTCCCAAAACGCCAGTTCTTATTCACTCAAAATAAATAAACTCATAATCTCCTGTGTAACCAAAATGATTATATAACCATACCCACTCTTCTTCATCAAAGAATGATTCAGCAGTTAAAGCCCAGCACTGAAGGTTAAATTGTTCCTGCTCATTTCTGTAGCTTTCCAGCATAACATAACCATGTCGACCCACCCGCTCAATTTCACATAAGGCTTTTTTCAAATCAAAAATTCTCAGGTTATGAAGGCACGTCAACGATATTACGAGGCCAAACTCATTATCTTCATAGGGAAAGGGGTCCTGTGCCCGATGAATAAACAGGCTATTCCTGGTTTCTTCCATAGCGCCAGCCAGACCGTGTTTGGAAATGTCAAAGCCAGCAATTTTTATCCCCGGCAGTAATCGTTTTATTTCATACAGCAAAAATGCTTTACCGCAACCCACGTCTAGCACGCTAGACTCATTGGTCAAATTGTAATTTTCTATCAGCGCCTCCGCCACCGATCTCCAACGACCAAGCATATATTTATACCCACCGTAACCATATCGCCGATTGCCATCCCAATAATCAGCTTCATATTCCTTGGCCTTCAGCATGCAGTGCACCTTTTTATCTACCATCCTATCTAAGTAAGAACGGGCAGTAGATTGGTGCAGCGGCGTAACTATATTCAGCAATTTACCCATTATTTAAATAGCCATATAAAGGCATTAAGACGCAAAACAATAATATTATTTCATTTGATACTGATCGTATTAATTAATATCTACCATAATTTCACATCTGCTTTAAACTGCGTAACCTGAGGGTGGTTGAATGCGTCGTTTAACATTTAACAGACTATTAACTTCCTTTACAATATCATCTCTTGAAAGTCCGTTTAATACTTTCATTTCCTGATAATTACCGTATCCCTGAGGGAAAACGCCTTTTAATCCCAATCTCTTAAAATAGTGGTGTTCACAATTTTCTTCAGCAAGAACTTCTGCCACACAACTTCCAAGTCCACCTGTTATTGAATGTTCTTCAACGGTGAGAATTGCCCGTGTTTCATTGGCCGCCTTTAGGATGATATCCCTGTCCACGGGCTTTATAGTATGTATATTAATCAGTCTGACTGAAACCCCTAACTCTTCCAAAGTGTCGACCGCTTGCAAAGCTTCATGCACAATGCTTCCAGTTGCAATAATTGATAAGTCATTGCCTTCCCTAAGAGTCACACCCTTTCCCACCTCAAAGTCATAATTGTTTTCGTATATCTTGGGAGAACCGCCAGTTGCAAGACGTAAATACACTGGCCCTGCGATACTGGCTGCCGCATTGGTTACTTTAACTGTTTCTAAGGGATCAGAAGGTGAAAAGATTGTCATTTCAGGAAGTACTCTCATAACTGCGATATCTTCAGTACTGTGATGTGTAGGACCTAAGTTACTGTAAACAAAACCCACTCCAATCCCCACTATCTTAACATTCATCTTCTGCATACAAACATCATTCCTGATCTGTTCATATGCTCTGAAAGCAAGGAAATTGGCTATGGTATATGCAAAAGGGATCTTGCCGCAAGATGCAAGGCCCGCTGCAACACTGATCATATTAGCTTCAGAAATACCAAAATTTATGAACCTGTCCGGAAAGTCCTCTCGATATTCATCATATACGATAGTACCGTTGTCAGCAACCAATGCTAAGATGTTTTCATTAGATTTTGCCAATTGATGCAATGTAGAAATATATGCATTTCTCATTCAAATTCCTTCCAGAAATCATCCAAGCCTAAATCCTTACTTACAATTTTCATTTCTTCGAGATTCGGCATACGGTAATGCCATAAAGGTTCGTGTTCCATAAAAGATACACCTTTACCTTTAGTCGTATGCGCAATTAACAAGTTAGGCCTTCCTTTAACAAACGGACAAGCGTTAAATGATTCAAGAAGCATGTCAAGATTGTGTCCGTCTACTTCTCTAACTTCCCAGCCAAAAGCCCTCCATTTTTCTGCGAAAGGTTCTAAAGAAACAATCTTATCCAGATAGTCCATAGCCTGCTGTTTGTTATAATCTACAATTGCAATCAGATTATCAAGCTTGTGATGAGAAGCAAACATCGCCGCCTCCCATATTGAGCCTTCCTGACACTCACCATCTCCAAGTAAAGTAAATACTCTATACTTTTCATTATCTAGTTTACCTGATAACGCCATACCTACTCCAAAAGGAAAGCCGTGACCGAGTGCACCTGTTGATGCTTCTACGCCTGGAATTTTATGCATATCAGGATGACCACCCAGAATAGATCCAAGCTTTCCAAATGTACCAAGGTGATGCTTATCAAAGAAACCCCTGTCTGCAAGCACTGTATATAAGGCGACACAGGCATGGCCTTTGCTTAATATAAATCTGTCTCTATGAGAATCGTCAGGACTATTAGGATCAATATTTAGAATGCCGTAGTAAAGTACGGTTATAATATCAATAATAGATAGAGTCGCGGGCATATGCCCTCCACCAGCCCGGCATATCGTCTTGATTATTTCTTTTCTTAGTTCTTTTGCTTTTTCTTTGAGATCAATCATTTTACAAAAGGCTACAAGTAAGGATTTATTCAATCCTACTTAATTTAACTTTATAGGTTACATATTTTCTTTAAACAAAATTTATATGTTTTACGGTAGGATTCTTTATTTCCCATAAAAACTCGTTAATAGCATTGGGTCTACAGTTTGGTGGGCATTCCTGTACATTTAACTTATTTCCCAAATATTCTTTTATCTTTTTCCTTCTATCTCCAAGCCATATGCCTTCAAACTCGCTTTTGTAAATATTGCCTAATATAAAGTCATCCTTATCCCAGTATGGTAAGCATGTTGCCAAATCACCTGCTGAGTTTAAAACAGAAATGAAAGAAGTACCATAACAATGCTTATATGTCCTCTGACCATAACCCTCAAATGAGTCTCTCCTTGCTATAACTACAAAATCTTCACTGGAAAAGCTTTCTGCTTCATTAAGAATATCCTCTATATTATTCAAATCAAGCTGTTCTCCAATTCTATATGATTGCAAATGACTTTGCTGAACGAAAGGTTTAATTACAAAGTAGCCTATTCCTGTATCTTTTATCATTTTCACTGCATCTATTAAATAGTCTACATTTTCAGGTAACAATACATATTGTACTCCAATGTCCACATCCAAAGACTCTTTTTCTTTTATCTCAGATGACTTCTTAATATTGGCTATTACCCTTTCGAAAATCTCTGGTTTAACCTTGTGAATATCTGCATAGTTTCTTTTTGTCCCGCCATTAAAACTAAACCTTAAAAAGGTAAGGAAAGGCAATATGGATTCTGCAAGTTCTTCTTTTAATAACTGTCCATTAGTAAAAAGTCCAACATCTATACCGCTATTTTTAGAATGAGTGATAAATTTTTCTATATCTGGATGTAGCAAAGGCTCTCCCTCTCCTGCATATAACAGGCTCTTCACACCCGCCTCTTTTGCTTCATCTATGAAGGTAAGCAATCTGTCACAATCAAGCTTTCTGTTTGGATAGCCAATGAAATCATATGCACAAAAAATGCATCTATGATTACAGCTTCCAACAGGGCTTATTTCCATGTATATAGGATAAATATTTTCTCCTTTTATCCAATCACATATCCTTGGAACATGGTAAAACAATTTATGGCTGTCTATTCTATACTTATCCACTTATCGCCCGCAGACTAATCTGATTTTTGTAGATTGTAAGAATCATTTGATATAAACAGTCTATCTAATCACAGTGGACATACATTACCTATCTATGCCCGCCCTTATAGTTGTTAATTGCATTTAATATGCAATGGCATATAGAGTGATGTATTACTTCAACTAAACCATAATCTTGTGCAAGCACATGAAAGTTAAAGTCTCCCTCCGAATGCAGAGGATTATCATCTTTGAATCCGGAAAGAGTTACTACGCTACACTCCTTTGATTTTGCAGAAGCTACGCCTCTTAAAACATTCTCAGACCTACCGGAACTACTTATGGCAACTAAAATATCTCCAGGATCGGCAAACATGTCTACCGATTTTTCAAATATGTACTCATAGCCAAAATCATTCCCGAGGCATGTCAATAACGAGCTGTCATTAAACGCAATAGCTCTTATCCCACATGTTTTCCAGAAATCTGTAGACATGTGGCTGGATATTGCAGCACTGGCACCATTACCAATAAACATCAGTTTATTACCAGAATTCGCCTGTGATAAGATAAGCCTGCTAACTTCTCCTATACCATCATGGAAATCAATGTTTTTTCCATCCTTGTTAACAAACTTTATAGAATTAATCAAGTTTGAAAGATGGTCATAATAGTTTTTTGCATATTTATTCAATGTTCCACCTGCTCCAGAACCGCATGAATAAATTCCTTAATTTCATAACATTCCACTGCTCTTTTATTGCCTACGATTTGAACCGACAATGCTCCTATTACATTTCCAAAGAATGAAACTAAATCCATTGGCATTTTCGATGCAAAGCATAGTGATGAAAGCGAAAAAAAAGCATCTCCAGCACCTATAACATCGACTACCTTTGTGGCGAATGCCGGTGTTAGATTTATTTCACCTTCTTTGTTAATGCATATTGAGCCGCCATCACCTACTGTTATAATAAGGCAATCCGTGTTTACTTCATTTAAGAGTTTCTTAGCAACACTCTCGATATCGGCACGTTTCTCCTGTGTCGCCAACCTAGCCTCCGGAGCGTCCAAGCAGATGAAGTTTGTTTGCTTGTATTTTGTAATCAGGTTATAACCGGAGTTGGCACCATTAGTTTGTGCATTTACCGCCAATTTCACTGGGAATTTTTCAATTTTATCTATTAGGTTATCAGTAATAAATCCATGCCCAAAATCAGAAACAAGTATAAGATCATATTCGTTTACTACTGACTCTATGTAATCAACAACCTCTGATTCTAGTTTCTCGGAAATATCGCCATCATTGATATGATTAATTTCGAATATTTTCTGTTTATGGTGCTGGCTAATATATCTTCTTTTTATAATGGATGGGCCGTCATCTCTGTAGAAAAATTTCTTACATACATTTGATTTAAGATTCTGCAGGATAAAATCTTCTCTCGAATCTTCTCTTCCCAACAGTGTTACCAGCTGAACCTTATCACATATTCCTGCTACATGGTTAGCGATTGCAAAAGCGCCTCCGGCAAATACCTCATGAGTAACGTATTTGTTAACAATAAGCTGTGCTTTTGGAGACTTCCCCATTGATTCACAGTAATAATATTCATCTATAATTCCATCACCTATAAGTAATACTTTCATATCCTGCAGGCCATTTATTTTATCAACAATATCATTAAAACTGTATTTTTTTGAAAATTCTCTGATATAAGACTTGGTCGTTTCAGGATAGATATCCAGCAAGCTGTTTATGATCTGAGTCGAATTGAATGAAAACCCTTTAGTTTCATGAATCCTGCTTTTACCGAATATTTTATTCTCAGTACTATGCGTGCGTTCTCCATGAATCTGCTTATCTATCTCAAGATAATCTTCACCTTTGGCAAAAACATCCGGAGATATAGGCGCTACACAATGAAATGGAGGGATATCGTCTACCAAGCAGACATAATCGGTTTGAGTTAAAGAAGCAACATTTTCTAATCTCATTTTACCGGGAAAAACAGGTCTGCCTGGCATATTTCGTACACTCTTATCATTAATTACTGTGACAATTAATACATCACCCTGCTCTTTTGCTTCATTAAGATGTGTTATAACACCAGGATGAATGAGGTCAAAGATTCCATGACTCTGAACAACAACCTTTCCTTCCCTCTTAAGGTTTGCAACTTCCCCAACAAGGTCCTCTAGTAATAAAATCTTATTATTAATTAACTGTTCCTTCATCTGCTTTTATCTGTGTAATCTGTGGACTAAATTGCGCATCTGTACTAATATGCAAATCAATATATTTCTCCAGTAATTCAGTTGAAGAGAAGACTATTTCTTGCGTAAATCTTAATTCCGCACCTATTTCTTTTAGTACTTTATATTCTTTCTGTATTTTCCCTGTTTTGTCTTCTAACTTCTCAAATTCCTGGCCTTTAACATATATATCCGGCCTCAGCAACCTTAATGTTTCCTCTGCTGTTGGCCATTTATTAATAGCAACATAATCAACACATTCCAAAGCCGCTATGGAGTCAGCCCTCAGACTTTGATTAAAAGCAGGTCTATCCGGGCCTTTATCAACATAGATATCTGGAGTAACGGTCACAACGAGAATATCTCCCATTTCTTTGGCTGCCTGAAAGTATTTAATATGACCCGGATGCATGAGATCGAAGCATCCGTGGCAATGAACAATTTTTTTCCCTTTGGATCTCAGATCTCGAAGCATTTCTTCAAGTTCTTCAAGTTCAACAATATTCATTTAATATCATCATCAAATTTCTCAATTCCGTTCAACATCATTTATCGCTGACCAGAGAGCCGGAATGGTATCAGAATGTCTTCCCTTAACGTAATAGCTTTCTCCTCCATCTGCCACAGTTCTTACAAGCATAGTTTTCCAAGGCCTAAAATAATACGCAGGACTATCCTTCGACGGTTCTTTTCTGAAATCATTGGGCAGGTCATGGAGATCACAGACTAGAGTAGTAAAATGTTTAATAAATCGTCCTTCCTGATGGGCAACATTTCTTACCATACTAAGGGCTTTCAAGAATACTTCCGGAGCCATTACGGCACTACCAAAATTCATTATCACTCCATATTCTATGTTTTCCATAATCTTCGTAAATCTCAAGAAGTCATGGTAGGATGTCTCTCCTGCAACAGCACCATCAAAATTTGGATGCTCATGTATAATATCATAACCAATACCGACGTGAATCGTCGCCGGAATGTTTAAGCGGTAGCATGCCGCTAAAAGACTAATATCCTTATTGGGAAATTCACCTTCTTGAATAGCTTTGCCTATGGCATCCCCCATGCCAATTGTATTTTCGTTTCTAAATGCCTGGTTGATAATATCATTTATCCGGCCAGTTTCCTTCCACAATCCAAATTGACCTTCATTTACATACCTGGCAACTTTTTCAGTTGTTGCACCAATAAGGGCAAACTCAAAATCGTGTATCATGCCACCACCGTTCATCGCGACACATGAAATGTAACCTCTTTCCATCAAGTCTATAAGGTAATGCTGAACTCCCGACCTTATAGTGTGAGCCCCCATCATTAAAATGATTCCTTTCCCTTTTTTCATAGCGCCCACAATACGCAAAGCAACATCTCTCAGTGCTTCGTTATCGCATTTTTTATTTTCAAGACGCTGAATACCGTCTAAATTGATATCATGACTTCTTTCTTTTAACGGTTTAATCTTTAATTTTGCCCTATCGAATATCATCTTATTTTCATTCTACATATCCAGTATGCAGACCAATCCCCTCTCAGCTACATGCAAAAAACCATATAACATCCAGCCAAGCATATACTTACGCAAATTACAGCTACTCTCTATTCTCTAAGAGTAACGACTTTCACATTTTCTTGCTCATTACAAAAACCGTCTATTTCTTCTTTATCAAAAGAGGCAAGGATCAATACGCCAGTATTGGATTTCACAAATTGGTCAATACCAATTACCTTATAACCAAACCATTCTTTTCCTTCTTTTTTTTCATCAACTACAGAATTTAGTTCCAAGCCTATTTCTTTCAGTACTATGAATAAAACTTCTGATATATGGTTTATTCCGTAGATCGAAACATCTTCTATACCTTCATTTTTTAAATGTATGACTTTGTCTTTTATTACCCTTTTCGCCTCTAAATAGAAATGAATCGTACTCTCTACCCTTTTGTACAATAAGGATGACTTCTCTTTGGCACCTTCTGGAGTAATTAAGTATCTTATTTTCTTAGCATCAATATTCTTTATCTTAATCCAGCCCTTTGTAACCATTTTTTTCAAAAGATGATTTACCAATCCCAGCGCTATACCAACCTCTTTAGACAAATCTCTCTGTGTTAGATGCCCGTTGTTTTCTAACTTTTCTAAAATCTCTAATTCTCTAATATCTATATCACCGAATTTTTCTTTTACCTGAATCATCTTAAAATCAAAACGGTTTTAAAAATATATACGGAAAATTATTCCTTCGCTCTCTTGTTCACACAGTGAACACACAGTGCAAAATTTTATACACAGCAAAGGCTATCCAAAATCACACGAATATACCTTGTTCAGCATATGAACGTCAATTCTAAAAAAAAACGCTTATTTGTCAAGAATTTTTTTATCTAACATACTACATATTGTACTTATAGACAAAACAACTACCAGCGCAAAACCTTGTACAAAAATACATTACGCCTATTTAAAGGGGTTTTTTCTGGATATTTATATGCTAACGTTATTTTCTTATCCTTTATATACAGCAATAACTCTTTTTCTATTTTCATAAATTCCCTATGTGTTAATAGTATATAATCAACTTTTTTTGTTTGCGCCGAGGCTAGTACATTTTTAATACTTCCCATATGAACATGTTTCCCATCAGCATAATAAGCATTTCTTGCAAAAGTACTCAAAATTGATGGGAACGGTTTATTAGAATGCTCTTTTACCCATTGGGCTACTTCCTTAATTCCATGCTTATCAAAACGCTGAGGTTTTAATGTTTTTGGCAATAGAACACTGACAACAATCATTAATACAATTAGCTGAACCTTCCACGTACTTTTTAACAACTCCTTAAAGCCAATGATAAAATTACAATTATGAAATTTTTTATGTGTCCACGCTCCAACCACATAAATCCCTAATCCCACAAAAAAAATAGCCGGAATGACCACCGGCATCAAATGCCTTCTACTGGGATACTGATAAATATTGTCACCATGGCCTAAATGGGTCAGGTTTAATCTGTACAGTATAATCAAGTAGAACAAAATAGTAGAGGCTACATAAATGCCGAAAAACCTCTTTTTGCTTATTCTTGTCCAATTTATCACACCAATTATAAGGAATATAAATAAGAACGGATGAAATGTGCTAACGTACTTTTTAATAACATGCAATATACCATTCAGATGTATTTTAAATTTTGATTTCCTAGCAGTCATTTGTTTAATAAGACCTCTCCAATAACTCTTTTTCTTATCACTGCCTTCTTTAACTAACCTATCATTTTTTAGGGTATTCAATACTTTTTCAGGCTCTGTCAATTCAGATATTTTCTTTTTAGTATCACTATTCCCCTTAAGCAATCTATCGCTTTTTAGAGTATCTAACACCTTTCCGGACTCTGTCAAATCAGGCACCTCCTTTTTAGTATCACTGTCCTCATCAACTAATCTACCATTTCTCAGAGTATCTAACACGTTTCCGAGCCCTGCCAAATCAGATATATTCTTTTTCTTTGTAAGTGACCATGAGCCTGTCTCTTTTTTGATGAAAACAAAATACGGCATTGAAAAAGCAAGAAATGAAACAACCAGGATCAAGAGTGACACCAGTTTCTCTTTCCATAATACCTTAATCTTGACGCAGTCCTTCAATGTGCACCAAAAGGCGACTATGATAATAATCCCAATTCCTTCGGGACGAGTAAGGTAGGCAAGTGCAGAACATATCCCTGTCAGCGCAAACAAAAAGAGTTTTCTGTTTGTTATTGCAAAGTAACCTAAACCAAGTGCTGATATGAAGAAAAAGAAATAAGTGGAGTCTGAAATTATGTCTGCAGAAAATCTGACAGCATACGGATGGAAGGCTAAAATAATAGCAGAAACAAACGATATCTTCCTGTCAAAAATATTTTTGCCAATCAGGTAGAATACAATTACCGTTAATGCACCAAAAAGAACAGATATAATCGTGCCGGACAATTCCATGTTTGGAACAACCTTGTAGAGCACAGCCATGATTAAAGAATACAGAGGATGGTAGTCGTGTCTTAATGCACTCGAAAAGTCACCACTGGCAAAGTACTTTGCATTTTGCATAAAAGCAACGCTATCATTCTTTATTACATAAGTAAAAAAACTCAAGTATATTCTCACTGAAAGTGAAATTATCAAGAGCAGCCAGACATACCTGTCTTTGAAGAAACTTTTTGTTTTATCGCTCTCTATCTCTATAGCATTCATATCTAAATTAAAATTTAAGAATTAGGGAAAATTCAAGGATTGAAGAAGCTCCTCAATGTTATTATCCAGACTCGTCCTGATTAGGTATACTTTCCACCATACTTCTCGCTAAAGACTATTTTATCCAGACTTAACCTCGGCCGGGGAGATGGATCTTCATCAGGTATTCCAACCGGTAAAAGAGCCATTACTTCAATATGTTCTGGCATATCAAGAATCTCTTTTACCTCTTCATCTTCATACCATCTTATCCAACAGGTACCAAGGCCAATCTCCACTGCCTGCAAAACAATATGTTCAACGGCTATCGCTACATTTGCCGCTGCGGCAACCATAAGAGCATCCTTTGTAACAGTATCCATACCTTTCTTAAGGTAAGGTATAAATACATCCCTGGTTCTCTCAGGAAGTGCGCCAGATTCTATAAGCTCGTCCACCCTTATCGGGAATTCTTTAAATGCCTTTAAATCAGCACAGCAGACTATTATTACAGGAGCACGTTTAACGTGCCTTTGATTATGTGCCGCCTTTTGCAACTTTGTTTTAGTGTTATCATCCTTAACCACTATAAACCGCCAAGGCTGTGTGTTTGTCCCTGATGGCGCTAATCTGGCACTTTCAAGTAAAAGCTTAATTTTTTCATCAGGAATAGGATCCGGTTTAAATTTCCTTATACTCCTTCGCATTTTTATTGCTTCACTTACATCCATTACAACTCCCCAGTTTTCAAATTTATATCATACATAAGATTGACTATTCTAAAGTATACAATATAATAATCAACTAATTCTTAGTACATCTATTTATATGAATATGATTTGCATCCCAATCACGGCCAGAAGTGCTGAAGATGTTGTTTCGGAAATGATTTCAGCTTCCAAATATGCGGATATAGTCGAATTACGTATTGATTATATTCCGGAATTACGGAACGCGGAAACATGCATTGAAGAATCATTAAAGAGTAAAACTAAGCCAGTAATAATTACAAACAGACCTGAAAGAGAAGGTGGCAAATTTATTGGAAGTGAACAGGATAGATTACGTCTGCTGCAAAAGGCCATTGAGCTGGGAGCAGATTATGTCGACGTTGAATATGATTCTATCAAGCAAATTACTAAAAGAAACAGCAGCAAGATAATTATTTCTCATCATAATTTTAAAGAGACGCCTCACCACATAAGTAA
>Ga0233428_1000696_pt1 | contig 43015 bp, 29 predicted proteins | sample SI_118_April2016_4_FD_179890 | JGI IMG/M metagenome (GOLD analysis project Ga0233428, IMG submission 179890) | Seawater microbial communities from Saanich Inlet, British Columbia, Canada - SI_118_April2016_120_MG | ecosystem: Environmental > Aquatic > Marine > Inlet | place: Canada: British... | reverse complement strand
AAATCTACAACCCAACCCAAAGTTTCTACAATGGGGACATTTAAGTATTTTTGGGTGTTTTCATTAAGTATTTTTACCCTATTTTGGACAGTAGTGGTATAAATAATAATCTTTTCATAATGAACTCCTTGAATTACCCAAATCTAACAAAATAATCGAGGGGTGGTGTGGATGTAAAAAAGGTTCTACGAGAGAACCTTTTGTTAAGATAAGGAAAAGAAGGAGTGGGAAGAATTATTTTATATGAACTACAACACTATCCACCATATCATAATAATAACCATAAATAACAACATCAGTATTCTTCATCTCAGGCATAAATCCTACCATAGAGTATCCAACTCCTTCCTTCGTGTATGAAGATGGATTGACTAACCAATAATCATCAACAACAATTCCATTAGACCAAGAGAAGGATGTATCAGTAGTCCAATTTATTCTTTCAACCATACTTGATCCTGTAGTTCCTTTCATCTTAAAAATTGATTGGTGGTTAGGTGAAATAGTAATTGTATAAACATCACCATCAACAGACATAGGATAGGCTCTCTCGTTTAACATAGACACACTAAAAGATAGTTGTTCTTCATTAGTATTAGGTTTATTTCCATTAGAACTAACATCTTCACAACCAAATAACATCAACACCATCACATACCTATTTCTAAAAATATATTTAAGTATCCATCTCATAACTTTATTCCTTTTCCTTGCTCTTATGAATAAACAGCAATCCAAATAACCAAGAGAGTCATTCCATCTATTAGCACAAAATCCATTACACAATTCACAACATATATTCCTTATGTAGTATCTCATTTAACTAATATGGATTTGATTGAATAACCTTTTACTAATGATGGTTGGATAGTTGTGTAGAGTTTTAACATCACCATAATTCAATTCACCAAAATAGAACTCATTATTTAACATCACTCGTAAATGGTATGGTTGAAAATCATTTCCATCTCTATACTTAAATCCACGACTCTTTAAGAGCTTCAGTAATCGTTTAGTTCTTTTAATTGGAGTAAGGTTTTTATTCTTGGAGAGTTTGTTTGATTTACGAAAGATATATTCAACTATTTTACTTTCAGTAGGCTCTAAAACTATTTCACCATCACTTTCAGTAGTGTATCCAAAGGGTAGATTTCCACCAAAAGACCTTTCACCCATTTTAGCTCTCTGTATCTTTCCACTCATCATACGCTCTACAATTAAATCCTTCTCATAACCAGCGACAGAACACATAATCCCAAACATCATTTCCCCTTCTTTACGAGAACTCCGTATTCCTTCACTCACACTAATCAACTCTACCGAGTTATTTTTAAGGTATTCGTAGAACTTGGAAAAGGCTATCATAGAACGGAAGGCTCTACTCGTGTTCCAAATCAATACGACATCAACCTTACCATCATCTATAAGAGATTTTATTTCTTCAATCCCATCTCTCGTTTCTAATCCACCACTACATACATCAGTAATAACATCAACCAAGTTGAAATTGTTTAGATTAGAATACTGACTGATTTTCTCTTTTTGGTGTTCTATTGATGTGTTGTGTTCTTGATTTATGGTGCTTACCCTACAAAGTCCAAAGGCTCTTTTCATCAATAACTCCTATTCTTGTTATTTGTGTTTTGGTTTGTTAGCGTGTTCTTCATACATTAAATCTTGTGATAATTTTACACTATCTTTTTACACTATTTAGGGATTTTAGGGAAAATGTGTAATCCTATTGTCTTGGTCGTTAAATTACTCTCGTATTGATGTCTCATACACTATGAAATTACACTATCTTTACACTATAAACAAGACAGGAGTTAAATGTTGTTATTGTTAGATATAAAGGAGAAGAATAGGATTTTCAGTCCACTGCTCTACCAACTGAGCTACCGAGCCCCATAAGGCTTAGGTTGCTTTTAAAAAAGCGCGTGGAAATTACTTGCCCAAAATCGGTGAAGCAAACGCAAACTTATCTTAAAGTATAAGAAATGAGTTTAATGTGAATTCTCCTTGTTCTAATGTTAGAATCACCCTATGTTTCCCGGCAATTTTCCCTTAGTGATCCGAGGATGTCACACGAGAAAACACTTATTTTGGCGACTCATAATAGTCATAAAGTCGAAGAGCTGTCTTCGGCCTTGGGTGGATTGGGTTTAATCATTAAAACATTAGATGATTTTCCTCAGGTGGGCGAAATTGAAGAAACAGGAAAAACATTGCTTGAAAATGCATTTTTAAAAGCAAAAACTGTGCATAATATAACAGGGTTTCCAGCCATTGCTGACGATACAGGTTTAGAAGTGGAAGCATTAAATGGAGCTCCTGGTGTTTATTCCGCTCGTTATGCGGGTGAAAATGCAACAGTTGCTGATAATGTTAATAAAATGCTTTTTGAATTAGATGGAGTTGAAAGTAAAAAACGTGTAGCTACCTTTAGAACAGTTATTGCGTTTGTTACATCTGAGAAGGAACAATGGGTTGATGGATTCATACAAGGAAATATTACACATTCTCCTGTAGGGAAAAACGGATTTGGATATGATCCCATTTTTTATGTTCCAGGGTTAGATAAAACTTTTGCTGAAATGTCTAGTGAAGAAAAAAATGAAATTAGTCACCGCGGAAGAGCGGTAAAAAAAATAATAACCATTTTAAAAAATGAATTTGAAGATTAACAGAAAGGAGTCTGAATAAAAAATAGATATCAATTAAACAAGATTTAATCTTGAAAATAATAAACAAAAAAATATTACTTACCCGACGGATCCTTCAATTAGGATTTGCGGGTTTTTTATGTCTAAATGGGCTCATTGCTCAATCTTTAGATTCCACACGCTCTGATGATTACAGCGCACATTTAGCGCGATTTGTCCCTAGCTCCCCATATGTGTCAAACCCATTTCCCAAAGTTTTCCCTTTCTATGCCCTTGCATATGATTCATTAACATCTCCACTAGGAATACTCAATATTAAATATGATGAATATGCTTTAAGTGTTGAGTTGGATCGTAATTGGGATACAATTACTGTTTCGGAATATGTAGATGGCAAACAAGTTCGCCTCCCGCAAACTATGTCAGTTGAATGGTATTTAGAAAAAATGTTTTACCGAAACTGGTATATCAAATTTATAGAATCTATCCACGATGATAAAAAAGGGGATGATCGCAAAAAACGTGGACAAATGATTGAAGTTGTTGGCGTTGATTTGGGTGCACTAGGTCGTGCCTCACTCAGATTAAGCGGTAATGTAAGCGTATCAGGTAAAATGGTATTTCAAGATCAAGAATTGGTTCGCTCAAGTTTGAATCAAACTCAAAACACGCATTTAGAATTTGATCAAAAACAAAATTTAAATGTCCAGGGGAAAATTGGAGATCGAATTACAGTATCCATGGATCAAGATTCAGAACGTGATTTTGATTGGGAAAATAATATTCGTATTTCGTATGAAGGTGCAGAAGATGATATTGTTCAAAAAATTGAAGCTGGAAATATTTCACTCTCTCTTCCATCCACAAAATATGTGACCTTCTCAGGTAAGAATCAGGGGTTGTTCGGATTAAAAGCCATTTCAAAACTGGGACCTATTGATATAACAACGATTGCATCTATTGAAAGAACTAAAAAAGAGCGATTAGAATATGAAGGTGGGTCTCAATCAAACTCTCAACAAATAAAAGATACAGATTATATCAAAAACAGGTATTTCTTTATTCATCCTTGGTTTAGGAATGGTACTGATACAGTTGCATTTGATGGAACGCAATACCGCCCAGTTTCAATTCCATCTTTTTATCCATTGTTTAATGGGCTTCATCGGATAAATGGTGGTGAAGGTAGTGTTACTGTTAAAAACTTTGAATTGTATAAATTGGATCAAACGAATGATCCCGGTGCTAATGTTGGAACAGCATATGTGGATGCAACAAATATTTCAGATTCAACTAATATTGAATATAATGAAGAAGGTAGTTTTATTCGAATGGAACGAGATGTACAATATTTCATTAATAATGATTTGGGATATATTCAACTTCGAGAAATGCTTACCACAGAAATTCTGGGTTGTACTTATGTATTAGCTGACCAAAATGGGGATACAGTCCTGGTTGTTGGCCGAGGAGCGGATTCAACACAAACGGAATTATCGCTTCAAATGTTAAAACCAAGGTCTCCTCACCCTAATAATCCAACATGGGATTTAATGTTTAAAAATGTATATTATCTTGGCACAACCAATATAAAGCCTGAAGGATTTGAATTTAGAATAATTAATAAGCGTGTTACACCTGAAAGTGATCGAGATCCTAATACGAGTATACCATACATCACTTTATTTGGATTGGATAGCTTGAATGATTCTCAGGAACGGGTTTCAGATGAGTTAATTGATGTTGAAAATGGCAATATTGTTAATCTGAGAGATGGTGAAATATTATTCCCAGCTTTACATCCATTTGTATCTTCTGATTCATTAGATGGTGGGAATAATATGCCATCACTACAATCTCATTTAGGGTCAGGAGCAGCTTATACTACAACCGATCGAAACCTCATTAATCAAGACCACCGATTTGCATTAGAAGCAAAATATAGCAACCAAAGTTCTACAATAAATTTAGGATTTATGCTTGTGGATGGGAGTGAAGAGGTTATTCAAAATGGCGTTACATTAAAACGAGGTATTGATTATCAAATAGATTATTTTTCTGGAACTATATTTTTACTCGGAGATGCGGCAGATAATCCAAATGCAAAATTGAAGATTTTATACGATAGACATGAAATTGTATCATTTGATAAAAAGACGATTGTGGGAACACGCGCACAAATGGATTTGGGCGAAAAATCTTTTATTGGAGCCACAGCCCTTTATTATAATCAGTCGATTATTAATGAGAAAGTAGAAGTGGGTTATGAGCCTACGCGTAACTTTATTTGGGATATGAATGGTCGGTTTGAAAAAGACTTAAACGGATTAACACGATTTTTAGACAAACTACCATTAATTGAAACGGAGAAAATTTCAAACTTTAGCGTAGAGGGAGAAATTGCTCAGGTGATGCCCAATCCTAATTCAATTAGTAATCCTGAAACGGGAGATGAAAATGGCGTAGCCTTCATTGATGATTTTGAAGGATCAAAACGTACCACATCCCCATCTATTCAAAGGCGATTTTGGAAAGAATCTTCTGCTCCACTTATTTTTCAAGATAGTACTTGGTCTCGTCAATTTGGGCAACGAAATCGAGCACACTTCTATTGGTATAATCCATATATTCAATATAGAACTCGCGATATTTGGCCGAATCAATCCACATCGATCCGAGCGGGCAATGAAACAACAGATGTATTGGTTTTGCGATATCAAAAGCGCCCTCACCAAGATGGTATTTCTCAAGATTCAATTTGGTCGGGGATTACGACTTCTCTTTATTCAGGAGATTATGATCAAACACAAAGTAAATTTTTTGAAATATGGCTTCGTGGAGAATCGGGTGATATAACAATTGATTTAGGAAAAATAAGTGAAGATAGAGATGGTGACGGAGTTCTAAATACGGAGGATATAGCAGAAGCAGGACTTCAATTTGGAAATGGTTTTTTAGAAGAAGAAGAAGATACCGGCTTAGATGGTTGTTTTGATGAAATAGAAGATGGCTGGGGTGGATGCCTTGAAGCAGAATCATATGATTATTATTTATCCATAAATGATACTGTATTTATTAATAGTGCATCGGATGTAGACCCGTCTGATCCGAATGGAGATAATTGGCATTATGAAGAAGGTAGCACAGATTATTCAAAAGTAAATGGTTCAGAAGGGAATGGAACGGGTTCACGTATTCAAGAAGGTGGGAAATATCCAGATACAGAAGATTTAGATGGATTGAAATTAATCGACAAAACAAATGATTATTTTTCAACTACCTTCGGTTTAACAGATACAACTTATCTTGCAGGGGAAACAGTAAAAGATGGCCAATTTACAGGTTGGAAATTATTTCGAGTTCCTTTATCTCATTTTAGAAAAGTAAAAAACATTGAATGGAATGATATTCGAAATATGCGTATTTCTGTTTCAGATTTTGATTCAGAATTACACGCAATAGAAATTGCCAAAATTGAAATGGTTGGGAATGATTGGCGAGAATTGGGTGTAGCAACAGATTCAACTGGGTATTCAGTAGAAAATGCGGACAGTGTGTTTGCTATTACTGTTATTAATACAGAAGATAATGCAGATTATGTACCACCCGTTGGTGTAAAAGGGGAATATGATCGTATCAACGAAATAAGATCTAAAGAACAATCATTAGTTTTAAAATTTGATCAATTACCAGCACGCAATAGCGGTGCAGCAACAAAAGTATTGTACAATTTAAATGATAGTCAAAAACGAAGCTTTCTTTCTTATGACTTCTTAAAGCTTTACCTATATGGCAATCCTGGAATTGGATGGAATCAATATTCAGAAACAAGTGATATCGACTTTTTTATCAAATTTGGTCTTGGGGATGATTATTACGAGATTACACAACCTGTTTTTAAGGATTGGGATGAAGATTTAAAACGTAATGAGGTTAAGTTAGACTTAGATTGGCTTTCTACATTAAAAAAACAAGATTCTACCACAATTGAAAAATTTAGCGAGACAGACATATTCTTGGATTCTGCCGATGTAAAACGTTATGTATTTACTGATGCGAATGGTCTACCAATCAAAAAAGTGGAAATTAAAGGTAAACCAGCCCTCAACAGACTTCAATATTTTACAGTAGGGATTAAAAATAAAACAGAATATGATATATCAGGTGAAGTTTGGCTAGACGAATTGCGCTTAAGTGGTGTTAAAAAAGACAGAGGTGTTGCAATGCGCGTTCAGTCATCTTTGAAATTAGCTGATTTGGCTAGCGCCACCATGACTTATAGTCGTCAAGATGCTGACTATCATCGCCTTCAAGAACGTTTAAGTTCGAGTACAAATAATGCTGAAGATTTAACTTTTTCTGGGCGATTAGATCTTCACCGGTTTTTACCAAAATCTTGGGGATTCGCATTACCTCTAAATGCATCAGTAAGTAAAAGTGTAGACCGACCAAAATATTTCCCCGGTGAAGATATTATGGTTGGAGAAAATAGCACACCCGATTCTATCATCTCAGAATCAGAATCCATGTCGTTAGGAGTTTCATTATCAAAAACGAATAAATCAGATAATAAATTAGTAAAATATACAATTGATCAATTACAAGGGAAATTTAATGCAGCAAAATCCCAGTCATCTGACATTACATATTTAGATAAGCAAAGCGAAACATATTCTGGTAATATTGGGTATAATATTCCCTTTGGAAGAGATAATTATATTCGCCCATTTAAATGGATGGAAAAAACACCAATAATTGGTGAAAAGATCAGTGATTTTCAATTGTATTATACACCATCTAGTTTTAAGACGAATATGAGTTTTTCAGAAAAACTATCATGGAATGAAACAAGAAGGGGTGTGCGTTCGGATGATGCTTATAGTTTTGGATTAGATCGAACAATGAATCTAGATTATAAATTGACTAATAGCCTCTCAACAAAATATGGCTGGACGGGTAAAAGTAAATTGAACGATTATAGGGGATATATATATTCAGCTGTAAAAGCCTTAGACCCCGGCGATGTTACCAGTATTACAGAAAATATGAATACTTCCTTTTCCCCAACCCTTTTTTCTTGGTTAAGGCCAAGCTTTAATTATTCAGCCAATTATAGATGGAACGATAATTTATCATTAGAAGGCCAAGACATTTCAACTGGATTAAGGTTTTCATCAAATATAACATTAACCCCTGTTCAGCTTTTTGAAGTTTTATATAAACCGCCATCCAAAAAGAAACCAAAAAGATCAGCGGGAAGGCGAAGAACTAGTTCTAGGGCTAAAACACCCGAAAAAAAGGAAGAGCCTAAAAAAGAAAGAAAAGAAAACAAACCACTTACCTTTATTCATGGTTTATTTGGAAAAGTTAATCCAATTAGTTTGAGTTATTCAGAAACGTTAAATCGTTCTGCTAATAAAATTTTAGGAGAAGTTCCAACCGGTTATAAGTTTGGGTGGCTCCCCAATCATGACCTTGAACAATCATCAGAAGTTGGAACCAATTTGGGTAATTGGGACCATAAAGTGGATGGATCTATTCGGTCAGGATTAAAGGTAACTAATAATTTAACCATTAATATGAATTTCGGCCAGAATATGACAACAACGAGAGCGGGATCTGGAGTTGAAACACGTTCTATGACAAGAGACTATTTTGCTTATGGTGATCGCCTAGAAAATGGACTCCCTTTTGTTGGTTGGAGTTTTAGAATTTCTGGTATAGAAAAATTCCCCATATTTAATTGGCTCACCAAATCAGCATCATTAGAACATAATTATTCAGGAAAAGAAACACGCTCTTGGCAGTTTGAAAATGTATTACCTTCAGATATGAATTTCTTTCAGTTCGGTACCTTTGCGGATGATTATAAAGAATATGAAAGAAATTCAAAAATTCAGACAGGATTTTCACCTTTAATTGGGATGAATATGACCTTGAAAAAAGGTATATCTATGAATATTAGGCATAATAGAGATAAGTCACTGGAAGAAAAACCGGAAGGGTTAACGATTCGACAGAATTGGAGTGTTACATCTTCTACCACATACAGCCATCGTGGAGGTATGCGAATTCCTGTTCCATATTATGGTGATTTAAATTTGAAAAACACAATGAATTTCACTCTGAATTTAGATATGAATAATAGTAAAGAATTTAAATCGGGAGATAAAATCAACCTAGAAGAGGGTGCTTTTAGCTCCAGTTGGAAGGCGGGCATTAGAGCTTCATATCAATTTAGCACAAAGGTAAGTGGAAGTATTATTTATGAGTATAGAGAGAATGAAAATAAAACCACCGGTAAAAAGATAGATCGCGATTTTGGGTTTGATGTTAATATGAGTATTTCAGGATAATAAAATGAAATTAAACATACTTTTAATTTTAATTATTTTTAGTTGTTCCATTCAGACTTGTGGTGGAAATGGTCCGACCTTTGATCAAGATAGATCTTTTGAATATTTAGTTAAACAATGTGATTTTGGTCCAAGAAATCCCGGGTCAGATGGGTATGAAGCTTGTAAGCAGTTTATAATTGATGAATCTGAAAATCATGCCGATGATGTTGTATTACAGCCTTTTACATATACGGAACAAAAAGATCATCAAACATATGATTTAGTAAACATTATTGCTCGATTTAATACAGAATCTGATGTTCAAATTATGATAGGAGCTCATTGGGACACGCGCCCGTGGGCAGAAGAAGATTTAGATAAATTTAAAAGAAGGACACCTATTGTTGGCGCAAATGATGGCGCAAGCGGAGTTGCAGTTTTATTAGAATTGATGCAAGTAATGAGTAAAAATGCACCTCCCGTGGGTGTTAATATTGTATTTCTTGATGGTGAAGATTTAGGAGTGCCCGGTATCAATGAATCCTTTGGGCAAGGAGCACACTATTTTGCAAAACACCTTCCTATCCCAAAACCAGATGAAGCTATTATTGTAGATATGGTTGGGGATGCTCAATTAACATTGCCAATGGAACGATATTCTTATAATCAAAATCGAGAATTGGTAAAATGGCTTTGGAATAGAGCTCACGAATTAGATCTTTCTGCATTTCAATCTAAAATCGGATATGCAATTTATGATGACCATGTTCCATTATATCAACATGCTGGAATTCCATCCATCGACATTATTGATTTTAAATATCCTAATTCATACGCAAACTATTGGCACACACATTCTGATTTACCTGAAAATTGTTCAGCAGAAAGTCTTGGGCAAGTTGGAATATTGTTAACAGATTATATATATAGTTTTTCTGAAGAAACCGAAGGTGGTTCATGATGGGCCATGCCCTTAAATTCAGGGCTATGCGAGTTCTGATAATTTTAACAATGCTTCTTCTTTTTATTGGGTGTCCAGGAACGGATCCGATAATTGAAGATAGTGACCCTATTTCAAATGTTCAGTTTACTTTCCATCAAGATATTGAAAAATTATATTTTTCATCCACCATTACTGAAAGTTATGGTGGAAATTCTTTATCAAGTGTGAATGTCATATGGTTTGGGACAGATTCATCAAGAGCCGCAGATTCAATAGCACTTAATGATGAAGGATTGCATGGCGATATATTATCATATGATGGTATTTATGGAATAAAAACCGCAAATGATTCAATGGTAATATCCAATGTAATTACCCAATCGGATTCTGGGTTAGTTTTTTATAAAATTATCGCTAAATATGGGAGCGAATGGGTATCTATTTCTGATTCTTCTGAGTTGGGCAATCTCATGCCAGCAATTATTTCAATTTCTTTCCCAGATACTATGCTCCGCCCAACCGAACAAAATTTATATCATATTGATAGCATTTTTGTAACTGCCCACGACCCAAATGGATTAAATGATATTCAATCATGTTTTTTATTATTTAAAAAACCCGATGGAAATTATGCAAACAATGGTGATCCTATTCTACTTTATGATGATGGTGTAAAATATCCTAACGATACAGATAATCCGTCAATTTGGGATTCTCAATTAAGTGATGGCACTTATTCTAGATTAATTACTATTGGATATGATAATCCTATTGGTACATATGAAGCTACATTTTGGGTGAAAGATTGGGATGGACTGTTTATAACAAAAACTGAAGTATTAGAGGTGATAGAATGAGAAAATATATCTTCCTTTTTCTATTTGCAATCCTGTTTGGACAGAGAGATATCCCAAATCGATTTGTCTTAAGAACAGCTCAAAATGATTCATCTACCCAAGATGGCTTAACAAGTAATGTTGTAGCTGAAATTAAATTTCAAGGTGATTCATTGGTGTGGCTTGGTACAGGGCGCGGTCTAGCTATATTTGATGGCCATTCAATGTATACCTATCAATCGGCAACAGATACTCTTTCAAACGGCGCAACTACACTAACTATCCCAAGTGGCGGTATTTCAGCAATTAGTGTAATGGGCGATAGTTTATTTGCAGCAATTGCCACGGATGATGGTACTATTCAAATGGGTGGTGGGTTAGTATTTTCATCAAATGCTCAAGATACAAATGGAATTCAGTGGGAATATTTATCTCAACCTGTTGATCAACAAGCTGATACATTGGTTCCTTTTGGTCAAGGGTATTTTTATCAATTACCCGTTACTGTTCCGCAAGCAAATGTGACTTATGATGCCTCATTTCACTCCAATAATGGAAATAAATATGTATGGATTACAAGTTGGGCAGGCGGTCTTAGGAGATATGATCTAACTAATAAAGTTTGGGCAAATGTCCCATTACCTCAAGACAATCAAGTTTATTTATCAACTTGCGAGAGCGACTCCTTTGATGTTGTTGCTGGGAAATCAATTTTAAGAAATTATTATTTAAACCCGAGGGATCCTCTTGATGGGGGGAATCATAACCATAAAGCTTTTTCTGTTTTGGCATATGGAGATACTATTTGGGCTGGGACAGCTAATGGAATTAATCGTGGAATTATTATTGATGAAGTTGTTGATAATGTGAGTTATCGATGTGTGAATTGGGATCATTATTCTTATCCTGAAGATGGTCTATCAGGTAACTTTGTTGTAAGTATTGCTAAACAATATTGGAATGGAATGGTTACAGTATGGGCTTCAACTGTAAATGCAGAAGATCCGGGCGAACAAAGAGGATTAAGTTATACGCGTGATGGTGGTGAAACGTGGAACGCAGTTTTACTTGGAGAACGTGTTTATAATGTAACGGCTCAAGATTCACTTGTTCTTGCTTCTACATCCAATGGATTATGGAAAAGTTTAGATGGTGAAAATTGGGCGCGCTTTTCTCCCGCTATTGATAAAACATATTTATCAATGGAGCAAATTTTGTCCAATATAGTATACACATCTGCTTTAGACCTTAGAGATTCAACGATGTTGTGGGTTGGGACGCCTGATGGTGTTGCCTATACAGGGGATTTACACGGAGAATCGTGGGTTATTCATCGCGCAGAATATGATTCATCTGAAGTGTATGCCTATCCAAATCCATTTTCACCATACAATCACAATCAGCTGGAGAATGATGGATATGTTCGATTCCATTTAGGGACAGTTGTGAATAATATTATTCAAGTCACTGTATACAATTTTGCGATGGAAAAAGTTTATTCCTATTCACACGATAAGCGGACAGATGTTGGAGCTATTAAATGGAATGGAAGAGATGAAGCAGGCGGTGTTGTATCTAATGGTGTTTATTTTATTAATTTAAATTATGCATCTCAAAATAGTTCACCTAAAAATCATTGGACCAAACTGATATTGGTGAAATAATGAAATCAATAAAACATATTTTAATTTTATTCCTATTTGTAACATCAATTGTTGCTGAGAATTATGCTGGACTATCTGGTGGATTTTTACGGATTGGAACATCTGCAAGATCTACATCAATGGGAAGCGCATTTACGGCAGAAATGGATCATGGTTTTTCTGCGTACCATAATCCGGCATGGGCTGCTTTTAACACTGACAAGCAAGTGGGATTCAATTATCAAACATTATCTTTAGATCGTCGATTAGCAGTCTCAAGTTTTAGTGCTCCTTTACCTCCGACAGCTGGTGTTGGTGTTGCATGGCTTAGTGCAGGAGTCACAGACATTCAGGGGAGAAGTTCATCAGGTGAAAAAACTGAAATAATGAATACAAGTGAAGATGCCTTTTTCATTACTTTTTCTCAAAGAATTAAACCGTGGTTAAGTGTTGGGGCAAATTTTAAAATATTACGCAATCAACTCCCAACGAATGATGGAGACCTAAGAGGTTCTGGATTAGGATTTGATATTGGTATTTTAATAAAATCTGGTAAAGGTCAAACCATTGGTTTAATGATTCAAGATATGAGTTCTAATTACCAATGGAATACAGGTGATATTTATGATGAAGGGCGCCCCTATAAAGATGAGTTTCCAACATTATATAGAATTGGCACAAAATATATATTTAATAATTTCTTATTTGTAGGTGATCTTGGATTTATTACAAACCATCAAACATTTATGGATATTTTACCTAGGGCTGGTTTAGAGTATGTATTAATGGATCAATATTATGTAAGAGGTGGTTATGGCAATAATCGCTTTTCTGCTGGTATTGGTATGGATTATAAATTATTGAAATCTCATGATTCTCGGTTAGATTATGCATTCTCGATGGATATAGCCGGACAAATGGCTCATATAATGTCTTATGCGTTTCATTTCTAAGATACTGATTATTGTATCCTACCTATTTGGTATGGGGACACAATTTTTATCCATTCCAATGACTGCTTCAGATCTTGGGCTTGGAATGAATCCATTATTAAATAGAAATGGATTATGGAATCCAGCCTTATTACAGGCAGAACCAATTGGGTCCGAAGTTTATTTTTCTCATGGGAACGGGTTGGGAGATTTAGATCTAACAAGTATTAATTTTATTTACTCAAAAGGGAAAACTACTCGATCCTTCAACCTTCGTTATTCAGGGCTTAATGATTTAGAGTTAAGAGAAAATAAACCACAAAGTGACCCTATCGCATTTTATACAGCCAGCGGGTTATCTTTAGATGGGACCATTTCTTTTCAATCAAAAGAGAACCATTTTGGCGTAACAGTTCGATGGGTTGACATATCATTATATATGGAAAACTCCAATGGTTTCGCGATGGATTTTGGCTATTGGAGATCTATTAATAAAAAAGGTAAAATTGGTTTATCTTTATTGAATATTGGTAAAATGAATACCTTTTTATCAAAAGAACCATCACTACCTATTCGATTTCTTGGCGGATTATCTTGGGAGTCTAATTTTAGGTCATTTTCTAATACAGCTTTCTCCAATATAGAATATGCATTAATACATGAATCAGTTTTATTTAATATTGGTAATGAAATTCGTTGGAAAAATATTTCGTTTCAAACAAGTGTAAAATTATCTCAAAATGAAAAATCATTTTCAAGCGGTATTGGTATGCGATCAGGGTTGTATGGAATCCAATATGCTATTCAAGTAGGCTCTCAAAATATCGGCACTCCACAAATTCTCGACTTTTATATTTTATTACCATGAACAAATTTGATTTCAAATTAGGTATTATTGTTGCGCTTATTTTTTCAGCGGGATTTTTATTAAATATTCTGCAAAATAAAAATCAAACAATTAATCAATTGGAACAGGAAAAAGAACAAATACTCATAGAGCTTGACGATGCATTAAAAATCAAATCACAAAAACAAAAAAAATCAGTAAAAAAACGAACAAAGAAAGTAAAGTATCAAGGAACAATTGGTTTAGTTATTGATGATTTTGGTTATCGAAACGATGCTGTATCTGAAGGATTCTTAGGGTTCAAAACACCTATGACTTATGCTGTAATTCCGGGGCACCAATATAGTAGTTTGATGGGAGGTGAGGCTAAAAAGTTTGGATTTGAAGTTATAATTCATATGCCAATGGAAACTCACATTATTACTAAAGGTGAAGAAGATTTTATTTTAATGACATCGCAATCAGATGAAGAAATCACTTCTCGTGTAAATAATGCGTTTAAACAAATCCCGCAAGCTGTTGGAATGAATAATCATCAAGGGTCTAAAGCAACAGAAGATCGGCGAGTTATGACAGCAGTTGGAAATGTTTTAAAAGATAAATCGAAATATTTTTTAGATAGTAGAACAACGAAAAATACGATTGCGGAAGAAACAATGTCTTTATTGGGTGTATCAACCGCAAGGCGAAAAGTCTTTTTAGATAATAGTGACAATTTAAATGATATTAATCGCCAAGTAGATGAGTTGGCAAATTCAGCAAAAAAAGATGGTGTAGCTATTGGAATTGGTCACGTGAAGGAAAATACATTAGCTGTATTAAAAAAGCGCATCCCCGAATTGGAAAAAAGCGGATATAAATTTCGATTTGTTTCTTCATTGCTTCATTGATTTAAATGGCTATTCTTTCTAGAGTTACACGAGGCGATTTTACTGAAAGCATACATGTGGTTTTTGGAGCAATCGTTAATGGGCAAGGTGAATTAATTCATTCTTTCGGAGACCCATACTATTTTACTTGTATTTGATCCTCATTAAAACCATTTCAAGCTGCCACAAGTATAAAGGCAGGAGCAGTTGATGCTGCCAGTTTTACAGAAAAAGAAATAGCATTAATGTGTGCATCCCATTTAGGTGAAAAAACTCATGTAGAAACTGCAAAAAGTATGATTTCAAAATTGGGCTACACCATGGATCATTATGAATGTGGTTCACATTACCCAGCAGATAGAGAATCCCGATACTACGAAATCCAAAAAGGAAATGAAGCTATCCCGTACCATAATAATTGTAGCGGGAAGCATGCAGGAATGTTATCCCTTTGTAAGTATTTAAATGTAGACCCGAAAGGATATATAGAAAAAGATCATGTTGTCCAGCAAACAATTATTAAGCAAGTAAAAGAATATCTACAGCTGGGTGATATCCCCTTTAGTACAGATGGTTGTTCTGCGCCAACTCCATTTCTTACTCTAGAATCGATTGCACGTTTATTTCAAAAATTGGGGTCTGGAGAATATGAAGAATTGACACGAGCATATAATGCTATGAGTAACCACCCTTATATGATCGCGGGGAAAAATAATTTTGATTCCTTATTTACAGAAGCTTTAGGAGGGCGAGGGCTTACAAAAGGCGGCGGTGAAGCTGTACGAGGAATTTCCTTAAAAGTATTCGAAACTGAAAATTGGGGAATTGCTTTAAAAGTATTAGACGGGAACGCTCGGGTTATGCCGATTGCTGTATTAACATTATTGGAAAAACTGGAATTATTATCTAAGGATGAGTTGAATTCTCTCAGTAAATTCCGGACCAAAATTATGAAAAACCACCAAGGAATTCATATAGGTGAGATTAAGGTAATTATAGAGGATATTTAATGAAAAAGGGTATAATTATTGGGCTATTGTTTACATGTATATTTGCATCATCTGCAAGAGTTATGACATATAATCTACTGAATTATGATGATGATAATTCTAGAGAAACTTATTTCATAACTATTATTAATTTTGTAAACCCAAATATAATTGTGGCTGAAGAAGTTCAGAGTCAAACGGGTTATAGCCATTTTAAGTCAGATGTTTTAGATGTAGCTAACCCCAATGAATGGTCTGGAGCGACTTTTACTAATCAAAGTGCGAGTCAAGATATAGCCCTTTATTATCAACATGATTTATTTACATTTATTTCCACATCAACCATTAACACAGCCCAATCATCCGGAACACGCGATGTTGTAGAATGGGTTATGATGCACAATGACTCCGAAATAGAATTTCGAATTTATGGCGTCCATTTGAAAGCAAGCTCGGGAGATGAAAACGCCCAACAAAGATTAGCCGAAACAACCATATTAAGAGACTACTTAAATACGTTGCCTGCCGGTAGTGAATTTATTGTAGCAGGTGATTTTAATATTTATTCTCATAGTCCAACATCCGAACCTGCATTTGATATGTTAACAGGTGATTCAGACGATAATGACGGTCGATTATTTGATCCTATTGATCGTATTGGTTATTGGCATAATAATAGTTCTTATTCAGACGTCCACACCCAATCACCTAGAACATCTAGCTTTGGTGGCGGAGCAAATGGAGGCATGGATGACCGCTTTGACTGGCTCTTTGTATCTAGTACTATTTTGGATAATTCATCTGATATGCACTATGTAGAAGATACTTATTGGGCGGTTGGTAATGATGGCAACCATTTCAATAATGCCATTAATAATGGTAATAACACATCCGTCAATGATGAGATTGCAGATGCGCTCCATAATGCATCAGATCATTTACCCGTGTATATGGATGTCTGGTTTAATGATTTGGTTTTTTCAGATGCTGGAATTGTTATTACTGAAATAATGCCAAACCCTTCGCAGGTTTCTGATTCGTATGGTGAATGGTTTGAAATTTATAATCTCAGTCAAGATATTGTCGATTTAAATGGATGGCATATCAAAGATAGCGATATTGATGATCATACAATTACAACCGAAAGTTCTACCCTATTAATCCAACCTGGGCAATACTTAGTATTTTGTCGAAACTCTGATTATGAGCTAAATGGAGGCGTTGAGTCTGATTATGATTATGATGGTTTCTCTTTGTCTAACAATGAAGATGAAGCTATACTAACAGATGCACAAGGAGCCATTGTGGATGAAGTGAATTATACGAGTAGTTTCCCTTTTGGTAGTGGGTATTCCATGGAAATCCATGATATAGAATCAAATAATGATTTAGAAAGTAGTTGGTATAGCGCAACGGAAACTTATGGAATTGGAGATAATGGTACACCGGGAACTTTTTGGAATAATTTATCTATTTCTGATGAAGATATATTTCCTGAATCATTTCAAATATTTAACCCTTACCCCAACCCTTTTAATCCAAATACAAATATTTGGTTAACAATATATCAAAAATCTGATGTTGATATTTCTATCTTCAATATTGTTGGAGAAAAAACATCAAATATTTATAAAGGAAGCCTAGGTCTGGGGAGTCATAAATTTAATTGGAATGCTTCCACTTTTCCTTCCGGGATATACTTCGTATACTATAACATTCAAGGGAAAGTATTTTCTAAAAAGTTGATTCTTATTAAATAATGAATAATATTATACTACTATCTATTTTTACTATTTCTATCGCTGTGGGCCAATCTGACAGGCAACTTTCACGCGCGATAAGCGTAAATGATGAATTTGATAAATATACTTCCGTTGGACAATTAGGTCTTACAATTACCAATTTTGGGATTCTTGGAAACGGTTGGAATCGTATGGAAGATGGTAGTATTAATCCATCATGTGTTTATAAGCAAAACACAGAAGTATTAAGAGAGCAAATTGAACATTTTTCTTATGCGGGATTATGGATTGGCGGACTCGTAAATGGTCAAAGACGCGTATCAACTGCAATTGTAGATGGTGTATTTGATTCCGGGGAAGAAGGGTTTGAGTTTTTTTCAAAATCATCGATTGATATAAAGTCATCCATAGCTTCTACAACACAAGATTCAATGGCACAATATTATTCTCCAGATGCTGTATCGCATCAAGATATGGTAGCCACCTTTTCAGATTATGGTGATTCCCCAAGTGATGGCCAAAATATTATTAATCATAATCCATTAGGAATAGATGTCGAATTAAAAGCATATGCGTGGAATTATTCTTATGCCGATGCGTTTACTATTTTAAATTATACAATTACAAATATGAGCGAAGATACAATAAAGAATATTTATTCGGGTATTTGGGCAGATGCATCTATAGCTAATTTTAATTATACAAATAAATATGAACCGGGTGGTGGTTTTACTTGGACAGATAATTTAGATGGATATGACCAAACTAATGATGCTGCAGGCTTTTCGCGTGACATTGGGTACCAATATGATGCTGACGGAGATGATGGATGGGCAGAGTCTTATTTTGGAGTTTCTGTATTGGGTGGGAATGTGCCTCAACCCTATTTAAAATCATACTACCAACAATGGGCATGGACAAATTCAAATAATGCAGATTATCCAAGTTTTGGTATGCCACTTGATGATTTTGAGAGATATACAAAACTAAAATCAAATGTACAAAAAGGCCCAGGAGCACCAGATTATACAGAAGATGGTTACCCTGCATCTCCAGATAGTTGGTTATTTTTATTATCTGCAGGCCCTCTTGGTAGTTTGCCTAGCAATGCAGATTCATCATCATGGATATTGCCACCAGGCGAAAGTTGTAATATTTCATTTACTGTTGTGTGTGGTTTATGGGGAAATGGCTCTGGAGACTCTCCGGAAAGAAGAGAAAATTTGATTGTGAATTATGATTGGGCTCAAAAAGCATTTGATGGAGAAGATAAAAATAGAAACAACATCCTTGATGAAGACGAAGACACAAATAATAATAATGTAATAGACCGATATATTTTACCTGCTCCCCCTCCATCCCCAAATATGAAATTAATGGTGGAGTCGCAAAGAGTTACTATTTACTGGGAGAATAATGCAGAATATTTTAAAGATCCAATCAGCCAAGAAAAAGATTTCGAAGGATATCGTATTTATGGTGCTCGTAAAACGCAAAATGAATTATTAGGGGAATTCACATTACTTGGAGAATTCGACTCTATGAATAATATTGGGTATAATACCGATTTTGATTTAATCCGTATTACTGATGAATATGGAAATCCTGATAGCATTTTGATTGATGGGAATTATTATCATTATAAATTCATCAATGATGGTGTAAATAATGGTTGGATTAATTATTATGCAATTACTGCTTATGACCAAGGTGATCCGGACGCAAATCTTGAAAGTTTAGAAAGTTCAATTTATTCTAATCGTACATATGTTTATCCAGGACAACCCGCATCTCAACATGGGAATTGGAGTAGCACACCAACTGTTTATCCAAATCCATATAAAGGTCAAGCCCATTGGGATGGGTTTGGTAGTAGGAATAAAATAATTTGGTTTCAAAACCTCCCACAAACCGCAGAAATTCGTATTTTCACGCTTGCCGGAGACTTAGTTAACATTATAGAACATGATGAAAGCTATCAAGGAGCAGATGTCCAAAATATCGATAATCAAAAATCACCGCAAATGTCCGGAGGAGAACATGCTTGGGATTTAATAACCATGCATGACCAGGCAGCTGCAACAGGATTATATTTATTTTCCGTTGAAGATAAATCTTCAGGTCAGGTGAAAGAAGGCAAATTTTTAATCATCAAATAAACAACAATGGAGTAAAACATGAAACAACTAATCAGTTCGTTGATTCTTTTTATGGCTGTGTCTTTTGGTCAGACAACCACATTATTCTTTTCAGAATATGCAGAAGGGACAAGCAGCAATAAATATTTAGAAATTTATAATGGTTCCAATGCCAGTGTTGACCTTGCAGACTATGTCATTATGGGCAACTATAATGGAAACCCTTTCAGTGAGGCATTTACCTTTGCTGCAGGCGCAATGCTTGCCGCAGGCGACGTATACGTTGTTGCAAGCTCTGACGCGTCTGATGGAATTCAAGCGCTTGCTGACGAACTGCTTGGTTATGCTGACCCGTGGTATACTACGTCCTTCAACGGTGACGACGTTCGAGCGCTTGCACATGTTTCGGGCGCAGACACCACGATTTTGGATATTATAGGAACTCTTGACGGAGACGGAGATGGCGTTGAAGGAGAAGGATCAGAAGATGATCCTGGCGGCGGTTTTGACGTGGCAGGTACAAGCGCAGCAACAAAAGATTATACTCTTGTCAGAAAAAACGGAGTAACATCTGGTAATGGCGGCGATTGGGCTGCATCAGCCGGTACAGATGCAGATAATTCTGAATGGATTGTTGCAGATAAACCATCAGCTGATTATACACCACCAACACTTGGTGCTCACATTATGGGAGTCGTATTCTCAGGTGAATTTGGCGGCGCAATTGACGAAGGAAACACTTATACTATTCCAATAGGGACTGAACCATGGGCGGGCTTTGCCAACGAAGACACAGGTCTCTATCCGTTCAGCTTCCCAGATGGTGGCGAAATCACCTTTGCGGGTGCAATCGCAAACGAAGATCCAGAAGCGGCTGTGTGGTTCAGGTTTGAATACAACCCTTACCCCGACACAGAGCCAAGCTTTGAAACAGTAGCAGTACAAATTAGTGGAACAGAAGCCACAGGTTACTCTGTAGAAATTCCTCCACAGGGCGCAAATACATTTAGTTCATTCTTATTATACTTGAATATGGGTGCTTCAGTTACGCTATCTAATGTGACTGTATCGGGTAATGATCCACCACCAACTTATACGGCAAATTTTGCGATTGATATGAACTATACTGGCTATCCAGACGCATCATATTCATCTGTCGTTATTAACGGCAGTTGGAATGACTTTGGAGCGTGGGGTCTCGAACTTACTGACGCCGATGGCGATGGAATTTTCACTGGCTCATTAGGGGGCCTCGTTGATGGAGTGGTTGAATATGTTGTTGCAGTAACTGGCGAAGCAGATGGTTATTCTGGTTGGGGTGTTGTGTTCAACGCACCACTAGATTCTGATTGTGATTATGTGCCGGGTGACGAATATGGAAACTATGGCTTCACTGTTGCAGGCGCTGATGTAGAAATGGCACATTGTGCTCTCTCCTGTGAAGTAACCTGCGTTGAACCATGTCAAAACACACCCGTATCTGTTAATATGTATGATTCGTGGGGTGACGGTTGGAATGGAAATGTACTAACAATTGGAACAGAATCCTTCACCATAGAAGCCGGTGACTATGCTTTTGCTGAACTTTGTTTAGAAGACGGGCTGTATTCAGTAACATGTGACGGCGGCTCTTTCCAGGGTGAAGTATCCTGGGCTATTCTTGGCGCAGATGGTGTCCCGCTTCTTGAAGGTGGCGCACCCTATGAAGGCGTACTTCAAATAGGAGAAACAACTGATGTTCTCGGTTGTATGGATCCTGATGCTGTGAACTACAACCCAGAAGCCACAGTGAGTGATGGTTCTTGTTATTATTTGGGTGACAGTTGTAACGTAGCGCTTGATGGCGGTACTATAAATGGAGACCCAATAGTGAGCTCAACAACCGAAGCATACGATGTAGACTGGTACAGCTTTGTCGTGGACACAGACTATGAAAATGTTTCCGTTTCGCTTTGTGGTTCTGAGTTTGACACACAACTTGAAGTGTGGGCCGCATGTGATGACGCGGAATACCTTGGATACAACGACGACGCAGCCTGTGGCGCATTCAATTCTCAGGTTGATTTGACTGATGTTGCAGCCGGTACCTACTACGCAAAAGTACTTGGGTATAGTGTAAATTTTGGTAACTACACATTATCGATTACAGGATGGCAAGACCCAACCGGACCATCAGAACTTGTAGCTTACGCTGGCGTGGAATCAGTCACCCTAAACTGGGTGGGTGCAAATCCAGAAACCGGCCGAAGCGCATCAAGCAGAGGTAATAATGATTTTGGAAGAACGCTTGAGCAAATTAACGAAGAAATGCTTACCAAAACGACACTACTAAAAGGAAGCGAAACATCAGAAACACATATTTTTGGTGTTGTCAGCCCAGACTATATATCAAACTCAAGATCTACAGATGTTATAATTGAGTGCGATGGCGGATCCTGGCAGGAAGAAGTCTCTTGGGAAATTTTAGATGCGGCAGGTAGTGTTGTTGCGTCTGGTGGCGCCCCTAGTGGCGAGTTAACAGCATCACTAGATAATGGCGTATATACTGTCAACGGTTTTGACTCTTATGGGGACGGCTGGAACGGTAATGTTTTAACTGTGACTGGAGCAGCAGATGGGGCACCATGGCTCAGCTTTACCCTAACAGAAGGCGACTTTGCAACCACAGAGTTTACCATGAGCGATACGCCTCCAGAACTAGCCAACCTAAATATTAGCGACCTTCACTATGACGCTGGTACGGATGCCATTATGGTAACAATAAACAACACAGGCGGTACAACCGCATATGGTTTTTACGTAGCTGTTTATGGCACTAATCCAACATCTGGCGAGTGTGAGAACGACCTATATGATGGTCTGGATATGGCTGAATATCTAAATCCAGGCACATCGTTCACTTATACCATACTTGAACCTGCATCATACTACCTTGGTTATGGATCCTTTGATATAGGTATGTTTATAGATTGGGGATGTACGGTGGATGAAACCGACGAAACTGATAATACGATTTCAATAAACTTTGAAATTCAAGATCCATTTGAAGCAGTTACATGGAATGTTTATCGTTCAGATGCGGGCGCTGACTTTGTATCTGTAGGCGATGGTGTTGACGCTATGAGCTTTGTTGATGAAAGCGTAACAGGCGAAGTTGAATATTGCTACTATGTTACACAGGTAAACACACCGGGTGCATCAGAATCCACTGAGTCCAACACAGCATGCGCAACTCCAATTACTGCAGTATACCTACCTCCACCAACAGATTTAGCTGGAGAATATGCAAACTGGGAAGTAATGTTAAGTTGGACAGCTCCAGACCTAAGCGGTTTAGGACTCTCGAGCACAAACACGAACAACAATGCTGTCACAGCAGAAAAGATAGACAACCCTGCAGATTATCCGATTTATAATAAATCAGACTATCCAGACAGAAGCCGTCAAGGTGGCGATACAGTTGATGACGCAACCATGATTGAGTCACTTCCTTATTCTAACACAGGAACAACCGTAGGATATACTGATGATTATGATGAGGCGTGTCCTTACACTGGAAGCACATCACCTGACGTTGTCTATAGTTATACTGCAACAGAAAACGGCACAATGGACATAAGTCTTTGTGGCGAGGGCACAAGCTATGATACAAAAGTATACGTTTACGAAAATACCGCAGGAACGCTTGCGCAAACTGCGGATGGTTTTGATGCGTGTAATGATGATGATTGCTCAAACTCAACAACAAATTATTTGAGTTTTCTAGGTGGCGTATACATGACGGCCGGTAATACATATTATATCGTAGTTGATGGATATGGTGGTGGCGCTGGTGAATATGAAATTAGCATTACCGTGCCAAGCCCGCTCTTAGGATACACTGTTTATAGAGACGGAGAAGCGGTTGGGAATGCTCCAGGAGATGCCGTTAGTTTCACCGATTATGTGGGCGAAGAGTTAGTTGGCACACACTCATACTCCGTGACTGCGACTTATGCCGTATATGGTGAATCTGAACCAAGCAACACAGTTGATGTTGAAGTGATGTTTGTTTTATCTCCACCTACCAACTTAGTGGCTGAAGCGGTTGGCACAACAGTCTTTCTATCTTGGGATCCAGCAGGAGGCGGAGGCGGACCTGGAGGTCCTTGCGACGGCTCATTTCTTGTCTTAGGATCAGACCCAGAAGTCGGAGATTGTTATGAAGACGGCACTGGTTATTTTTGGTTTAGTTGGGACGGAGGCTGTATAGCAACTATGATCTATTTTAGTGGCGCTCCCGACGGCATGGACATCTCAAGTTATGGCTTTGTAGATGGTTTCTACTTCTATGGGTTTGACCCAGGGACTGAAGACACTTTCGTAATGGACTTTGATGATGGAACTTCATCACAACCACAAACGGCAATGGTAGATTGTATTGGAGGCAGAAACGCCGACAGCGACACAGAACCAATCCTAAGCCTCGTGAGAGCGACATCCAACAACAGTCGCGACATGACTGGATACAATGTATATAGAAACGAAGGATTAGTTCAGTCTGTTGATATGGAAACGACTAGCTTTGAAGATTCGGGCTTAGAATACAACACACCATATGAGTATTATGTTACGGCTGTATATGACGAAGGCGAATCAGGCCCAACAAACACAGTTAGCGTTACGTTGGAAAATACTCCCCCAACAGCATTTAACCTTATTTCTCCAGCAGACAATGCGGTGATTTCAATCACTCCAGACAACGTCACAACAGGAGAAGCAATGTTTATGTGGACACCATCCGCAGACGCAGATGGGGATGTGGTAGAATACACCTTTGAGTGGGTACAGCCAGAAGCATGGTATGGTGATGATTCAGTTACAACATCAAACTCTCTCATAATGCCTTATTCTTATGTTTATGAGCAAATCACTTCTCACGGCGATACCGAAGGTACTTGGTGGTGGCTTGTGCAAGCATCTGACGGTGTGGACACGACAGTCTCAACTCCAGAATATATGAACATTACTTGGGATATTAGCGCAATGCTGTCCATTGATGAGTTCGGTATTCCAGAAGAGTTTGCGTTACACCAAAACTATCCAAACCCATTTAACCCAGTTACAACTATTGCATTTGATGTTCCAGAACAATCAGATGTATTGGTTGAAATCTATAGCGTTACAGGTCAGCGTGTTAAAACGCTTGTTAACCAAAACATAGATGCTGGTTTCCATAAAATAATGTGGAACGGAACAAACGATGCTGGTGTTGGATTAGCTTCAGGTATGTATATTTATAAAATATCAGCAAACAACTTCACGAATGTGAAGAAGCTGATATTTATGAAATAATCCAGAAGTAAACAAAAAAACAAAAAAAGCAGGGGCCCTATGGGCCCCTGTTTTGTTTTAAGAAAAAAAGTTCTTGCGCTGTTTTAATATTTATGTGTAAATAATAATGCGCATGTAAAAACATGGCATTAACTAATATGTAATCAAAGTAAATAAGGAGTTGAACTATGCAAAAAAGCAGTGTCAATAAAGTCATTATTGTTGGTCGATTAGGACAAGACCCAGATGGACGATTTACCCCACAAGGAACAGCTGTTTCCAACCTAAGTATCGCTACAAGCGAATCTTGGAGAGGAAAAGATGGCGAAATCCAAGAAAAAACGGAATGGCATCGCGCTGTTATGTTTGGGAAAATGGCTGAAACAGCAAACGAGTATATGAAAAAAGGTAGTCTCGTTTATGTAGAGGGGCGTTTACAAACACGTTCCTGGGAAGATAATAATGGTGTGAAAAAATATTCTACAGAAATACTTGTAGACAATTTCACAATGCTAGGAAAAAAAGGAGATACAGGAGGGACATCTCAAGGTACACCAAAATCAGACGCACCCACAGATGACGATCTCCCCTTTTAAATAAAACAAAAAATGGAGGGCGGCTTTTCCGCCCTCCACATTCTATCCTATGGCTGACCCGAACAAGTTAAATAAATTTTCACCTCAACCGCACGCCATACGGTATTTATCAACTTTCCTTGGAATGCTCATAGGGGCTATGGCGGCTAAAGTCAGGATCAGAGGGAAACACAACCTTCCAAAAGAAGGCCCTTTTATAATAGCATCAAACCATTTTAGTTATATTGACCCCCCGATGATTGTTTATGCTATGTGTAAAGTAATTAATTTTATTGGCGCTAGCGACCAAGTTATTAAATGGTATTATATGTGGGTTCCTATTTTATACGGGTTTATTCCAGTCAACAGAAAAAACGTTGCCCCATCCACCATAAAAACGGCATCAAAGGCCCTCAAGAATGGAGAAATATTATGTATTTATCCAGAAGGTCATCTTGGAGAACGGGTTTTAAGGCCGGCGAGAAGTGGTGTGGTTATTTTATCCACCCTAACAAACGCTCCCATTGTTCCTGTATCTATTTGGGGCGCCGAAACAGCTCTCTCGGGTCTTAAAAAAGGGTTACGCCCAGATATAGAAATACGAATAGGCAAACCTTTTGGGCCGTTTGAATTACCAAGAGAAAAAGAAGAAAAGAAACGAAGAATTGAATTGATAGGGAAAGAGATTATGCACCAAATTGCAGCATCACTACCAGACGACAGGCATGGTGTTTTTTTCGGCGACAAACGCATTTCTGATATTAGGAAGAAATATGATTTACCTGTTCCCGAATAATAAAATATAAACCAATAAGCGTTAAAGCCCCACCAACCAACGTAACAGAAGACAAGGATTCATTAAAAAGAATCAACGCCAACCCAGAGGCAACAATAGGCTCACCTAACGGAATAGAAGCCACCATTGTCGGCGAAACAAACTTGAGAATAAAACTTAAAACTACGTGTCCAAAAATAGTTGGAACTACCCCTAAAAAAACAAACCAACCCATATGCCCCAGGCTAACAAAAAAGATAGATTCGCCACGAAAAATTGAAATCAGAAATAAAACGAACGCCGCCACAAAGAATACACTTCGGCTATAAGTAATGGCACCAGACGACTCTCTTACTTTTTCAGCAACCATCCAAGAAAGCGCTATACACAGCGAACATAAAATAGCCATAAGATTTCCGATAAAAGGTTCATTATTAAAAGAAAATTGATTTCCATTTATAACCAAAGCGCCAAGAAGACTGATGAGCAAACCAAGAACAAGAACCCCGTTGAAAGATCGGCGATAAATGAATTTTTCTACAAATAAGGTAAAAACAGGAGCCAGCGTACCTAATACCGTTGCATTCGCAATCGATGTTAATTTTACAGCACCAAAGAATAAGGCAAAATGAAACCCCAAAAAAACACCAGAATAAAAAACTCTTTTTCGATTTAATGATGAAAGAGCCTTTTTATGGGAAAAACTGTATATCCACAAAAGTCCAGAAGCAATCGCCATTCTCCAAAAGGCAATAACAACCGCAGGCACATCCGCCAAATGGCGAACAACAAGAGATGACGTGCTTACAGAAAAAAGCGCAACCACCACCAAAAAAATTATTCTAACAGGCACGCCTTATGGATGTTCAGCTAATACAGAAGCAACACAACAAGATAGTTTTTTTGCATAAGGAATATGTAAAAACTCATTCGGGCCATGGGCGTTTGAAGCGGGGCCCAAGACACCCGTGATAATAAACTGCGCATCCGGAAATTTTTCACCCAACATAGCCATAAACGGAATAGTTCCGCCCTCTCCTAATGCGCTTGCGCTATGACCATAAAACTCAGTAGAAGCTTTTTCGATGGCTGATTCTAGCCACAATTCTGTTTTTGGTGCATTCCAACCTAAAGCGGCCTCTTCTGTTTCTATCTTTACCTTAGCATCGTAGGGGGGGGCATCAGTAAGAACTTTTACCAAAGCATCTTGAGCTTTTGGCGCATCCACCATCGGAGGAATCCTCATGGATAATTTTAATGATGTATAAGGCCTTAGCACATTTCCCGCTTTTTCTCCTTCAGGTAACCCGTCTGCGCCAACAACGGAAAGGGCGGGGCGCCATGTACTTCGGAGCACAGCTTCTACTAAATCACCCGTTGACGGCTTCATACTATCAACAAAGGGAAAATCTTCAACGACACTACTTCCTAAAATGGATACCATTTTTTCAACTTCTTTAATGCGATGTTCGGGGATTTCTGTATGGAGAGTATCCACCAGCACAGAACCCGTTTTTGGGTCTTCAATTTTAGATAATAATTCTCTTGCCACGCGAAATGAAGATGGCACCAAACCGCTTGCGGACCCAGAATGGACACCCTCGCTTAATACATCAACCCGCATTGTACACCCAACTAAACCTCGTAAGGATGTAGTGGTCCAAAAACGCTCATAATCCCCTGCGCCCGAATCGAGACAAACAACCAAGTTAGGCGAACCAATTGTTTCAGAACACAAATCAATATAATGAGGCAAATCTGGAGAGCCACTTTCTTCGCAAAACTCAATCAAAATCAAAATTCTCGGTAAAGGAATATTCTGCTCTTGAAGCGCATTAACCACCCCAATAGATGCAAAAAGCGCATAACCATCATCTGCTCCACCACGACCATATAGTTTTTCATCTTTTAATACAGGTTTCCACGGCCCCAAACCTTCATCCCAGCCTTCCATTTCAGGTTGTTTGTCCAAATGACCATACATAAGAACATTTCCATCTTTTTCTCCTGGGATATCCACAAGAATAAGTGGAGTTCTTCCTACAGTGTGTTTTATGGTCAATTTTCCACCCATCGGCATATGTTCTTTTGTCCACGAAACAGCTAGGTCTAATACGCGATCCATATGACCATTAGCTTCCCAGTTGGAATCGAAGGCTGGCGACTTATTGGGTATTTTAATATAATCAATAAGAGTGGGGGTAATATTGTTGTCCCAAAAATTATTTAAGTAGTTTTTTAAGTGTTCGTTATTCATGTGAGTTCCGAGCTTAGTGGAGTAAAATAATTATTATTTAATAAGTAAAATTTACAAAGGGATTATTTTATTCTCACCGGATATACACACTTATTAAATACAATGAGACACTTAATTTTTTATTAAAGCGGCGCTAATATAAACAAGAGACCCATCTTCAAACGAATCATATACCTTACTTCCTTCAACGCCCGCATATGACTCAAATACTTTTTGGAAGAGACCGGGAACTCTTTCCTGTATAGCTTTTTTTCTTGAAGCTGTCATTTTACTTAAGGCGGATAAAATATTTTTTGTTATATCGCGTTTTTGAACAATATTAAAACCCGCTTTTTCAAATCGACTATAAGTGTCATTAATATTACCGGGTGGTCGCAAATCACACCAAAGGAAATGACCGCCGGGCTTTAATACGCGATTTACTTCTTTTAAAAATTGGTCTACACTTCCATAACAATGGGATGATTCAACATTCAACACCACATCGAATGAGCCAGCATCAAAAGGCAGATCTTCAGAATCACCAACCGTAAAAGACAGATTATCAACAGCGTGAATTGAGTTACATAATTCTACAGCAGATTCAGATATATCTACCCCAAGAACAGAAGACGGACGAAGGTAGCGAGACACATAGGATGCGCCGCCGCCACGACCAGACCCAACCTCCAACACAACCTTACCGCTCAAATCTGTTTGGGACGCCACATGATGGTATAATTGAATAGGATATCTTTCTTGTTTGTCTTCAGTTTTTAGGTCTGGAAAAAACCCGTTTTCATCAAAGCCATAATTCATGAACTTAAAATCAGAGTTTTTTGCCCGGTCAGCAAAAACATTATACCACTTTTTCCAAAACCAGCGTTTTGTGAAAGGGGAGAAGCCGATAAACCAAACTAGTATTTTTTGTAACATAGTATAAATGTCATTTTATTCATATCATCAAAAAAAGATTAATAACCCAAACAGCAAACGCTTTTAATATCTACTCATAAATGGGTTCGCCCGTTTCAGGTTTATACCCCTTAATCTTTTTTTGGAATTTATTTTCCGGGGATACGCCACCACTAACAACTCTCCACCCCTCACCTTTAACTTTATACCTAGAATACCCTCCAATATAGGGAAAATAAAACGATTCAATATTTATGGTTGTGTTTGTTATATAGTCTGCATTGTTGGTCAAAAGGGCATTATTTACTGCCCTGTCTATTCTGGGGGTCCCAAGAGGGACAACAATGACTATATAAACAATATCAACACCCTCGATTTGTCCAAGAGACTCATACTCATTATTCAAACTTGATGTTTTTGTGCTGACCAATGCAAAGTTTGCAATGTTTTGACTGCACCCCGAAAATATGATTAATAATAAAAATAGAAAATTTTTCAATGTACACATCTTTCATTTTTTATAGATAGGCTCATCACAAAGCACCGCCAAACATACTACCCAAAAAGAACACACCCACACAAAACAACTGAGAACCGTAAACCCCTTTTCGGCGAAGCTTTTTTTCCTCTTTTTTATAAGCGCCCCTATATACAGCTTTTTGATTAGGGTTCAGCTCAGCATAAAAAGGGTCGTAAGGGTTTAAAGTTGACAATACCCCGCTCTCCACATATAAAAAGGCAGCAGGAACTCCAACCCAACTAAACAAACATGACCCTGCGCCACAATACTGATGGTTGTTTATATTGTGTGCGCGCCCCGCTGCACCTTTTGCTTCATGCACAATTTCACCATAGGTCAACTCTTTTTTTGATGGTACAGCATCGGCCTGTAAACCCGTTTCTGGATCGAACCGCACAGCGCTTGATGTTCTTTCACCCGTGTCTGGATCAAAACGGATAGTGCCAGATATTTTTTCACCTGTTTCAGGATCAAAGATGGGTTGTGTTTGTGTCTGGCCTGTATTGTAACCAGGAGTGGGCAAAGGCTCGAAAGATTCTTTGCTGGTGGGGTCGGGCTTAAAAAAACTCACACCAATACTGCCGGTTACCATAGGCATTAATTCATCATCATGGGTTCCCCAATTTTCTAACTCATGCCACGATGTCCAGTTAACGTTTTCCATATCAATATCGGGCGGCTCATCATCAGCGCTAAAAGAATTTTTTACCAGGGACACATCCACCTGTAACTGTATCGAATTATTGTTGAATGTTAGAAACTCTGCCCCGGCGGTAAGGCCGGCACCAAGGCTTTTAAAACGGTAATCAATCCATTCTTCATAATATACATACCCATATTCACTACTAGCATAAGCTTCCCATTCAAGACGACCCTCTAAGTTTCCCGCGGCCAAAAGTCCATGTATCCCGCCATAATATGGCTTTCCTCTTTTAGTTGTGCTTGTTAGAGATGGGCGAAGGTGAAACGCTTGGCCTGCTTCGCCAATATTGACTTCAAACTGTGCTCCCAGTTTTTTTAGTGAGCCGCTATTTTGACCAGTATATTTTCTGTAATCATAGCCAAGAATTAAGCCCAGACCATCGTCTCCAATACCTACGCCAAAATAAGGCCCAGCTTCTGAGTCTTTACTGCCCTTAAGCATAGATACTTCACCGCGAAGACCCATCACGCCCGTATTGCCTATATTGTCCCAATCTTCCTCTGCGCCACCTATAGCCAGCACACCGCTTCCGGAATAGACCTTTTCCCCGGGTTTTAATATTTTCTGTGTGCGCAGGTGAGCATTGTTGTGGCAACCAACCAGCACAAGTAGGATAGAGCAAAGTAAAATTATTTGACTATGGCGCATATTTCTGTTCATAATATAATTGTTTTTTATAAACTAAAAACTATAGAAAGGAACATTAAAGCGCTACAGACACCGGCGGTTTTTATTATTAAATATGAATCCCTACTTCGGAGAGAACGAACTTCCTTTTTATATATACTAGCATAATGTGACGTATTCTCAAAATTAGCATTATTTAATTCTTTAGGATAAACAACCTTGGTGCTCGCCAAGTTTACTAGTAAGGGTGGGCCAACCACAAGTCCGAGGCCCCCACCAACCAGAAAAGGTAAAAATTCCGAATCGTTCACCGCGAGCCCCACCATACTTCCCACAAACCCACATCCTAAAGAAGCAACCCCTCCGCTTAGAGCCCACCCAAGAGGAGAGTGATTATTTTTTGCGAGCCGTTTTGCCATAAAGACTATTTCTTGATGTGTAAAGGGCGTAAGAGTATCAGCAACATCCAGAGCAACTGGTGTGGGCTTGCCAGCATCTTCAATAATTGCACTTGACAATTTTTCATCAACAACTTTTCCTGTTTCTGGATCGAAAATAATTTGATCATTAGATTGAATTTCTTTTCCTGTTTCTGGATCAAAACGCATATTGCCAGATATTTTTTCACCTGTTTTCGGATCAAAGATGGGCTGTGTCTGGGTTGTACTATAACTGGGAGTGGGCAAAGGCTCAAAAGGCTCTTTGCTGGCGGGGTCGGGCTTAAAAAAACTTATCCCCCCGCTTCCGGTTAGTAAAAAAGTCGATTGCGCATCTTTCTCATCATAATGTTTATAATAACCAAAAGAAGGGATATCCCAGGCGTAAGCATTTTGAAGCAGGGAAGCATCAATTTGAATCTGGATTGATGACGATGACGGTAACAAAAATTCCACACCCGCCGTGACACCCAAACCTAAACTGTTAAAATTATAAGCAATATAATCATCCCGCTCAGATGTGTGATTCAATCTACCCACAGCCAACACACCGTGAATACCGCTGTAAAAATATTCTTCTTTAGTGGTTGTGGTGGTAAAGGATGGCCTGAAATGAAATGTGGATCCAAAACCACGGTATCCGCCTTCTTTTGGGGTATAATTTAATTCACCCTGAATTCCGAGTTTTTTTGGCAGGCCACTCTCCAGCCCAACATATTTTTTGTAATCATAACCCACGATGAAACTTCCCCAATCATCTTCATGAGAACCAAAACCCAAATAAGGGCCAGATTCAGAATCTTTACTTCCCGTGAGCATGGAAATCTCTCCCCTCACTCCGGGTACACCAGTATAATCCAAATCGATGTCGCGTGGCTCACCGCCCAAGGCCAGCACGCCGCTTGCAGAGTAGGCCTTTTCACCGGGCTTCAATATTTTCTGTGTGCGCAGGTGAGCATTGTTGTGGCAGCCAACCAGCACAAGCAGGATAGAGCAAAGTAAAATTATTTGACTGTGGCGCATATTTCTGTTCATGATAGAATTTCGTTGGCCCACCACAAGATTAAGATGTTAAATAAATGATTTGGCTGGGTGTTTTGTGCCTCAAAAAAGACATCTCTAATTCGCATCCAAACCACCCTTTCCACCCTCCAAACTTAAACCCCAACTGAGGAAGGCTGTTTTTCGTTGTAACATCAAGCACATTTGCTGTCCATAACCGTTCAGATGGATTCTCTGGGGACGAGAAGGCACTTTCGGCATAAAAATTCTCTAATTTCCCCAAACCGTAGCCCATATAAACAGAAATATATTTATTTGAAGAGTAAACGGTCTTACCGGTCTCAGGATCGAAGTTTTGACTAACTATCCTGACGGGAATAAGAACCCAAAAAACAATAATAATTATTTTGAATATTTTAATATTAACATCCTTGAGTTAATCAATCATTAATACAAGCAAGGTGCCGGGTTTATTTACGCGCCACTCCTGATATATCAATTTTAATTGGTTTATAAAATGTCTTAAACCCTATGCTTCCTCCCAAAGCCAAACCAAGCGATAAAGCCACACCCTTCATGCTGGCGTCGGGGTTTGATCGGCCAACGATTACCCCAAGATATCCCGAAGCGCCCCCCAAGACACACAAGCCAAACACCACAATTAGATCTTTGAATCCAGGATCAACAAAAACGTAATTAATCCCGGAATGTTCATATGAAACAGGAGACCCAAGCTCGGAAACGATTATATTTTTCTCCGTGACATCCAGCAACACACCCCGGCAAGACCTAGAGTTTGAATCCACAAAACGAATTATCGTTCCAGAATAGTCGTGCTTAAGATTTTCAAGTCGAATATCCCTAACAGCCCGGGTGTTTATCCCGGGCTGTGCCTGTAGTACCGCACAACCCAGCAAAAGACTCAAGATCAACTTATTCATTAGATTCGCTAAAATTAGAATTCAAAAAATTCCCAATAAAAATCAATGTAGGGTTGCTGGAAGTGTATCCCTATGCGGAAAGACTCATTTACAGCATAGAGAAGACCAAAATCAAAATCGATCATACTGACGTCTCCCCTTGGTGAATCTAGAGAAAAGCTGTCAGAACCATCATCACCAAAATAATCATCCACAGTAGCTGCAAGATCCATTGTTTTGTAACCGTTATCAATCCAAGCTGAACCTACAAATTTCAAATTTTTCCTTAGGTCGTATTCTAGAGACAACCAACACCTAAACGGAACCGAATACTTTTTATCGTTGCTCCAGCTTACCTGCGCTGCTGTATCAAGTTCAGCGGAAAAACTAGACTTAAGCCAATCGTCGCGGTTGATAAAGGCGTTGTTGGCCTTAACCCCAGCAGACCAACCCACTTTCCCCCGACCGGTTGGGTTCACCCTACGAGATGAAAAAACAAGATACGCTTCAGCGTAGAGAAAATCATCCTGGCTCTCTTTCACCAAATCAGCTACGCGAATATCATCGAGTTGGTTTAAAGATTTTGTACTATCTCCCGTGGTAATATTGACGGCGTGGGAATACCTTCCAACAACACTTTCAATACTGGCGGCGCGGTGTAAGCCAATTCCCCAGGTTGCGGCAACTTCTTTTTCTGCCGATTTGCGATGATAAAACCGCATTCGAGGATGAAAGTTTAAATCACCGCTGAAATTTGACCCAAATTTTGTTGTTATCATAAACCTGTCAGTAAGACCATACCCCACAGACAGGCCACTTAAATAAAATGTGTTTCCGGCTAAAGGGAACGCGGTTGGATCCATAAAAACCCCTATAAGTTGTGCCTCGCCTTGATAGAATTTTTTCAGATCCTCGTATTGACGATCTAAGACGCCACCATGGTACCGCTTCATGGTACGAATATCTCGTTTTTGAATGACAGCGTCACCAAAGGTTGTGCGAAGTATAAATTCTTCAGATGTTTCACCAAGTACAACCCCCTTAAACAACTCGCCTTTTTTGTTTGTGATTTCTGCGGTCTCTGATAGAAATTGATCAGAAGGGATATTAAAAGTACCGCTACCCGTTTTTAGAACAATATCACCACCTTCAATAGATAGTATTTCGCCCTGCCGAACAGTACCATCAAGAAAATGAAAAAGCTTCTTCATGCCCGGCTCAAGCAAGTCCGCCTCCCGCAATTCTATTTTTGTTTCGACAGACTGTTGTTTTACGACAGTCCCAGCCTGAAAAGCCTTGATAACACCAACTCCATCTGCTTGACTAAGATTGTCAATGGACTTTCCGTACATCTGAACTAAGTATGCACTCAGATCAGCATCAGTGAATCCTGCAGTCGCAGACAGGGATTGGATGGCTGATTTCTGCCCAGGAAGAATGGTCCCGTCTTGAGCAAAGAGAAAAACAGATAAAAGAATAATTGTAATGTATCTAGTTATTGTCATAGCGATTGTCCTTATGTATTAATTAATTAGAATAGAAAATATACCAGAAGCACCCAAAACACACCCCCTAAGAGTAACTTATTATTTTATTAACCATTTTTATCTTAACCCCCCACCTTGCGATTAAGAACTGTAAAAAATAAAATGAATAATTTTTTGACAAACCAGTAAACCATCTCTGTTTGACTTGCATCTGAATTAAGATAAGCTTAATTTAGATTAGGCAATACTTAAAAAACAAGAAAATAATAAACTAAAAATTAAAGAAATGACAAAAGCTTTAGAAATAATAAACTCTATAATGGATACAAAGGGGTTTCGCCGAAAAAGAGAGGTGGCGGAATATTTTGGCGTATCCCCGCAAGCGTTAAGTATTTGGCTTTCCAAAGGCGATATTCCCGCAAAACATGTATTAAAATTTACGAGAGAAGAAAACGAGCATCCCGTAAACCAAACCGCAACACCCGAAACATCGGAAGAAACACAAACAGTTATTAATTATCTAATGCGAGAAAATGTAGCATTAAAAAAAGAATTACAATCTCTTAAATCGACAAAAGTACACGAGAAACAAAATATCAAAAAAGGCCACTTAATTGATAAAATTGTATCTGAGTCTTTATTAATTTCTGGAAGGGCTTCCGATGGTATGATAACAAGTATTGATGGAAAGTGGTTTGAGTTTATGGGGTATAACAAAGATCAATTAGTAGGCCATCGGTACGATCGGGAAGATTTAATTCACCCGGAAGAATTTGAAAAAACGAAAAAACATCAAAATACCATTCGTTACTCTGAGGGGATTAGAGAAACGAAATTCAGCACCATTCAACGCTGGAAGCATGGCATGACTGGCGAATATATATTATTGAGTATGGTTTGGTATGTGGATGTCGAAAAAGATCAAGTGGATGTCGTATGCAAACCAATTGACGCATTTTTGGGTCAAGACAGCGAGATGAATTAATTTTAAATAGCATAGAAAATTAGGACAAACAAAACACAGAAAGGGGTTCCTGTGTTAATAAAAAAAAGAAAAGAGAGGAAAGACCATGAGAAAACCAACCGCTATCAGCTTATTAGTTATTGTTATGTTAAGCGCACTATTTGCCGGTGACTTAACAGTAACGCAGCGCTTAAAAAAAGCCGCGAAGCAAATTAAAAGCAAATATCCAAACATTACCCAAGAAAGCATAGAGAGTCAGGTAATGAATCCAAACCAAAGGTCAAACCGAGACATGAGCGATATCGTGGGGGAATGGCTTGTAGAAGATGAATCGCAAGATATGTATATCACGGTTGCAACAGACCAATCCCACCCGAATGTATCTCAAATGATGGCCCTAGAAGAAGGCGAAGGAAGTATTCATGTATCAACTGAATTTTTCGAAGCGGACTTAACATATTTTTTAGATGGTTATATTTTTGAAGATGAAGCCGCAAGAAACAATAGAAATGTTTATGCTCTAGAGTACGCGCAAAATTATGTGAACGATAACGCAGAAAACCAAGGCCAAAGCATTTTTGATTTAACAGGTGAATTTAACTTAACAGTAGATGGCGAGAATGTTTCAGGTGGGCTTGGAGGAAACAATCCCGATAATTGTGAAATAAATTGGCCCACAGACCCCTATAAAGCCGCCGTTTATTCCTTTGTTTCTGAATATGTCATTTATGAAGGAGGAAGCGTAGGGTGCTTTTTCGATTACTATTCTGATCAAACATACGGATTTGTTGCTGAAGAGCTAGAAGGCGATTGGGCTGGAGGCGGAAATGACGATGATATCTGTTTTTATCTTGAAATGTTTGACTCTGAATGCGACGGATGGGGTGATGCTTACTGGACTGTTGTAGACGGAAGTGGCGACATCGTGGAAAATGGCTCACTGTGGGACGACGCATGTTTCGGCGATGTTGATATTTGCTTAGAACCCGGGTATTATACTTTCAATTGTATTGGAACCGGAACAGACACAGATGATGAAATTTCGTGGACATTATATGACTCCAACTATGAAACTATTGCCGACGGAGGCGCAAATGACGGAATATCTTTTGAACTAGAAGACACAGGCGAAGAAGAAGGCGCTCCCTATGGATTTATTATGAATATGAATTTTATGGAATTTTTTATGTTCTTATTTGGGGAAGAAACGCTGGTGGAGAACCCAACGATAATTGCATTTGGCTCTTCTACAGATAATGAGCAAATTGACATGGTGGAAGGCATAACTCTCATTGATAATGAAATGATAGAATTTAGCGCTGACACAGAAACAGCACTCTCTCTCACGTCCATTGATACAACGAACCACACCATTACTTTTTCAGACTTAGTTCTTGTGGATGAAACAGACGAACTTTCTATGGCGCTGTCCGGAACGTTTGGCCCAGAAATGGTAGAATATTTAGCGGGAGTGGAAACATTAATTGAATTCCCCGACGAATTGTTCGACGAAGGAACAGATGACGACAATACAGATATATATACCTATTTTTATAGTGACTCAACAGGGATGGAACTTTATGTTGAATTTGATGAAGAATCCCACGAAACATGGTCTGATACGAGTTATTTCGAATGGAGCGCAACACCCGATACGTTATATTTAATGTACGAAGACGAAGAAGAGATAGAACTAGAATATGCTATTATAAACGACACGCTTTTTGCTGGAGGGTATTTTTATCCCTGTGAAGAAGATTATAACTCATATGAAGAATGTTTCTATGACGCAGATTTTATGTTTTTAGATAACTTTACGGATGTGGAAGGATTTCGAGTTTACTCAGAAAGGTCCGCGAGTTGGGTTGGTACAGCCTCAAACAATGATAATGTAAACATTATTATCAACGACTATAGGTTGTATCCCGTTTACCCCAACCCTTTTAATCCAACCGCGACGGTACGCTTTAATATCCCAACCGGAAAATCAAACCAAAACACATCATTACAAGTTTTCGATCTTTCGGGGCGAATGGTAGAATCTATTTTGAATAAAAAACTAGAACCAGGCCAACATATAATAAAGTGGAATGGTAAACACCAGCCGAGCGGTGTTTACATTTTAAGAATTGAAAGCGGTTCTTTTTCTCAAACACAAAAAATGATATTGCTTAAATAGCCCGAACCTTTCTCCGGCATCAAACCCCACATCCGTGGGGTTTGATGTTTAGGCGCCCCCCTTTTTTGGAACAATACCTTACCCATAAGGATTTTTATATAATAAGTAAAAAATAACATCAATAGCGCTTCTAATCTTTTCAGCAGTATAATAAATTCCCCAAACTAATTTAGGCGTTCATGAAAAAAATACTAATTATACTCACCAGCTTAACAACTGGATTATTAGCGGTGGATGACATAGAAGCTGACCTGGCCTATCGAATGGTTAAGGATCGTTTACAAGGGAAAGATATTCCTTTAGCTTTTATTGAAAAAGCATTTTCCAATAGTCTTATTACCGCACATCAAGAAATTCCCGAACGATTTGCCCGCCCATGGGAAAAGAAAACATGGGAACAATATCGCAAAATATTTGTCAAAGAATCTCGCATTATCTCTGGCGCCAAATTCTATAACGAAAACAAAGCATTATTCAACCAAGTAACTGAGCGTTATAATATTGATCCTTTTATTGTGTGTAGCATTGCAGGAATTGAAAGTAATTATGGAACACACCACAAAGGGTTTACGGTTTTTAATTCTCTCTATACACAAATTCATGAAATGCCTAAACGAGCAAAGTGGGCATCTAAAGAATTAGCATCCTATTTAAATTATTGCTATAAAGACCATGTAGATCCTCACTCCATTGAAGGGTCTTACGCTGGAGCATTTGGGTTTGGTCAATTTATTCCATCAAGTTTTGTGGCTTACTCAGTCGACTTTGACGAGGATGGTGTACGCCGCCCTTATGATTGGCCAGACGTATTAGGAAGTATTGCAAATTACTTGGTTCGTCACGGATATAAAAAAGACAGTAATGATTATTCTAAAACAGGAAGTATTTATAAATCTATTCGAGCCTATAACCACTCAGACAATTATGTAATGGCGGTTTTAGAGCTTGCCGACGAAATTAAAAAGCGCGCCAATGGGAGTGAAGGTGATACAGATTGAATTCATCAAAACATAAGTCACTATCTGACTACCAACAAACAGTCGGCTTAAAATATCAACTTTATAATTCAATATTTCTTAAACTTCCTTTAGGCGGCATCAAGGATGTCGGTGTTCTTATTCCAATACTAACAGATATTTGTCGAGATAAATTATCCCGCGGAGAATCGCCAAAACAGATTGTAGAAACATTTTTAAAGGAACAGTTTATAAATAAAAATGAAGCCGACCATTTTGATTATTTATTTCGCGTTATTCAATTTATAGAACGACAAGTCGTTCTTATTGACGCCTTAGAAGACGCAACTTTCGAAGCGCTAAACAACCTTGATGGGGATGGATCTCTTGCAGATTTATTTTTCCGAACCAACGGGGAAAACAAAAAAGATATACTTGAAAAAAGTTTAAATCAATTTTCTATCCGCCCCGTCTTAACCGCCCACCCAACACAATTTTACCCGGGTCGCGTATTAGCCATTATAACAGATTTAACTGATGCGATTGCTAATAACGATGTTGACTTAATTCATACTTATTTAATGCAACTAGGCATGACCCCTTTCTTTAAAAAGAAAAAACCATCACCCTATGACGAAGCGGTAAATCTTACATGGTATTTACAAAACATTTTTTATAGTTCTGCCGGAAACATTGTCACGTCTCTCAGAAAATATTTATTAAAAGAACCGGGCGCCATACAATCAATACAACTTGGGTTCTGGCCTGGCGGAGATAGAGACGGCAATCCTTTTGTGAATACAACAATCACACTCGATGTTGCTCGCCGATTGAAAGAAACAATTTTAAAATGTTATTATACGGACATCCGGGCAATTCGTCGTCGTATTTCGTTTTCTGGCATTTATGAACACCTACTTAAGATTGAAAAAAAAATCTTAAAATGTATCCGAGGTTACGATTCTTGGTCTGCCCCAGAACTATTGATTGAATTGCACTCTATTCTAAATGATATCAACACACATCATAACGGTGTATTTAAAGAGATCATTGAAGATTATATTGATCGAGTATCTCTATTTGGCTTTCATTTTGCCACACTGGATTTTAGGCAGGACAGTAGCATAATAAGGGAAACTATAAAATATTTACTACCAGACAGTGATGAAAAAAGCACAGCCGAAGCACTCTTCTCATCTAATTTATTAACCAGCATACCCAAAGCACCAAATGATCGCATTGACGACACGCTCCAGTCATTCAAAACCATGAAAAATATTCAAGAAACAAACGGAGAAAAAGGAAGCCATCGATACATTATTTCAAATTGCCAAAGCGATAAAGACGTGGCGAGCGTATTCTATATAGCAAAACAGACCACCTTTCAAAACGAACCAATTCCGGTCGACTTTATCCCGCTATTTGAAACAATAAATGATTTAAATAATGCGGAACAAATCATGACAACTCTTTTATGTAATGAAGATTATTTAGACCATTTATCGCAACGCGGAAATAAGCAAACCGTTATGTTGGGGTTTTCTGATGGCACCAAAGACGGCGGTTATTTAAGCGCAAATTGGAATATATATAAAGTAAGAGAACAACTATCAGATTTATCAAAAAAAGGAGGAATAAAAATTATCTTTTTTGATGGGCGTGGAGGGCCTCCTGCTCGCGGTGGAGGAAATACCCACAACTATTATGCATCCCTGGGGTCAAAAATTGCTTCAACCGAAATCCAACTCACCGTTCAGGGTCAAACCATTTCCAGCAAATTCGGAACAAAAGAATCTGCAAAACTAAATCTAGAACAGTTACTGACAGCCGGGCTAGACAATCTTTTGTTTGAAGATAAACATAAAAAACTTACAAGCGAAAATCATGCCCTATTAGAACACATGAGCACAACAGCCTTAAGGACATATACAGATTTAAAAGACCACCCACTGTTTACGTCTTTCTTGGTTGATATGTCTCCATTAAAATATTATAGTCGAACCAATATTGGGTCTCGACCAGATAAAAGAAACGAATCCAACAAAGTGGAATTTCAACAATTAAGAGCCATACCGTTTGTAGGCGCGTGGTCACAAATAAAACAAAACATTCCCGGTTTTTATGGTTTAGGGACAGCGCTAAAGGAGATGGAAGATTCCGGGAAACTAAATGATATAATACAACTTTATTCTGAGTCTCGGTTTTTCCGCGCCCTTATTGGAAATTCTATGCAAAGTATGTGTAAAACATATTTTCCATTAACAGACTATATGAAGCACGACCGGACCTATGGTGAATTTTGGTCTAGGCTGAAAGAAGAATACGACCTAACCGAAAGATTAATATTAACAATTTCAGGTCAAAAAGAATTATTACAGAACAACCAAAACATTAAAGAATCCATCGCCCTAAGAGAAGAAACCGTTTTACCTCTTTTGGTTATTCAGCAATACGCTCTCATGAGGTTAAGAGAAAATGATTTAAATGAAAAACAAAAACAAACGTTAGAAAAAATCATAATTCGAACTTTATTTGGAAACATCAATGCGTCTAGAAATTCTGCATAAGAACACTATAAAGCCAGCCATTCCACCCAACCTAAAAACAATAAAAAAACATTATTAATCCTTGGAACATATAGGCTAACTATTATAATATGTTAGACACAATTACCGCGGAGCTTGATAGACGTGTAGGTGTAAAAGCGGTAATATGCTACTTAAATACATAAAAGAGAAGAGAGGTCTCCTAATGTGCATACTACGATATATATTTATATTTATTATGGGAATTAATATTATTTTTGCAATTAGTACCAATGATAATCCAAGAAAATCAGGGAAGGAGAAACCCGCCCGTGTTAAATCCCAAAAAGATATTGAAAGAGATGAGCGCCGTTCTGATGATAAACTTAGAGACCATTCCGCTAAAGACGGTGACAATGTCAGCCGTGTCAATGAATTAAAAGACGGTAGACTCAGTATTGAGAATTTATTCTCTGATTTAGTCCCTAATTCTAGGACAACGCCTGATTTTCCAGAGTATACTGTTTGTTCTGATGGGTGTGATTATAATGACCTTGCTACTGCAATTGACAGCGTACCAAATCAGTCCACAATATTTATCACAGAACCAGGGGAGTATGTGGTTATAGGTTCGGAAATTATTGACAGATCGATCTGGATCAAAGGACTGAGCCCTGAAGAAACTATTATTAGTGGAACTATAGATTTAGAAGACTTATCTGAAGGTGTAGTTTATTTTGAGAAAGAAGATTATGCAGATTGGAGCATGGAAGACAACCAGGACAGGATCAAAAGTGATATTTGGATCACCCGAGGGGATAATAGACCCATCTTTAATGCGGCCGTAGAAACCCACGATGATGCTGATGATAACAAGGATATGGTTCCTACACATACATTATGGGCACAGGGCAGGACTGCAGATGTGGACTCATCTGATT
>Ga0233428_1000694_pt1 | contig 43074 bp, 37 predicted proteins | sample SI_118_April2016_4_FD_179890 | JGI IMG/M metagenome (GOLD analysis project Ga0233428, IMG submission 179890) | Seawater microbial communities from Saanich Inlet, British Columbia, Canada - SI_118_April2016_120_MG | ecosystem: Environmental > Aquatic > Marine > Inlet | place: Canada: British... | reverse complement strand
ATTGTTGAGGGGGATGTGATGCAGGTGGTGGTTTCACAGCGTCTCTCCATCCCGTTTCAGTCGCCGCCGTTGAACCTCTATCGTGCGCTACGCACACTGAACCCCTCCCCCTATATGTTCTACCTCAATCTGGGGGATTTTCAGGTGGTGGGCTCCTCGCCCGAGATCCTGACACGGGTAGAGGAGGGGGTGGTGACGGTACGTCCCATCGCCGGTACCCGTCGCCGGGGGCACAGTGAGGAGGAGGATCTGGCGCTGGAAGAGGAGCTGTTGGCGGACCCTAAAGAGCGGGCTGAGCACCTGATGCTGATTGATCTGGGGCGCAACGATGTGGGGCGGGTGGCTGAAACCGGTAGTGTGGAGCTGACCGAAAAGATGAGAATTGAGCGTTACTCCCATGTCATGCACATCGTCTCCAATGTTACCGGTAAGCTCAAGGCGGGAATGAGTGCGATGGATGCACTGCGGGCAACCTTCCCGGCGGGTACCGTGAGCGGTGCCCCCAAAATACGGGCGATGGAGATTATTGATGAGCTGGAGCCGGTGAAGCGGGGGATCTATGCCGGGGCAGTCGGTTATATTGGCTGGAATGGTAATATGGATACCGCAATTGCCATCCGTACAGCGGTCATTAAAGCGGGAGTGCTGCATATACAGGCGGGAGCAGGGGTGGTGCATGATTCGGTTCCCCGCCTGGAGTGGAAAGAGACCATGAACAAAGGGCGAGCGGTTTTCCGTGCGGTGGAGATGGCGGAAGCGGGGCTGGAGAACCCCTGAAAGCCCTTGGTTGAGGCGCTCTAGAGTTTTAGCTTGTGCCGAAGGGTTGCGACCATTGTAGTGGCCTCAACCTCACTGTAGGGGATCGCCGGGCTGTGACCCCAGACCGGGCCGGGCCATGCCGGATCACCGCTGTTGCGGGCAATATGGTGGAGGTGGAGCTGTGGCACAAGGTTTCCCAGTGCCCCGATGTTGAGTTTCTCCGGTTGAAACGCCTGCTGCAAAATCTGCTGAATCTGACAACACTCCTCCAGTAGCTGCTGACGGTTTTCTGCAGAAAGCTGATAGATCTCACGCACCTCCTCCGCGACCTCGGGCACCAGAATGATCCAGCGATAGCGGCGATCATTCATCAGCAGGCAGTGGCTGAGGGGCAATTTTCCGATGGTGTAGGTATCCTGCTGGAGTTGTGGGTGGATCTTCATTGTGGGTTATAGTATCGAAAAAATAGCGGGGTGGCGAGATGAACAGCAGCAGCGCACAACAGGGATTAAAGAGCATGGGCCCCTATTTTGTGGTTCTCTTTCTCAACGCTTTTGTCGATCTGGGCCACAAGATCACCATTCAGAATATCATTTTCAAGGTGGAGAGTGGGGCGACCCAGATTGTACTGACAGCACTGGTCAATGCATTGATCCTGATCCCTTTTGTCCTGTTGGTAGTTCCGGCGGGCCGGTTATCAGACCGCAGACCCAAACGCTGGGTGATGGAGTATAGTGCTGCTGTGGCCGTGGGGGTGACGTTATGGATTACCCTCTGTTACTACCAGGGCTGGTTTGAGTGGGCCTTTTTTCTGACCCTGATTCTGGCGCTGCAGAGTGCCTTCTTCTCTCCGGCAAAATATGGTTATCTGCGAGAACAGGTATCGGTGGCTGATCTGACTCGGGCCAATGGGATGATACAGGCGGTGACCATTGTGGCGATTCTGGGGGGGATGTTCCTCTTCTCCCTCTGGTTTGAGCGGCTCTATGGGGTCACGGAGCCGGAGCAGAACTCCAGTGCTCTACAGGCGGTTGCCCCGCTGGGGTGGTGGCTGGTGGGACTCTCACTGATCGAGTGGTGGCTGGCTCGGCGACTTCCCCCACAACAGCAGCCGTCAGCCGAGGTTGAGACGCCGTCGATAGCGCAGAGTGGAAGCGACTCCACCCTCTCCCTGCTAAGAGAGAATCCGATTATCTGGTATGCCGTGATCGGCCTGGCCCTCTTTTGGGGGATCTCTCAGGTCTCCATTGCCGCCTTTCCTGCCCTTGCCAAGGCAGAGCTGGCGGTGACCAATACTCTGGTGATTCAGGGGGTACTGGCGAGTGCAGGGTTGGGGATACTGGTGGGTGCGGTGATGGTGGCGCGCCTCTCCCGAGGCTGGATCGAGACAGGGCTGATTCCGCTCGGAGCCATCGGGGTGACGGTGAGTCTGGCTCTGATCCCGTTGGCAGAGAGTGTCTGGGGGATGGCTCTGCTGTTTCTCTGGATGGGGCTGTTTGGTAGCCTATTGATTGTCCCCCTCAATGCGCTGATCCAGCTGCATGCCCCGGCCGCTCAGCTGGGGCAGGTACTGGCGGGTAACAACTGGATACAGAACAGTGTGATGTTCCTGTTTCTGCTGGGCACCATGACTCTGGCACTGGTCGCTCGCCCAGATTCAGGCCATGCGACCCTGCTGTTTCAGGGAATGGCACTGGTGGCATTGAGTGCCACCGTTATTGCGTTGCGTAGCATGCCCCAGTCACTGATTCGACTATTCGTACGACTGCTGTTTCGTCGTCGTTACCAGATCCATCTGAGTGGGTTGGAGCAGATCCCCGCCCAGGGAGGCGTGCTGCTGCTGGGGAATCACATCAGCTGGATTGACTGGGCCATGTTGCAGATTGTCTCTGCCCGCCCGATTCGCTTTGTGATGGAGCAGACGCTCTATGAAAAACCGCTCTGGCGTGGGTTTCTTGATCTGGTTGGGGTCATCCCCATCTCCAGTCAGCGTAGTCGAGAGGCGCTGAGGAGAGTTCGTACAGCACTGGAGCAGGGAGAGGTCGTCTCTCTTTTTCCCGAAGGGGCGATCAGCCACAATGGTCAGCTCAGACCTTTTCAGCGTGGTTTTGAGATCGCACTGCGTGGAACGGGGGCGATGGTCGTCCCCTTCTATATCCAGGGGCTCTGGGGCAGCCGTTTCTCTCGCTCTGTGGTGAGACAAGGGTCAGCAATGTTGCGAGGTGGACGCAGGTCTGTCCATATCGGCTTTGGGGCTCCCTTTGCGGATACGGTCACGACAGCCACCGTGGTGCGTGCGGTAGAGGAGCTTTCGGTAGCGGGTTGGCAAGCCGCTGCCGATCAGCAGCCCTCACTTGCCGAGCGCTGGGTGCGACAGGCGAAAAGGAGGGGGAGGCAGCGGGTACTGAGTGATGCATTGAGCGGGGAGCGCTTCAGTGGCTTCCGTCTACTGACGGCCGCCGCTATCCTCTGCAGAAGGGTACGGGCCGATAAGAGCCGTGCCCCCATCGGGGTACTGTTACCGACCACTGCAGCAGGGATCATGACCAATCTGGCGGTCCTGATGGCAGGCCGCACCCTGGTCAACCTCAATTACAGCGCAGCCCCGGCAGCGATAGTTCAGGCGGTAGAACAGGCCGGTATTGAGACGATCTATAGCTCAGAGCGCTTTTTGCAACGGCTGGGAGCGGTGGGAGAAGAGATCACCGCCCGCCTGCCCGGGGTGAGGCTGATCCCGCTAGAGGCAATCAGGCAAGAGATCACTACAGTGGAGCGGCTTGCCACGCTCCTGATGGTGGTGCTGCTACCAACCCCGTTATTGATCCGTAAGGTGGTGGTCCCGTCGCCACGGGATCAGAGCGCAGTGATCCTCTTCTCCAGCGGCAGCGAGGGGCGACCGAAGGGGGTCGAACTGAGCCAGCGTAACCTGATCGGTAATATCAGCCAGATTATTGCCGTACTGGAGCCACGCCTGCAGCGTGACGGTGGGGACTGTATACTGGGTAGTCTGCCACTATTCCACGCCTTCGGCCTCACCGCAACCACACTCCTTCCCCTGCTGGAGGGTATCCCGCTGGTGGTGACTCCCGATCCGACCGATACCGTGGGGGTGGTGCGTGCCATTGAGCAGAACCGGGCCACACTCTATATCGGTACCCCAACCTTTATTCAGTGGATGAGTCGAAACCGGCGGGTTCAGCCCGCACAACTGCAGTCACTGCGGCTGGTGATTACCGGGGCAGAGCGGCTCAAGCAGGAGGTACGCGACGCATTTGAGGAGAAATTTGGGCTCCCACTCTATGAGGGGTATGGGGCAACCGAGACCGCCCCGGTGAGTACAGTGAACGTTCCCGATCGAATCGATAGTGGGGGCACTCTACAGCAGCAGGGTAACCAGCCAGGCAGTGTGGGGCGCCCCCTGCCCGGCACCCGGATCCTCGTGGTTGACCCGGATTCACTGCAGCCACTGGCAACGGGGGAGGCGGGGCTGGTGCTGGTGAGAGGGGTTCAGGTGATGAAAGGGTATCTTTGCAAGCCAGAGAAGGGGTGTCCACAACCCTTTGTGACCCTGGAGGATGGAACCCTCTGGTACCGCAGTGGTGATAAGGGGGCAGTCGATCAGCAGGGGTTCCTGACCATTGTGGATCGTTACTCACGATTTGCCAAAATTGGTGGAGAGATGGTGAGCCTGGGGGCCGTTGAGACGGCTGTAGTTGCCCTTCTCAGCGGTGAGGAGCCGGAGAGCGAGGTGGTCGCAGTGGCGCTCGAGGAGAGGAGAAAGGGGGAGAAAATTGTCCTCCTTTATTGTGGCTCCCGTGAGCCTGAGCAGATACAACAGCAGCTACGCAGAGAGATGGAGGTGCCCCTATGGATACCCTCTGCGGTACGGGCCGTGGAAGAGATTCCACTGCTAGGCAGTGGAAAAAGGGACTATGGGTTGATGAAACAGTGGGCAGATATCTGATAGGTATCCTAATGAATCAGAGCATCGTCATCGGGTCCACATCCACCGACCAGCGTACCTTACGCCCCAGCTTAATGGTCTCTAATTCGGGGATCAGTGGTGTGAGTAGCTGATGCAGCAGCCTGCGTTGAGAGGATTGCAGCAGGAGTTGTGAGCGGTAGCGCCCGGCGCGCTTCTCCATCGGGGCGGGAACCGGGCCGAGAATCTCAACCTGCGGGAGCTGATAGTGATCGGCCATCTGCCGTACCTCCTCGAGAAATGACCGGGCCAACTCCGCCTGAGCCGACTCCGCACGGATCAGGGTGAGATAGCTGTAGGGGGGGAGAGCAGCCTGTTTGCGTTCAGCGAGTGCCTGTTCAGCAAAAGCGGGGTAGCCCTGTTGCAGCAGGGTGAGCAGGAGAGGGTGGTCCGGGTTGTGGGTCTGGAGCACCATCTCGCCCCGACGTGCGGCTCGTCCCGCGCGTCCGGCAACCTGGGTGATTAACTGCCCCATCTGTTCGGTGGCACGAAAGTCTGAGCCATACAGCCCGCCATCCGCATCCAGAATACCCACCAGTGTCACATTGGGAAAGTGGTGCCCTTTGGCCAACATCTGGGTCCCCAGCAGAATCTGATGCGTCCCGGCGTGAATCTGCTCCAGCTTCTCATCCATCGCCCCCTGTTTGCGGGTGGTATCACGGTCAATTCGGCTCAGAGAGTGGTCGGGAAACTGCTGTTGCAGGGCCTCCTCCACCCGCTCGGTGCCTGCTCCGAGTGGCTTGATCGTCTCCTGGCCACACTCCGGGCAGAGACGCGGCTGAGGGCGCTCTGCTCCACAATGGTGGCAGACCATCCGCTGGCTCTGTTGGTGATAGGTGTAGTGGATTTCGCAACGGGGACAGGAGGCCGACCAGCCACAGCCGGTGCAGAAGAGGGTGGGGGCATACCCTCTGCGGTTGAGAAAGAGGAGTACCTGCCCCTGTTGCTGGAGATGTTGCTCAATTTTCTCGATCAGCGGTGTGGAGAGCAAGTGGGAGATCTTCCTGGAGCGCACATCAATCAGTGAGATCTCCGGAGGTTGTGCGGCCCCTGCCCGTTTGCTGAGGTGGCACTTCAGGTATTTTCCACTTGCCGCATTATGGAGGCTCTCAAACGCGGGGGTGGCACTCCCCAGAACCACCGGGATCTGTTCGTGATACCCCCGCAGTACAGCAAGATCACGAGCCGAGTAACGGAACCCCTCATGCTGTTTAAAAGAGCTGTCATGCTCCTCATCCACAATCACAATGCCCGGATATTTCATCGGCACAAAGAGTGCAGAACGGGTGCCAATGATGATCGAGGCGCTCCCCTCTCGTGCCGCCAGCCAGCTATTGAGTCGCTCTGTGGGGCTGCGTCCGGAGTGAATCAGCACCACTGGGGTGGAGAAGCGCTCTCTGAAACGCTGCACGGTCTGGGGGGTGAGAGAGATCTCGGGCACCAGGACCAGTGCCTGCCGACCCGAATCGACCACCCGCTGAATGGCCTGTAGATAGACCTCCGTCTTGCCGCTGCCCGTCACCCCCTCCAGCAGCAGGGGTTTGAGTCTGGCTCCGTTGCTGGCGATGAGTTGGTGGATCGCCTCCACGGCCTGCTGCTGTTGGGGGTTGAGTGGATGGGGGGAGGCGGTTGCTGGATGGGGAGCCTGGATCGCTGTTGTGGAGCGTTCGACCAGCCCTCTCTTGATCAGTGCCTGAGTCGGGCCACGCCACAGTTTGACTTGGCCCTGCAGGGTACGGCTGTCAAGCCCCTCCGGGTGTTGTTGTAACAGCGCCAGTAGCTCCTGCTGGCGTGGTGCACGATGGAGGGATGGGGGGTTGGTTGTACCCCCCGCCTCTGTGGTGTGATAGCGCCAGTCGGCGCTGCGTTGGGCGGCTCTTCCCTGGCGCAGGAGTAATGGAAGGGCGCTCTCGTAGACCTCACCGAGTGGGTGGTGGTAATAGCGTGCCGCCTGTAACAGCAGTTGATGGAGTGCCTCAGGCAGTAGTGGCTGGGGATCAACCACCTCACTGATCGGCTTTAGTTTTGAGAGCGGGAGTTGTGACTGCGCTGAGCTACCGAGGAGAATACCAATGCGCTGCTGATGACCAAAAGGGACCCGTATCCGGATGCCGGGTTGTAGGGGGGGGGGTAGCCGGTCGGGGCTATTCGAGGTATCCGCTGGCTCAGGGGGGAGAGGAAGATAGTCAAAGCTCTTTCTGAGGGGAACCGAAAGCAGGGCAATATGGAGAATCATATCTTGGATAGTGCCCTGCAGTGGTTGGGGAGAGGGCGTTATGCGGGTTGAACCGTTCTCACCCCGTTGGGGGTTCCCAGTAACAGGGCATCCGCTGGGCGCAGGGCAAAGAGCCCGTTGGTCACCACCCCGACGATATTGTTGAGCTGCTGTTCCACCTTTGCCGGCTCGGTGATTTGCAGATTTCTCACATCCAGAATGATATTGCCATTGTCGGTGGTGAACCCCTCACGCAGTACCGGCTGCCCCCCTATCTGCTTGATGATTTCACGTGCCACATAACTCTGCGCCATCGGGATCACCTCTACGGGTAGCGGGAACACCCCCATCACATCGACCAGTTTGCTTTCGTCAGCAATACAGATAAATCGCTCAGCTACTGCGGCCACAATCTTCTCTCGGGTCAGGGCTCCCCCGCCCCCCTTGATCAAATGGAGTTGGTTATTGGACTCATCGGCACCATCCACATAGATCGACAGGCTATTGACGCTGTTCAGGTTCATCACCTCGAAGCCGTGTCCGCGCAGACGTTCAGCGGTGGCCTCAGAACTGGCAACAGCCCCTTTGACCTGCCCCTTGATGGTGGCTAGGGCATCAATAAAGAAGTTGGCGGTAGAGCCGGTACCGACACCAATAATCTCACCCGGAACCACATACTGTAGTGCCGCCTCGGCAACGGCCTTTTTCATCTCATCCTGAGTCATTCTGTTCTGCTCCTTGTTCGCTTTGCGGACTCTTTTAGGGCAAGTATACTTGGGAACCCCTGATCAAGTCATGTACGATTGTCTTCTGATCGCTGCTCCTGCAACCAACACCTCGATCTTGACGACGATTAATTCTAGGTTAATACCATGCCAAAAAAATATATTGAAAAGATTCTTAAGGCGCGTGTCTATGATGTGGCGCGTGAAACCCCGCTGGAGGAGGTACGGGGGCTATCGGAGCGGCTTAATAATCGGGTGTTGATCAAGCGGGAAGATCTGCAACCGGTCTTCTCCTTCAAACTGCGTGGTGCCTATAACAAGATGGTCAACCTGAGCGAAAAAGAGCTGCGGCGAGGGGTGATTGCCGCCTCTGCCGGCAACCATGCTCAAGGAGTCGCGCTTTCTGCCCGGAAGATGGGGGTGAAAGCGACCATTGTCATGCCGAAAACGACCCCGGAAATCAAGGTACAGTCGGTGCGTAAATATGGTGCAAAAGCGGTACTGATCGGGGATGCCTATGATGATGCCTATCAGCACGCCTGTGAATTGGTAGAAAAAAAAGGGCTGACACTGGTTCACCCCTATGATGACCCTGATGTGATTGCCGGTCAGGGGACCATTGCGATGGAGATTCTGCGTCAACACTCCGGCAGGATTGACGCAATCTTCATTCCGGTGGGTGGAGGGGGGCTAATCGCGGGGATGGCCGCCTATCTCAAGTATCTCTACCCAGAGATTCGCGTGGTGGGAGTTGAGCCGGATGATGCGCCCACCCTCCACGCCGCGCTGGAGAAGGGGCGCAGGGTAACCCTGAAACAGGTAGGGATCTTTGCGGATGGTGTGGCGGTAAAACAGATTGGCAAGGAGACCTTTCGCCTCTGTCGTCAACTGGTGGATGAGGTGGTACTGGTCAGCTCCGATGAGATCTGTGCCGCAATCAAGGATATTTTCGACGATACCCGCTCCATAGCCGAGCCGGCGGGTGCGCTATCTGTGGCCGGAATGAAGAAGTATGTGGAGCGCACTGGTATTGAGCAACAGACGTTGATAGCGGTTGATAGTGGGGCCAACATCAACTTTGACCGGCTCCGCCATGTGGCGGAGCGGGCAGAGCTGGGGGAGCGTAAGGAGGCGGTGCTGGCGGTCACCATTCCAGAGCGCCCCGGCAGCTTCAAAAAATTCTGTCAGCTTCTTGGCAAACGGCAGATCACCGAGTTCAACTACCGCTATGCGGATCAGCAGAGTGCCCATATCTTTGTTGGCATCCAGGTGGGTAGTGGTACTGAGCGGGAGAGGCTGGTAGAGCAGCTGGTCGAGAAGGGGTATCCCGTTGAGGACCTCTCTGATAATGAGGCTGCCAAGGTTCATGTGCGCTATATGGTGGGTGGTCACCAGCCGGGGATTGAGGATGAGATTCTCTATCGATTCCGTTTTCCGGAACGCCCTGGGGCACTGTTACAGTTTCTCACCCACCTGGGAAGAGACTGGAACATCAGCCTCTTTCACTACCGCAACCACGGGGCAGCCTATGGGCGGGTGATGTGTGGGGTGCAGGTACCCGGAGGAGAACGAGAACAGTTTCAGCAGTTCCTCGATAAATTGGGATACCACTATCACGAGGAGACCGACAATCCGGTCTATAAGCTGTTTTTGAGCTAGAGGTTCCCTTCATAGGTTCCCTTTAGAGGCTCTTTAGGTATTTTTTCAGTACACGCATCAGCTCCTGCCTGTCGATCGGCTTGGCCAGGAAATCATCACACCCGGCAGACTCAAAAGCCTCTCGATGTTTCGCCATTACATTTGCGGTAAGTGCCACGATCGGTACCGGAATACCCTCTGATCTCAGGGTCTGGGTGGCCTCAATGCCACTCATCACCGGCATCTGCATATCCATCAGGATGAGGTCAAAAGGTTGAGCGGTTGCCTGCTCAACAGCCTCACGACCATTCGCTGCGGTGGTTACTGTAATGCCGAGCCTCTCCAGAATACGGCGTTGAAGAAGCTGTAACTCCGGCGTGTCCTCCGCAATTAACACATGGCCACTGAATTGATCCCTAAGAACCGATGCGCTGTTGTGTGGCTCTTTTTCCTGCTGGATGGAGTAGTTGCTGGGAGAGTAGGGGAGTGTCAGGAGGAAGGAAGAGCCGACCCCCATCTGGCTGGAGACCTCAATGGTTCCCCCCATCAGCTCTGCCAGATTTCTTGAGATAAAGAGTCCCAGGCCGGTTCCCCCAAAGCGGCGTGAAATGGACTGGTCGGCCTGCTCAAAACGTTGAAAGAGTTTGTCCATGGTCTCCTGGGTCATCCCGATACCACTATCCTCAACACGGAAGGTCAGCTGATCACCAACCACCTCTGTGCAGAGTGAGACGCTGCCCTGTTCAGTGAATTTGATCGCATTACCCAACAGGTTGATCAGAATCTGTCCAACACGCTGACCATCTCCAATTAGCAGATATTTTTCAGCGTTCGGTTGCTCGATGATCAGCTCAATGCCGTTATCAATGGCACGAACAGAGAGCATTCGCTGAATCTCTTTCAGCAGGTGTGAGAGGTCAAAGGAGCTCTTATGGATAGTAAACTTGCCCGATTCAATTTTTGACATATCCAGGATGTCATTGATCAGGAATAGCTGCCCTCGCCCTGCGGTCTCAATCGCCTTGATCAGTTCCCGCTCATCCGGGCTCTGTTCCTTCTCTAGCAGGATCTCACTGCTGCCGATAATCGTGGTCAAAGGGGTGCGTAGCTCATGGCTCATGGTGGCGAGAAACTCCTCTTTGGCCTGACTTGCCTGAACCGCCTCCTGTTGCGCCTTATGCAGCGAGTGCTCACGTTTGATGGAACTGGTTACATCGGTGAGTTGAATAATTGCGTAGGATGCCTCCTCCCAGTGAAGTGAGCGGATGAAAACGGTATGGTCAATGATCACCCCCTTCCTGTTGCGAAGTGGGAAGATGTTCCTGTGTATGGAGTGAGAGATAAGGGATGAAACCCCAAATTTTATCGCACTGGTCAGCGCACTCTGTAGGCGCTGCTTTTTGAAGTAAGGGAAGTGGAGGGTAACCTCGGTTCCGTCAATATCTATCGCAAGGTGATCGATAGCCTCCAGAAACCAGCGGTTAGCGAAGACAATTTTCTGTTCATCATTAATGACTAACAGTCCAGAATTGATAGACTGAAGAATTTCGGTGGCGAAAGGGCTGTCCATATCGGTTTTGGGCTACTCTTTTTAGGGCTACAGGGGCCCTACATAATGTTTAATTTTTTAAGATAAGCATCAATTGCAGCAGAGATATTGTCTACGGAAGCCACATCAAACATCAGGGTGATGAATCCACTGTCCTTGCCATATTCGTGGCTGAAATTAACCCGGAGAAAGAGAATTTCTGTCTCACCACTCCCGATCACCTCGGCTACCGAACCATGAACAGAGAAGGGCACTGAGGTGGTTAGTTTCTTATCAAGCAGATCGGCAAGGGTAGATAGACAGGTGCCCAGTACCACATTCCCCACCTCTATCAGTGCCTCCTCCGCCATTTCAGTGAGGAGCTCCAGGGGGACCTGACCCTGTAGAATAACCTCTACCAGAGAGAGGCTGGACTCTTCTGAGAAAATCAGCATGCTCTCGCCAGAGACAAAGCCATGGGTCTCCATGTTGATGGAGACCACATTGCCTGTGGTACTCTCCTCAATCAGTTCAATGACCTGGCGACGAGGGATTTGATAGAGTTGGGGGACGCTCAGCCTTATCTCACTGTGCGCCATTTCGCTTAACACGGAGGCGGATGTACCAACACTAATGTTGAGAAGCTCGATCAGGCTATCATGTTGGAGTTCGTTTAGATCAAAATTATCCAATTTACGCTACCCCAATCCCTTCAATTAGTGTGATCAGCTTCTCTTCTGTCATGGGTTTGGCGATGAATTGAGCGTTTAACTGGGCCGCTTTCTCACGGCTGGTATTCTGAATATTGGCGCTTACAAAACAGATATGGGTGACGAGAGACTCTTTTCGGAGCCACTCTCCCAGCTCCAGCCCATCCATCCCCGGCACATTGATATCGACCAGGGCCAGATCAACGGGCTGCTTGCGGGCAGTTTCCAGGGCCTCTTCTCCAGTGGCTGCCTCTAGCACGGATAGTTCCGGAAAGTGCTCACTCAGAATGGCGCGCTCGATGATTCTGGGGAGGCGGTTATCATCCACAATGAGTATGGTTTTTATCTTATGATCCACTGTTTTAACACCTATTCCACTTGGCTTATGGTGCTATTGATTGTATTTGATTTTCATAAGAAAACATAGGGGGTGTGGAGGATGATAAAACAGTGGCTCCCTCACCCCTGCAGTAACATCGCCTGCAGACGAATCCCGATCTCGGCGATAAGGGCCGTACCCTTTTCCAGTAACAGAGCCTCACACTGCTGGGGGGGGTGATCCAGGAAGTTTTGTGCAAAGGCGGCTGTTTCGTGAGGGAGCAGGCTCTGTGAGAGCTCACTGACCTCTTCAGCCTTGATCAGCAGGGCGATGGCTTGCTGAAGAGCCTCCCTGAGTGGAGAGAGTGCCTCTTGCTGAAAGCCGCCGTTGAACAGCAGTTGCGCCATCTTCAGTGGACGTTCCGCAGCGGTTAGTTGTCGCTGTGCCTGCTCGATCCGGTGTCGAATTTTCTCTCGTTGCAGGCGCTGGTTTTGCTCCGCTTGAGCGGAGGGGAGGAGCTGCTCCATAGCGGGGTTGAGGGTGATCGCACCGGCATCAGAGAGCTGTTTGAGTAGTGCGAGTGTCTCTGGGTCAATCAGCGCCAGAGGCGGTGCTGAGGGTTGTAACGCCTCCTGAATGGTGGCTTGCTGCTGGGGTGGGACGACCGCAAGCAGGGTTTTTTGGCCTGAGGGGCTCTCAATTTCGGTAATCGACTCTCCCAGTCCCGGTGCGCGCGCCTCCACCTCTTGTTGGAGCTGCTCCAGCTCACTTCTCTTCTCCACGGTTTGAGCTCTGGGGAGGGTGGATGGGCTGCCCTCCATCAATGACTCCAGTCGCTCCAGCATTGCCCCACGCCCGGAGGGTAGTGCCATCTCGGTGACCCCCTCGCCATCGAGTACACCCTGAGCGAGTGCCTTTTTCTGGTCCAGTATATGGAGGATACGGTGTTCAATGGAGTTTTCGCAGACCAGGTTGATCACCTGTACCGCCCGTTTTTGATGTTTACGCCAGGCGCGTGCGATGCGCTGCTCCAGCTTGGCGGGATTCCACGGCAGATCGACATTGATAACAATATTGGCTACCTGCAGGTTGAGGCCGGTAGCTCCGGCATCGGAGGTGAGAAAGAGCCGGCAGTTGGGGTCACTCTTGAAACGGTTAATCTCAATGCGCCGCTTTTTTTGCTCGACTGCACCGGTATGGAGCGCGTACTCAATGCCCTGATGGTCGGCCTCCTGCTGAATCAGCTCCAACATCCGGGTCCACTCTGAGAAGAGGATCACCTTGTTCGGGGAATCGCCCGCCTCCGGTTCGGCAAACAGCTCCTCAAAGATCTTCTTCAGCTCCTCCAGCTTGGGGGAGATGCGGCAGTCGGGATCGAGGATGTAGGGGGTGTCACAGAGCATGCGCATACAGGCCAGTTTGCTCTGCAATCTTTTTGACTCCTCGCTGCTCAGGGGGCGCCGTTTTGCGATCTGCATGAGACGCGCAAGCTGATGGCTATACTCACGGTAACGGCTCTCCTGCTCCGGTGCCATCTCCACAAAGTAGGTGTTGATGGTACGGTCTGGCAGCTCACCCTCCACCTCATGTTTACGTCGCCGCAGCAGGATCGGCTGGAGCCGTCGATAGAGGGCGTCCAGATTTCTTACCCCTTGTGGGCGCCCCCGTTCATCCAGTTGGTAGAAGTCGCGGTTGAAACGGAATAGCGGTCCGAAGAGCTGTGGGTCGATGGCCTGGGCAATGGAGTAGATCTCATCAATGCGGTTCTCCAGCGGGGTTCCACTGAGGACAAAAAGGAAGGGACTTTTCAGTGCCTTAACGGCCTGTGCTGTTTTGGTCTGCCAGTTCTTGATCCGCTGCGCCTCATCCAGAATGATCAGGTCGGGAGCCAGCATCTGCTGTAGTTCATCGCCATCGTAGAGTACCTGCTCATAGTTGGCGAGGTAGAAGAAATGGTTCTGGCGATAGAGCCGTAGACGATCCGCACGACTGCCCTGGATAATCAGGCTGGAGCGCTGGGTGAATTTATCGATCTGCTCCTCCCATTCGGTCTTTAGTGAGACCGGAGAGAGAACCAGTACCCGCTCAATGCGGTGAGTCTGAGCCAGCAGCTCTGCCGCAGCGATTGCCTGCACGGTCTTGCCCAGCCCCATCTCATCGGCGAGGATAGCGCGACTCTTGAAGGCGAGATGGATGGCCCCCTCCTGTTGATACTCGTAGAGGGGGAGCTTAAGCAGATCCAGGCTCCGTTTTCCTACGGCCACATCTTTCAGGAAGCCACTCCGTTTCTGCTTGCGCTCTGCCTCCTGTTGAAGCTGCTCCAGCCAGGGCGCAATCAGCCGGGAGATACGGAGCAGGTTATGGCTGCGGGTGGGCAGCGTATCAACCGCCTGCTGCACGGCAGCCATTCCGGTCAATGGGTCAGCCAGTAGCTCACCCTGTGCAGAAAAATAGGGAGAGAGATGTTGGTAGAGGGTACTGTTTTTGCGTACCCGCTCAGGCCAGAGGATACGGATGGTGGGTTGAGGTTGTTGGTGAGCGGCGTTGGACTCGGCAATGCGTCGATCGAGCCAGATCTCTGTCGTGGATGGGGTTGGAGGCTGTTGGCGGAGCAGAACGGCCTCAATATGTTTGCAGGTGCCGAGCCCATTGCTCTCAAAGTCACGGCAGCTACAGCTGTTGATGCGCTGATCGAACGCACGTAACTCAATCTGGTAGTGGGCCGCTGTCTCGGTGGAGAGGGTCCACTCCCCCCGGGCAGGATTCGGTGCCTGAATCTCGAATCGCTCTCTCTCTGCCCGTTGGCGTCGGCGCTCAATCTCCTCTGCATCGGTTGTGAGCCAGCCGATACCCGTAGAGGGTTTGGGGGGTCTGGTGTTTTTTTTCGGCACTTTGGTTGCTCCCAAAACGGGTGGGTGACCCGGTTCAATATTAACTCTGCCCCTCTCGCCGGACTGACTGGAATGCACGGTTTCGGAAAGGCGGTGTGGGGGCTGCTGCTGTCGCCACTTGACAGAGTATCATTAAACCGTACTATAGCTCGCCATTCAAGGTGCTGAATGGAGGGGGCAATCAGTTTCACTCCAGCAGAAAAGTCACATCGGTAGGAGAACAGGCATGGAGAAAATTAAATGAGGTTGATTCGAAATATTCTTGCTGTAGTGGGTCTAATCACCCTCTTAGGGGGAGGGGTATTGTTGGCAAAGTTGCAGCCGGCCTATTCCGAGTTCGACCCCCAGGCACTATCCATTTACGTGGATTTTGTCGAAAAGCTACTGGAGTCCAGGGACCCCGGTGTTGCGATGACATGGTCGGTGCCGGTTGATGAGGGTATCAGTGTTGAGGAGGTGAAAGAGTCTCTCATCAGTATTGCCACCGACCACAGCTTCAACTATGTGGGAGAATCTGCCTTCTACAAGGCGGTGGAGGCGGTTACCGGAGAACCTTATCGTCATGTGAGTTTTCTCTCATTTTGTGACGCCAGAGTCGGGAAGCTGATGGTCGACTACCGGGATGCCTATACCGGTTTTATGCCCTGCCGGGTAGCGGTCATGGAAGATAAAGAGGGCCGGATCTGGTTGCACTCGATGAACCTGGACCTGATGATTTTTGGTGGAAAGGAGTTGCCCCCTACATTGAAAAAAGAGGCACTGCGTGTCTGGGAAAATATGAAAGCGATGATGGAAGGTGCAGCCAGCGGAGACTTTTAGAAGAGATTAGAGCGTGAACGGAGTGATTCAAGGGAGTACTAGCTCAATATGAGGCCCGCACAACTGATGGCCATCCTGGAGCGAGAGTATCAGAGCACGGCCTCTGGTCACCACACCCCGGTTATGCTCTGGGGCGCGCCGGGGGTAGGTAAATCCGATATGGTGGCGCAGATTGCGGCTCAGGGAGCGGGGGGAGTGGTGGATATTCGCCTCTCGCAGATGGAGCCGAGTGACCTGCGGGGTATCCCGTTCCATAAGGATGGGCTGGTGGAGTGGTCGATCCCCTCTCTGTTGCCGGATCTGGAACGTCATGGGGCCCGAGGCATTCTCTTTCTTGATGAGATCACCTCGGCACCACTTAGCGTCTCTGCGGCAGCCTATCAGCTGATTCTGGATCGTCGTCTGGGGGAGTACGAGGTGCCTGAGGGGTGGGCTATCTTTGCTGCGGGTAATCGACAGGGGGATCGTGGCGTCACCTACACCATGCCAGCACCATTGGCCAACCGCTTCTCTCACTATGAGGTGGAGGTTCATCTGGATGATTGGGTGAGCTGGGCCTGGAGTCATGGGGTGGATGAGCGGGTAATCGCCTTTCTTCGTTTCCGTCCAGAGCTACTTTTTGACTTCGATCCAGCCCACAACCCGGTCGCCTTCCCCACCCCCCGTTCATGGGAGTTTGCCCACCGTGCACTACAGAAGTTTGATGGTGAGGCCGCGTTACTGCGGGGTGCATTGCAGGGGTGTGTTGGCAGTGCGGCAGGTATTGAGCTGGCCGCTTTTGTCGATAATCTTCATAACCTGCCAGATCTGGATCAGATTTTATCCGGAGCAGGGGGGGAGGTGCCGAAGAAGATTGATCTGCAGTATGCGGTGGCAACCGCACTGGTCGGACGTGCGATCAAACTCAGAGACGAGGGTGGGCTGACGGAGGCGCTGGGTCATATCCTCGACTACGCTAACCGTTTTCCACAGCGAGAGATGGGAGTGATGCTGGTATCGGATCTCCACCATGCCATTGGTGAAAGGCTATTTGCGGTGCCGCAGTTTGGGGCATGGGCGAAGGCCATTGCCGATGTGATGCTGTATGAGTGAGCGGAGTTCTGGCGTAACGACCAAACTCACTGCAGCACGTACCAGGCTTATTCTGGAACGCCCCTTCCTTGGGGCACTGGTGTTGCGCCTGCCGTTGCGAGAGGCGGGAGAGTGGTGCAAAACCACGGCTACCGATGCCCGTTCAATCTACTACAACCATGACTATATCGCAGCGCTGAGTCCGAAGCAGGTGCAGTTTATGTTGGCGCATGATGCCCTCCACTGCGCCCTCTCTCACTTTGCCCGCCGTCAGCACCGTAACCAACACCGTTGGGATGTGGCGTGTGATTTTGCAATCAATGCGATGTTGGTTGGAGAGGGGATGCAGCCACCGGCTGATGCACTCTATCTGCAGCACTTTGCCGGGATGACAGCGGAGGAGATCTATCCAATGCTGGATGAGGATGAGGCCAGGGAGCCACTCGATCAACACCTCTATGATGATGAGTATGAGGAGGAGTCGGAGGGTAGCCAGGCGGAACCGGAGAATTCACCTCCATCTCAACAGGGGGGGCAGGGTGCGCAGCGCCCGGCACCACTCAGTGAGGGCGAGCGTCAATCACTGGATACTCAGTGGCAGCAGCACCTGGCGGGTGCGGCGCAGCAAGCGCTGCAGGCGGGTAAACTGGATGGGGCGATGGCACGGTTGGTGGACCACTTTCTACAGCCGCAACTGCCGTGGAGAGCGTTATTGGCTCGCTACATGACGGCCTCGGCACGGGATGACTACAGCTATATTCGTCCCTCTTCACGTCGTGGTTGTGGGGCGATTTTCCCGGCACTACGCAGCAATGAGGTGGTTGTGGTGGCAGCGATTGATACCAGTGGTTCGATCAGTGAGGAGGAGATTCGTGAGTTTGTCTCGGAGGTGGATGGGCTGAAGGGGCAGATACGGGCCACCGTTACCTTGCTGGCCTGTGATCAGGAAATTGTGGGAGAGCCCCAAACTTTCCATTCTTGGGAGGCGCTGGAGGTTGATCCTGCCTGGATTAAGGGGGGGAGGGGGACCCGTTTTGAGCCAGTTTTTGAGTGGTTGGAGCAAGAGGATCGTGCGCCTGATCTGTTACTCTATTTTACCGATGCGGAGGGGCGGTTTCCCGCCATGCCACCGCGGGTTCCGGTGGTCTGGCTGGTTAAAGGACGGCAGCCGGTACCCTGGGGAGAACGTATTCAGCTTAATGGCTAAACCCAGAGCTTTTTAGATAGCACTTCGTAAGCGGGTGGTCTTCTCTCTCAACTGCTGAGAACGGCTTCGTAGCTGTTCAAGACGGAGGTGATGGTTGCTATTACTGTTACTGCTGGGGCGGCTGTTACTGGGGCGTTTGTGTACAGGCTTCTGTGGCTGGTCAAAAGGCTCCTCTCCAAAGATCACCTCCCGGATTACCTCTTTCTTTATCATCGACAGGTGGGTGGTACGGATCTCTTGTCTGCCTCGCTGAGTGCTGTGGCTTGAGTATTTCCATTCGGGCTCATCTTCTCTCCCCGGTTCACGCCACTCCTGCTCTTCGGAGGGGGTGTTCCCGGTCAGTGTAAGCGGCTGTAGCGTACCCTCGACGGCAGGTTTGTCTGCTGTTACCGGGGGTACCACCTCCTCTACTGGCGTTTTCTCTGCTGGAGTGGCCCCCCCGTTCCGGTTGAGAACCGCATTGGTATAGAGCAGGCGCTCATCGATCTGGTGTCCCTTTAGCGAGAGGTTCAGGGCGGCATTGATCGCAAATAGCAGACCAATACCGATCGGAATGTAGAGTGTTGGCAGCATCCCATGGACAGACATCATATAGATATATGCCATCGATACAAAAATCAGAAAAAATACCCTAACCATCACAAACTTCCATCTTTTCCCTAAAGCATATGATCATATAGATAACAAAACATAGTGATGTTAAATTTATATATCTTCAATTATTCTTTGATTACGTTGAATTAATCCTATTAGATATGATTCTGTTCGGGTTCGTCAAGTCTAAAATGGGACGGATGTTTTGGGAGGGGTTGAGAGCGGGGGAGATCCGGACTCTATTTTTATCAACAAAAAGGGGATAGTTTTTATATTATCCCGGCTTTAAATTCAGGAGAGAATTTTGTGCCTCTTTCGAGTGAAGACCAACTGCGCATTCAGGTGATGCTCCATAACAGTCCGAAAGCCATTCGGATTGATGAGAATCAGATGGTGCTCTATGCGCTTACTCCGCAGGGAGAGGCATCGATTCCCCTCTCCCCCAATGAGCCGAATGAGCCCTATCTAAAGCAGCTTCGGGAGCTTTTGTCTGAGCATGTGCTGGGAAGCTCCGGTGGTTACCCCCTCTATCTACAGCGCTGGAGCCGTATGGGGCAGACCGGAGAGCAGCATCTGGAGGAGTTTCTGCTGCTGGCTGAACCAGAGGCCGTGGTGGCAGTGGCCAACTCTCCGGGCTTGACCCTTGAGTTGGCCCGGCGGGTCTGGTGGGCCGTGAACAATACCGCGCAGCAGGCGGAACAGGGGCTGCATATGCTGCGTCGCCAAAGTGTGGTGGAGGATGTTCTGGGGCGTGAGATTGCACAGTTTCTGATTGGCCATCTTCCCTTTGTGATAGAGCCTGAGGAGGTGCTGTCGATACTCTCTGCGGTGTTACAGGAGGGGCTGCTGGAACAGGCCGAGATTGACAGAATTTGGCGGCGTAGCCAAGAGCGGGGCAAGGGGATTTATCAGATCGCCTTTCTGCTGGGGTGTCCACTCTCACTTCCTGATCCGCAGCCCGCCCATCCATCGCTGACACAACTGCAGCAGCAGTTGGCCCCCTGGGTTGACGATGGGAATGCAGTAGCCAAATTGCTGTTGCAGGTTGCCACGGCTGAAGGGCAGACTTTTGTTGGTCAGGTGTTGGGGTTGCTGGATAGTGTGGCCAATGAGGTTTCGGTCTATGCCCTGATGAGTGCACTGGGGCAGTTCTTTACCCTGCCGGGCTTACCGCGAGAGCCGGGGCGTGATCTTGGACAGATTGCACTTTCAGTAGAGGGGCGGCTGGAAGAGGAGCCCTTTCAGCCTCTGCTGCAACAGTGGCCAGGGTTGTCTGCCCGTATGGGGGCAATTTTGCTGTTGGCTCATGTGAGAGAGGAGGTGGTTTTCCACTCCGTGCTACATAGTGGGGCAGTGGGGCGTTCGCTCAGAAAAAAGTTAATCTCGGAATTTGATTGGATACGATCCAGTCTGCAAAAGTTGTTGTAAGGAACCCTATCATGCTACTACTGATCTCACCCGCAAAGAAGCTCGATTTTGAAGAGCAGTCCCCTGATATTGGGCAGACTGTGCCAGCACTGATGGCGCAGGCCGAAGAGATTGCGGCAATAATGAAGCAGCAGAGTGAGTCTGAGCTGAAGCGGTTGATGAAGCTGAGTGATAATCTGGCGCGACTCAATGCGGATCGTTATCGTGACTGGAGCAGTGAGACCACAGCCCAGTGGGCCAAGCAGGCGATCCTGGCCTTTAGAGGGGATGTCTATGCGGGGATGGCAGCCAGCGCCTTTGAACAGGCTGACTTTGACTTCTCCCAGAGCCACCTGCGCATTCTCTCTGGGCTCTACGGGGTGCTGCGTCCACTGGATATGATTCAGCCCCACCGTCTGGAGATGGGGACTCGACTGAAAAACCGTCGGGGTAAGGATCTCTACGCTTTCTGGAGGCATGAGAGCGCACCATTGATCAATCAGGCCGCTGAGAAGGTGGGGGGGGCGGTGATCAATCTCGCCTCCAATGAGTACTTTCGCTCGGTGGATAGGGAGCAGCTCAACCCCTCTGTCGTTACTCCGGTATTCAAAGATGAGAAGAGCGGGGTCTACAAGATTGTCAGTATCTATGCGAAGAAAGCGCGTGGAATGATGTGTGACTTTATCATTCGCAACCAGTTGGAGCGGCCTGAGCAGCTAAAAGATTTTTCTGCCGCCGGATATCACTTTTCAGAGGTGGGCTCAGACCAACAGCAGCTGTTATTCTTGCGCAAGGAGGCTGACCGTTCACCCCCTAAAGGCTCCTCCTCTAAGAGGGTTTCTGAAAAAGGGTGATGCCCTCTTCTGTGGCAATGCCATCAAGCATTACATCCCAGGGGTTCAGCTCAACTCTATCGACCTGCTGGAAGGCGTGTGCCAGACCGAGCAGAAAGGGGCGTTGTCGGTTCAGTGAGCGTTTGGGGTGGTTGAAGGTGCGGTCATAGAAGCCGCCCCCCATGCCGATTCTACCGCCTAGTTGATCAAAAGCCACCAGAGGGGTGAGGACCAGATCGATACTCCAGGCTGGGGTCGGTTGCGGTGGAAACAGTGGGGGCTCTGGAATCCCGTAGCGGTTGCTGGCGAGTGGCGTGTCGTCCCGGAGTGGAGCAAACCAGAGTCGATTGCCATGCAGCTGGTTCAATACGGGTAAGAAGCAGTGATACCCCCTCTCCAGCGCATGGTTTAGCAGCGGCTGTGGATCTATCTCTCCATCATTAGCGATAAAGCCGGCAATCCGTCGGCTGCGTTGGAACAGTTTATGGGGAACCAGATGCTGGTAAAGTTGATCCGCATGGAGTTGATGCTCCGCATCAGAGAGTGCGGTGCGCTGTTGGCGGATTGATGCGCGAAGCCTCGCACGGGCGGTCATGTTCGCGGTGGTATGAGTCGTTTAGTGCTCATGGGGAGAGGAGAGCACTGTGCTAAAAAATAGGGTGGTGCCTACCGAAAATATCGGTCGGGTCTGCGTCCCCGAACCGAAAAGTTCAAGGGAGGGAGCCTGGATTGCGGGTTTAGGCTTTCCGATAAACGGACCTGCGCACGCCCACAATGAGATCGGCCCCCGAGGTCGTGATTTAAGGACCAAGGATCGAGTCCCGTTGATCGAATACCACAGTAGACACCAAAATCTTATAGGTTAATAAGCTACTCTCATTGGATCGATTGTTCAAGTTTTAATTGCATTCCCTTGGTGAGGGTAGCGTCTATCCGTTCTTTCAATCGGTTAAGGTGTGAGGAGATTTTGGTTGTACCCAGCTGCTGCTCTTTTTGAAGCTGAATCAGGTCGTAGGCGATATTGATCGCCACCATGATGGCAACACGATCCTGAGCCGAACTCCTCTTTTGTCCCTGGATTTCACGCATTTTCTGGTCTACCAGCGTGGCAGCCTCGATCAGTGACTCCTGTTGCTCAGGGGGGCAGGCAATTTTGTACTCTTTTTGTAATACCTTGACAGAGACTGGGGCGTTCTCACTCATGACTCTCTCTCCAGTACCCGTACCGACTCAAGCATGGACTCAACACTTTGAACCGCAAATTGGTTTTTCTCTCTCAGCTGGTCACGCTCTGCGGTGGCCTCCTGTAGCCTGATCCGTATTCCACGATTTTCTTCACGGAGGCTATTACAGAGGCTGGCAAGGTCATTAATACGCTGTTCCAGCTGCTCAATATCGCTTTCCCAGTCGAAGGGTTGTGGGTTGCTACTCATAAGAGGGGCACTATAGTGGGATCGGCTCTTTACTTCAACCGAGGATTTAGCTTCTTCGAACCTGCTATTGAAAGCTATTTTGTTCAGTGGTGGCTGTTTTTTGTGCAACATCCCGATAGATCGTTATAATCAAGGTCTGTCTCATAAATATAATTGAATCGTCCCTGACTTATTTCAGAGGCTCCTAAACCAGAGGAACTATTATTATGAAGCGTAAACTCTCTCTGTTGCTGTTCGTTCCCCTCTCTCTGCCGGTTTGGTCAGACGATCAATCGATGCCCCCGCTGCAGGATGAGCTCGTCGTTGCGATGAATATGGACGAAGAGATGGCGCTTTTTAATATCATGAATATCCTCAATGTTGAGACCGAGATTGCAACCAAGAGCAAGGTTAATGCGGATTATGTTCCCGGAATTGTGACCGTCCTGAAGGGGGAGCAACTGGAGATGATGGGGGTTGAGGATGTGCATGGCGCGCTACAGTATGTGCCGGGAGCCAACCTGGTCTCCAACAACTATGGGCGCAAAGGGGTTACGGTACGTGGGATCGGGGGGGCATTTGGCTCCTCTAATCTCAAGTTGATGCTCAATGGTCATGCGGTCAATGGGAACTTTGCGGTGGCCGCGCCGCACCTGATGAACCTACCAATTGAGCAGGTGGAGCGGATTGAGGTAATCCGTGGTCCCGGTTCAGTGCTCTATGGGGAGTATGCCTTTAGTGGTGTGGTCAATGTGATTACCCATGTGGGAGAGAACCGGGGGTTCGTTGGATTCAGTCGCTATAATAGCCCGGTTGTGGGGGGGGGCTTCAGCCACACCCTGGCGGATGAGGTGGAGCTGAGTATCAATTTCTCTGCCAAGGGGAGTGATGGATCCGCTCACAATTCAGGGGTGGATAAAGGGGGGGACAGTGGCACACTGAATACCCACAGGGAGTTTATGAGTACCTTCCTGAATCTCTCGATTGGAGAGACCCGGCTGGAGGCACACTATATGGAAAATGGGAAAGGGGACCAGTTTGGTCTTGGTGACCGGCTTCCTCCAGCGTCAGAGGAGGTGGTGGTGAAGGATGAGTTATTGAAACTGGATCTGACCCACCCCTTCAGCCTCTCGGAGACGCTCTCGGCAGAGTGGCAGCTGGACTACTCTTATGGGGGATTTGATATGGATGATCTCTATGAGGCAAGACCTGGGTTTTTAGGGCTCTATGCGGAGGGGCGGGTTGCGAATATTGACTACCGTGAGGAGCGCTATGATGCCAACCTGGAGTTTGTCTGGGAGGAGCTTGAGAATAATCGACTGCTGTTTGGGCTCCATTATGCGGATGTTGCCATTGAGGATGTGTCGCAGCAGATCAACTATATTCCCGACCAGTGTATCAACCCGCTCACCCTGCCAGCGGTTAATGTGGTTTCCTGCGCACTTCTTCCTGCGGGAGCCCCGGTGTTGCAGGTTCCTGCTCCAGAGCAGACCTATACCGGTGCGCAGAATCTGGTTAAAGAGGATGCGAGCCGTACCATCTCCAGCCTCTATCTACAGAATCAGTATGCGTTCAGTGAGCAATTGACCGTGACGCTGGGAGGACGCCTGGACCACTACAGTGATATGGGTGACTCCACCACCCCCAGCCTCTCGGTACTATATGAGCTGGATGAGGAGAACATCCTCAAGGCACAATATGCGGAGGCATTCCGTCCCCCCTCTTTTAATGAGCTCTATACGATGAATAACCCCGTGGTCAATGGGAACCTGGGGTTGCAGGGGGAGACCATTCAGACCTGGGAGGTGAGCCATATCCATAAAGAGAGGGACCGTTCTCTTCGTACGACTCTTTTCTACTCCAGTTTTGAGAACCTGATCCATAAAGATGGAGTTACCAGTCAATATGAGAACAGTGGTGCGGGGTGGCACAGGGGGGTTGAGCTGGAGGCAGAGCAGGTGATTAACAGTGACTGGAAGCTGGATGGGAATCTGAGCTGGATCGAGACCGAGGATGAGGAGGATAGCCATGCGCTGGAAGGGGCACCCGACTGGTTGGCCAACCTGAACCTGACCTGGCAGCCTACCAGAGGAGAGACCTATACGGCCCACCTGCGTCATGTTGGTGATCGCAACCGGGATGTGGCTGACCCACGCCCTGATCTGGAGGGGTTCCAGACAGTTGATCTGAGTGGTAACTGGGAAGATCTCTTCTCTACAGAGATGACCCTGCGTGCCGGGGTGCGCAACCTGCTGGATGATGAGGTGGTCTACCCGGCGGCAGCGTCCACCTACCTGGCAGACTATCCACAACAGGGGCGGACCTGGTGGCTACGGCTATCACGCCGCTTTTGATCGAGGCGATAGCATCCGCTAGTGATGAGAGTAGCTCAACACCCTTTTCTGATACTCAGAGCCACAACAGCTTCTCTTCTGTTGTGGCTGGTACTGCTGCCTGCGGCCACCGCGGCACTTGCGGATGAGGCGATACCGCATCGGGTACTGGTGGGGCTGAATCTCTTTCCCAATATTCTCTCGGTCACCAAGGGGGGGGCGGCGGATCAACCACAATCAGATGCCTATCTCCTGTTACTGGTCTATCAGAATAATAGCTCCAGAGCGGAAAAGTTGGCGAGCAAGCTGAGAAAGTCGACTAAAAAGATCAATCGTCGCCAGGTTATTGTGGAGGCGGTGGCGATGGATGTATTGGCACAGAGGCAGGGAATTGGACTGTTTTTGACCGAGAAAATCGATGATGCCGCACTCCAGGAGGTATCCCGCATTGCGGTGGATCGGGGAGCACTACTCTTCTCCTCCTTTGAGGGGGATGTCGAGGCGGGAGCGATGGTCGGGTTGGATGTGCGCGCCAAGATCCGCCCCTTTCTCAACCTGAGTAGTCTGGATCGGGCGGGGCTGGAGATTAATGCAGTCCTGAAGCGGATGAGCCGTACGGTTGAGTAACCCTTATGTTGAATACTACATCCTATAGCAAACGGTTAGTGGTTCGGGTGGCGCTGCTGGTGCTGTTGATGGGGGTCTCTATCCATGCCGCTATCTATCTCTATCAGCAGCGGCTGATTATTCCACAAATGCTGGAGAGTGAGCAGACCAAGGCGGATGTCTTGTTGCAGGCCTATCTGCCGGTGATCTCCAATGCCGTTCAGTCTGGAGAGGAGCAGGTGCAGCTGTTGGTGAGCCAGTTAGGGCTGATAGAGAATCCGGTTACCGGCCATCTATTACTGGATGGGCTATTGATTGAGGCGGCGGATGGTCAGCGCTGGGGGCGGAGGCATCTGCCTGCAGAGGCAGAGAGTGAGCACCCCTTTGTCTCTGAGGCGATCCTCTTCTCATCTGGGGAGGCGAGAGAGATGTTGGGGGTGGTCACCCTCTATTACAGCCGGGAATTTTTTGATCTGCTCAATCGTGAGGCGCGAGATAGCCTTCTACAGCTCTCTCTGCTGACCATCGCCCTCTCGATGGTTTTATTGATAGTGCTGGCTCACTACCTCAAGCCGCTCCATGTTCTAGCGGAGTCGCTGAGGGTGTGGGAGGTTGGCGGAAAACCCTCCCAACTACCTAAACTCTCCACCTCTGCGAGTATGGAGATCGCATTGGTCCATAACGCGATGAGCCGCTTGCTGGATGACCTGCATAGCTACCAGACCTCGCTGGAGCAGTTGGTCTCAGAGCGCACAGCCGAGCTGGAGCAGCACAGAGATCATCTGGAGCAGCTGGTTGAATCACGTACGGCTGAGCTTCAGGTCGCCAACCAGAAGTTGAAGGAGGAGATGGTGGTGCGGGAGCAGCTGGAGAAAGCGGAGCAGTACAACGCCTTTCAGTCGGGGATTGCAGAGATGAGTGCAACCATTCTGCATAACATTGGTAATGTGGTAACCGGCATGCGGGGTAGTATAGAAAAAAGCAGCCACCTGCTGAAAGGGCTGGATAAGATTGCCCGTTCGGTTCATCTGATGCATGACCGGACAGAGGATGGAACGCTGGAGATAGAGTCGGTGATCAAAGGGTTAGGATTGATCGCACCGGCAATCAAGCGTCACTCTGGAACAGAGGGGATTCAGGGGCAGCTGGATAAGATGGATAAGGGGATCTTCCATATCGGAGAGATCATCAATGTCTATCGCTCCTCTTCGAAGCTGGAGATCAATGCCAGCCGGTTTAATTTCCAGACCATGCTGAAAGATAGCCTGCAGTTGATTCAGGATAAATTTGATAAATATGAGATCGCGCTGGAGATTATATGCCCTCCCCAGCTGGAGTTGACCATCCCCAGAAATCCAGCTATTCAGATGCTGTTGAATCTGGTCAAAAATAGTGTCGAGGCGATTGTCGACCGAAGGAGTGGTGAGCCCGACCATGTAGGGAAGGTGACCATCGAGGTCAGAGAGCTGAACGAGAGTGAGATTGAGCTTATCCTGAATGATAATGGGTGTGGAATTGAGTCAGAGTTTCAACAGAAAATATTCACCCACGGCTATACCTCAAAAAATTATGGGAGTGGCTACGGGCTCCACTCCGCAGCAAACTTTATCAACAGTATTCATGGCAGTATAGGGGTGGAGAGTGAGGGCAAAGATCAGGGGGTCACGATGCGTCTGGTGTTGCCAAAAGTAGATCATCGAGAGCAGTCTAGAGCCGAGAGTGAAGATGAGTGATCATAAGCCGAGAATTGTGGTGGCAGATGATGATCAGGGGGTGTTGGAACATTACCGGATGATTTTTGGGGTGGAGGAGGACGAGCCTGACGATCATCTGGATCCAGACCTGGCGATACTGGATGATCTTATTGGTGACCTGATGATAGAGGATGAACCGCTCGCGGAAGCGGGTTGGGAGGCAACACTGGTGAGCCAGGGCGTTGATGCGGTACATGCCGCACAGCAGGCGATACAAGAGGGTGCTGCTTTTACCCACGCCTTTCTTGATATGCGGATGCCGCCGGGGATGAATGGGTTACAGACCGCTATTCAGCTAAGGGAGATCGATGCTGAAATTCAGATTATCTTTGTCAGTGCCTACTATGACTACCTGGAGGATGAGCTGACCCAGGCGCTGGGGGAGCGCTGGCTCTTTCTGCAGAAGCCCTTTCAGCGAGCGGCGATTCTGAGAATGCTGGATCAGAGTCCCTATTCCGCAGGTGACTCCTGATGATGCTGGAATCACAAAAGTCCACACAAGGCCTTAACCCCCTCACGCGCCTTTTTTGCGCTCAATCGAGGACTCTAGGGTGAACGAGATCAGCTATCAGGCAGTCACCGATGCACTGCAGCGTCTATCGCTCACTATGGAGGGGGCAGAGCTACAGGGAACCTTTTGTGGGCATCTCGCCACGCAACAGCAGAGTGGAGAGATGGAGTGGTTAAAGAGATTGATTGGGGAGAGGGATGAGGCTAACCTGCAGGTACGTGATGATGTAACGTTGATTGCCCACTTATTGGGGCGAGTTCAGCAACAGCTTCATGCCGGGGAGCTGCAGTTTCAACTGCTGCTGCCAGAAGAGGAGGAGAGCCTGCAGCGCAGGACAGAGGCTGTGGCAGCCTGGTGTGAGGGGTTTCTCTACGGGGTGGGTCTGGCTGCAGCAACGCGATCAGCCAGCGCCTCTGAGGTGGAGCGGGAGTTTCTACAGGATCTGATGGAGATCTCCAGAGTCTCACTCGATGAAGAGACGTTTGCTGAGGAGCAAGAGGCGGAGATGAGTTTTATCGAGGTAGTTGAGCATCTGCGTATGGGGGCCATGCTGCTCTATGAGGAGTCCCACCCGCCCACAGATCAACCCGTTGTATGATCCTGGGATGATCAGCGCCACTACTTTCGCAGTACGCCGCAGCCAGTTTATGCAGCAGCTGGAGAGTCATTCGGTGGTGATTCTGCCGGCAGCCGCCCCGTCGATTCGAAACCGAGATGTGGAGTACCCTTACCACCCTGGGAGTGACTTCTTCTACCTGACGGGCTTTGCCGAGCCAACGGCGGTATTGGTCCTGAAGAGAGAGGGTAAGAGGCGGCGCTGGATGCTCTTTTGCCAGGAGCGTAACCCCCAGATGGAGCAGTGGGTGGGGGCGCATATCGGTAGTGAGCGGGCCCGCTCCGAGTGGGGTGCAGATGAGGCATGGCCAATAGAAAAGTGGTCAGAAAAGTTGCCTGGGCTACTCACTGGCGTGGATCATCTCTATTTCAATCTGGGGGCATCCTCCCCACAGGAGTCCTCTATTCTCTGTCAGCTTCACCAGTTCCGGATGCGTAATCGTGCCGGGGTGCGCTTCCCCCAGAGTGTCCATGCATTAGATCCACTGCTGCATGAGATGCGCCTGTACAAATCAGCGGATGAGTTGAGGATGATGAGAAAGGCGGTGGCGATTACTGCATCGGCCCATCAACGCGCGATGAAAGTCTGCCGACCCGGAATGACAGAGGGGCAGCTGGAGGGAGAGATCCTCCACGAATTCAGTCAGCAAGGGTGCCGTACCGTGGCCTACGACTCAATCGTTGCCGGTGGCAATAATGGCTGCACACTGCACTACATTCGCAACAGTGATCCACTACAGGAGGGGGAGCTGGTACTGATTGATGCGGGGGCAGAGTGGGCGGGGTATGCGGCGGATGTGACCCGAACCTTTCCCATCAATGGGCACTTTTCTCTCCCTCAGCGTCAACTCTATGAGCTGGTATTGAAAGCACAGCAGGCCGCCATTCGTCAGGTACGACCGGGACGGCGCTGGGATGCCCCTCATCGAGCCGCTGTGCGGGTGATTACTCAGGGGTTGATTACGTTGAAAATCCTCAAGGGTGATCTCAAGCAGCTGATCAAGGAGGAGAAGTACAAGCCTTTCTATATGCACCAGACCGGCCACTGGCTAGGGATGGATGTCCATGATGTGGGGTGCTATCAGGTGGGTGGGAAGTGGCGACTACTGGAACCGGGTATGGTGCTGACAGTGGAGCCGGGGCTCTATTTTTTACGAGGGATGAAAGGGGTTGCGAAAAAATGGCAGGGAACAGCCATTCGTATAGAGGACGATGTGGTGGTGACCGAAAAAGGGTGTGAGGTGCTGACTCAACAGATACCAAAAACGGTGGATGAGATTGAGCAGCTACAGGCAAGAGGCTGAGTAACCATTGTTACGCTCAATAATTACAAAAGTGATTGAATCAGGCGCTTTGCTGGCAGTAAAATTGACGGCCCTGTAATCACTCGCGGAAGTGATATCAATACGTTCAAGATGGTGAATAACGGTACTCTAAAATAGGGCTCCAAGTCTATTTGAGAGTAGAGGGATTCATCTCACGGGTAACTCGGATCAAAGAAATGTCAGCGCTAAAAAAGAGTGCACTTATTGAGGCTCACAAACGTGCGGGTGCCAGACTGGTGGATTTCTCCGGCTGGGAGATGCCCCTCCACTATGGGTCTCAGATAGAAGAGCATCACCAGATTCGGAGAGAGGCAGGGATGTTTGACGTCTCCCATATGGTGGTGAGTACCCTCTCCGGGGTGGGGGCAAAAGCCTATCTGCAACACTTACTGGCGAATGATGTCGGGCGTCTGATCGAGCCGGGCAAGGCGCTCTACTCCTGTATGTTAAATCCACAGGGGGGGGTGATCGATGACCTGATTGTCTACTGGATGGGAGAAGATCATTACCGGATCATCACTAATGCCGCTACTCGTGAGGATGATATCCGCTGGATGCAGCAGCAGTTGGAGGGGTTTGAGGCTACTCTGATGGAGCAGCCGCAGTTGGCGATGGTTGCGGTGCAGGGGCCGAAGGCGCGTAGCGCAATACTGGAGTGGCTAAGCGATGATTCCGCTAGAGAGGTTGCCACACTGGGCCGTTTTTTTGCAACTGAAGTGGACGAGGGTTTTATTGCTCGAACCGGATATACTGGTGAGGATGGGTTTGAGGTGGTGTTGGCGGCAGAGAGTGCGGAGCCCTTCTGGCAGGCGATGGTGGATGCCGGTATTCCTCCCTGTGGTCTGGGGGCGCGTGATACGCTACGGCTGGAGGCGGGGATGATGCTTTATGGCGCAGATATGGATACCACCACCACCCCGCTGGAGTCGGCACTGGGCTGGAGTGTGGCTCTGGAGCCGGCAGAGCGGAAATTTATGGGCCGTTCCCGTTTGGAGCAGCAGAAAGCAGAAGGGGTCTCACGGAAACTGGTGGGGCTATTGTTGGAGGGGAAAGGGGTAATGCGCAGCCACCAGAAACTCTTTGTGGGAGCGCGTGAGGTGGGAGAAATTACCAGTGGTGGCTTCTCCCCAACCCTGAATAGAACCATTGCACTGGCCCGCATTGCACAAGAGGTTGATGCGGGGTGTGAGGTGGAGATGCGCGGCAGAAGGGTTCCGGTAACGATCCGTCGCCCTCTGTTTGTGCGCGATGGGCGGTTGGTGGAGTAGAAGCAGTCATCACCCTCCTTCCCCCTGATTGGGGAAAGGCGGACGGGCTGGAAGTGGGTTGTAAACAGATAAACTAAGGATAGCGTTATGAGTGAAATTCCAATGGAGCTGAAATATAGCAAAAGTCATGAGTGGGTCAGAGAGGAGAGTGGTGTGATCACCATTGGTATTACCGACCCTGCTCAGGAGCTGCTTGGTGATATCGTCTTTGTTGAGCTTCCCGAACTGGGCAGCGAGGTGGTTCTGGAGGGGGAGTGTGGGGTGATTGAGTCAGTCAAGGCCGCCTCAGACCTCTATGCCCCGATTGCTGGAGAGATTATCGAGGTGAATGAGGCCCTGATAGATAGTCCAGAGCAGATCAACGAGGCACCCTATGAGGCGTGGATCTTCAAGATCAGCCCGGCCAGTGGGCAGGGGCTTGAGGCTCTACTCGATGCAGCGGCCTATACAGAGATGGTTGAGGCCGAGTAACCATTTATGCCATTTATCCCCCACACCGAGGCAGAGACCCGGTCGATGCTGGAGACGATTGGAGTCGAACAGCTTGATGAGCTGTTTGATGAGATTCCGCAGTCGCTGCACGCAGCTCCCTCTGCAGATGTCAGAGAGGGGCTGAGCGAGATGGAGATCGGTCAGTTGATGCGAGAGCGGGCCTCTGCCGATGATGGCGTACTCTGTTTTGCCGGAGGGGGAGCCTATCAGCACCATATCCCTGCGGCGGTTTGGGAGCTGACCACCCGGGGGGAGTTCTATAGTGCCTATACGCCCTATCAGGCGGAGGCGAGCCAGGGGACGTTGCAGCTGCTCTATGAGTATCAGTCGATGATGTCGAGCCTGATGGGGATGGAGGTCTCCAATGCCTCTCTCTACGATGGAGCCTCTGCCCTAGCGGAGGCGGTATTGATGGCGGTGCGCGCCAACCGCAAGGTGAAATCAAAACGGGTGTTGATACCGCAGACCGTCCACCCCCGTTATCGGCAGGTGACTGAAACCCTGGTTCGTCATCAGGGGATTGAGCTGGTCGAACTGAACTATGACCTGGATAAGGGGGTGGTTGATCCAAAATCACTGAAGATCAGTGAAGAGGATGCGGGGTATGCCGCACTGGTGATCCCACTACCCAGTTATCTGGGGACGCTGGAGGATGTACACACACTGACGGATTGGGCCCATAGCCATGAGATGTTGGTGGTTGGGTTGGTCAACCCGTTGGCGATGACCCTTTTGACTCCCCCCGGAGAGTGGGGGAAAAAGGGGGCCGATATCGCCTGTGGTGAGGGGCAGCCGCTGGGGATACCGCTCGCCTCAGGGGGGCCCTATTTCGGTTTTCTCTGCTGTCGTCAGTCGCTGGTTCGGCAACTGCCGGGGCGTCTGATTGGGCGCACCCGTGATCTGGAGAACCGGGAGGGGTATACCCTCACTCTGCAGGCCCGAGAGCAGCATATCCGCCGCTCCAGAGCGACTTCCAATATCTGTACCAACCAGGGGCTGATGGTCACCGCAGCCACAATTTTTATGAGCCTGATGGGGGGGAGTGGAGTAGAGCAGATGGCGACTGCCTCACACCAAAATACAGACAAGCTGGTCGAGCGCCTGAGTGCGGTTGAAGGGGTCAGACAACGCTTCCTTTCCCCGTTTTTTCATGAGTGCGTATTGACCTTGCCGGTGGCTGCAGAGAGGGTGTTGGAGCGGTTGGCGGCGGAACAGATTGTGGGTGGAATTGCGCTCTCTGCGGACTACCCTGAGCTGGAGAATGGGCTGCTGGTCTGTGCCACCGAGCTACGTACCGAGGCTGAGATGGGCCGTTTTACCACCGCACTCACGCGGGCGATTCAAGCAGAAAAAGGGGCCGCCTGATGTTGATATTTGAACACTCGGAGAGTGGCCGCAGTAACCGCGCACAGCGAGTGGGGCAATCGACGCAGCCACTAGAAGAGGTACTGGCGAAGATTCCAAAGGCGCTGCAACGCAAAAGCGCGGTACAACTGCCGGCGCTCTCTGAGCTGCAAAGTGTGCGTCACTACACCCAGCTCTCGCAGAAAAACTTCTCTATTGATACGCACTTCTACCCGCTGGGCTCCTGCACCATGAAGTACAACCCACGAGGCTGCAATACCCTGGCAATGCAGAGCGGTTTCCTCAATCGTCATCCGGCAGGGAGTACAACATTGGGGCAGGGGGTGATGGCCTCGCTCTATGAGTTACAGGAGATTCTGGCGGAACTCACCGGGATGGAGGAGAGCTCACTGACCCCGGCAGCGGGTGCCCAGGGGGAGTTTGCCGGGGTGGCGATGATGCGCGCCTACCATGATGGTCGTAAGGACAGGGCACGTTCCGAGATACTGGTTCCCGATGCCGCCCACGGCACCAACCCCGCCTCTGCGGTGATGTGTGGTTATCTCGTCAAAGAGATCCCCACCAATCGTGAGGGTGATGTGGATCTGGAGGCCCTGCGTGAGCAGGTCGGCCCGCAAACCGCAGGTATTATGTTGACCAACCCCTCCACACTGGGAGTGTTTGAGCGAGAGATTGAGCAGATTGCGGCGATTATCCACCAGGCCGGAGGGCTACTCTACTATGATGGAGCCAACCTTAATGCGATTCTCGGCAAGACCCGGCCCGGAGATATGGGCTTTGATGTGATCCATATCAATGTTCACAAAACCTTCTCCACTCCGCATGGTGGAGGGGGCCCTGGTGCGGGGCCGGTGGTGGCCAATAGACGCCTGGCTCCCTACCTGCCGATCCCGATGGTGGGGAGAGCGTTGCGGGATGGGACGTATCACTACGACTGGCTGAAGGAGCAGGATCGACCCGAGAGTATCGGTCGCCTCTCTGCCTGGAGCGGCAATGTGGGGATTTTGTTGCGTGCCTATATCTATGCCAAAATGTTGGGTGGAGAGGGGATGGAGCGGGTTGCCGACTACTCGGTACTCAATGCCAACTACCTGATGAGACGGTTGGAACAGGCCGGCTTTACCCTGGCCTTTCCAGAGCGTCGTGCGACCCATGAGTTTATCATCACCCTGAAGAAGGAGAACCAACGGCTGGGGGTCTCAGCGATGGACTTTGCTAAACGGTTGCTGGACTATGGTCACCACGCCCCTACCACCTACTTCCCTCTGCTGGTACCCGAGTGTCTGCTGATTGAGCCGACGGAAACCGAAGACCGGGCGACCCTTGATGCCTTTGTGGAGGCGATGGTTGAGATTCTTCAGGAGTCGGAGCATAACCCGGATCAGGTGAAGGGGGCTCCCTGGACCCTGCCGGTGCGGCGACTGGACGATGTACGTGCAGCCCGTGAACTGGATCTCAACTGGTACAATCAGGGGTAAGGGTGCCCTGAATATAATTATATAAATAGGAGATTACTTTAATGACAGCGCTGATATGCGGTTCCTTTGCTTTTGACCAGATTATGGTATTCCCAGACCAGTTCAAGAAGCATATCCTGCCCGATAAGGTGCATATGCTGAATGTCTCTTTTTTGGTGCCGGAGATGCGCCGTGAATTTGGTGGGACGGCGGGCAATATCGCCTACAACCTGAGGCTGCTGGAGGGGAGCGGAGTCCCTATGGCGACCATCGGGAGTGACTTTGCCCCCTATCGGGCATGGATGGAAAAGTGTGGTGTGGTGACCAAATATCTGCGTGATGTGGATGAGCAGTTTACCGCGCAGGCCTTTATCACCACCGATATGGATGACAACCAGATTACCGCATTCCATCCGGGGGCGATGAACTGGTCACATCTCAATCAGGTGGGGGATGCGGCGGGCATTACCCTGGGAATCATCTCTCCCGATGGCCGTGAGGGGATGGTAGAACATGCCACCCAGTTTGCGGAGGCGGATATCCCTTTTATCTTTGACCCGGGCCAGGGGTTGCCGATGTTTGGTAAAGAGGATCTGCTACAGTTTATCAGCCAGGCAAGCTGGATCACCGTCAACGATTATGAGTCCGCAATGATGCAGGAGCGGACGGGCCTCAGTGTGGTAGAGATTGCGGCACAGGTGGAGGCGATGATCGTCACCCTGGGAGGAAAAGGGGCGGTGATCTATACCGAGGGGCACCGGATTGATATTCCCGTGGTCGAAGTGGAGCATGCGCTCGACCCTACCGGTTGTGGGGATGCCTTTCGGGCAGGGCTGCTCTACGGGCTGATGAATGAGCTGGGGTGGGAGAGTAGTGGACGAATTGCCTCTCTGATGGGGGCGCTCAAGATCGGCTCCCATGGAACCCAGAACCACCGCTTTACCATGAAGGAGTTTCGAACCGCCTACCAGCAGGCCTTTGATGCGGAATTTTGATCGATCTGTTTGAGCAGACGCTATATATCAGGGCCTGGGCCTAAATTGAGGTTTGACCCATGAGAGCCATCCGTGTAGAATCTCGCCTCTTTCATGGAATAGACAGTCGTTGAGGAAGAGTCTCGGGCTTCTTCCTCTGCACTAAAAAGAATGGAGTTTTCAGGATGTACGCAGTAATCAAAACCGGTGGCAAACAGTACCGTGTAACGGAGGGTGAAAAACTCCGTATAGAGAAGCTGGCCGTTGAAGAGGGCGGTAGTGTTGAATTTGATCAGGTGTTGATGGTTGCTGATGGAGAGGATATCAAGGTCGGTACTCCACTACTGGATGGCGGCAAAGTGACGGCAACCGTTGTCGCTAATGGACGAGGTAAGAAGGTCAAGATTATCAAGTTCCGTCGTCGTAAGCATCACCGTAAGCAGATGGGACATCGTCAGTCCTATACTGAGGTTGAGATTACAGGTATCAGTGCGTAACAGCGTTAAGGAAATAAGATGGCACATAAGAAAGCAGGTGGTAGTACCAGAAATGGTCGTGATTCGGAGTCAAAACGGTTAGGTGTAAAGCGTTTTGGTGGCGAAAAAGTTATTGCAGGTAATATCCTGGTGCGTCAGCGTGGCACCCATTTCCACCCCGGCATCAATGTGGGTCGTGGTAAGGATGACACCCTCTTCTGCAAGTCAGATGGTGTGGTGACTTTCGAGGTCAAGGGGCCAAGGCAGCGTAAATTTGTTAGTGTCTACCCTGCATAATCGCGTAGCCACCCGATAACAGTAGAAAGGCTCCGTTATGCGGAGCCTTTTTGTTTGGGGATGATTGTCCTGTTCGCCCACTGGGCGAAGGTCGCTACGCACCAGCGTACACTCTGGCCCGTCCAACTGAGGAATCTGGGATAATGAAATTTGTAGATGAGGCGACAATTCGTGTAGAGGCGGGCGATGGGGGCAATGGCTGTGCCAGTTTTCGTCGTGAAAAATATATCCCCAAAGGGGGGCCCGATGGTGGAGATGGAGGCGATGGGGGCAGCGTCTACCTGGTGGGGGATGAGGGGCTGAATACACTGGCCGATTTCCGCTTTAACCGAATGCACCGCGCAGAGCGGGGGCAGAATGGGATGAGCCGGGACAAGACCGGCTACAAGGGGCAGCATAGAGAGGTTCAGGTCCCTATTGGTACCATTGTCTATAATGAAGAGACGGATGAGTGCATTGGGGAGCTGGTTCGGGAGGGGGAGCGTCTGCTGGTCGCCCAGGGGGGCTTTCATGGGTTGGGAAATACCCGTTTCAAAAGCAGCACCAATCGCGCCCCCCGCCGTACAACCAATGGCTCACTGGGGGAGAGGCGGTTTCTCCGCCTGGAGCTGAAAGTACTGGCCGATGTTGGGCTGTTGGGGATGCCTAATGCGGGGAAATCCTCACTGATTCGTGCCATCTCTGCGGCTCGTCCCCGGGTGGCAGACTATCCCTTTACCACCCTCTACCCCAACCTTGGTGTGGTCCGGGTGGATGTGTCGCGCAGCTTTGTGGTTGCGGATATCCCGGGTGTGGTTGAGGGGGCAGCAGAGGGGGCAGGGCTCGGTATCCAGTTTCTCAAACACCTCTCGCGTAACCGGATTTTGCTCCACCTACTGGATATGGCCCCGCTGGAAGGGGGGGAAGCCCCGCTGGATGCATTCAGAAAAATTGAGAGAGAGCTGGAAAAATTCAGTAGTGAGCTGTATCAGATTCCCCGTTGGCTGGTGTTAAACAAGATGGATCTACTACCGGAAGAGGAGCGTGAACAGCGCTGTAATGAGCTGGTTCAACAGCTCAACTGGGAGGGGCCACTCTTTGTCTTATCGGCGCTGAAGAGAGAGGGAACCGCGCCACTGGTCTATGCCCTGATGGAGGCTCTGGAGCAACAGAGTGAGTGAGTTGAGCACAACCGACCGTGCCCGACTGGGCGAGGCGAGACTCTGTGTGGTCAAACTAGGCAGTGCTATTTTGACGAATGATGGAGAGGGGCTTGCGACTGACTCAATACGAGGCTGGGTGGAGCAGATTGTTGCGCTACAAAAAACAGGGGTTGCGGTGGTTCTGGTCTCATCCGGAGCTGTTGCGGAGGGGATGAAGCGGCTGGGGATGTGCCAGCGCCCTCACAAGATTCACAATCTACAGGCGGCCGCTGCTGTGGGTCAGACGGGGCTGGTTCAGGCCTATGAATCCTGCTTCTCTCGTCACCAGATTCACACCGCGCAGATTCTCCTGACCCATGATGACCTCTCTAATCGACAACGTTATCTCAATGCAAGAAGCTCGATTCGTACCCTGTTGAACATGGGGGTGGTACCGATTGTGAATGAGAATGATACCGTAGCCATTGATGAGATTCGGTTAGGGGATAACGATACCCTGGCGGCCCTGGTGGCTAATCTGATTGAGGCGGATCTGCTGGTGATTCTGACGGATCAGCAGGGGATGTATGATGCCGACCCCAGAACCAACGCCAATGCGCATCTGCTGGAGCAGGTAGAGGCCAATGATCCCCTACTGGATGAGATGGCCGGTGCGTCGATGGGAGAGTTGGGGCGGGGGGGGATGGCAACCAAAGTGGGTGCGGCCCGCCTTGCGGCTCGCTCAGGTACCGCTACCATTGTGGCTCCGGGGCGAGAGCCACGCGTACTGTTGCGACTGTTTGAGCAGCAGCCAGTGGGCACTCTATTTCTGCCAGGACGGCGGCAGCTCGATGCCCGCAAGCGGTGGCTGCTGGGCCATCTGCAGACGTGTGGCACCCTGATTGTAGACGCTGGTGCGGTAGAGGCGTTACGTGAATCGGGTAGAAGCCTGTTGGCGGTGGGTATTCGTGCGGTTGAGGGGCGCTTTCAGCGCGGTGATCTGGTCTCCCTCCAGAGTGAGGCAGGAGAAGAGATTGCCCGGGGGCTGGTCAATTATGCGACAGAGGATGTGGGGAAAATTTTGGGTCAACCCAGTGACCAGATTGAGTCCCTACTGGGCTATATTGATGAAGAAGAGGTGGTTCATCGGGATAATCTGGTGCTGAGATAGTTCACCCCCCGTTAAATCAATGTTAACTATGGTCCGGGCTGAAGCGGTTGATCTGCTCAAAGAGTCGATAGATCTCATCATGGAAGGGGGACTGGAGTATCTGTTCAACCAGTGGTTCTGTCATATCGACCCGGGTATTCAGCACCTCCTGTTTAACCTCAGGCAGTAGAGAGGGGCTCATGCTGAATTCACGTAGCCCCATTCCCAGTAGTAGCCGTGTGTAGCGGTCATCCCCTGCCAGCTCTCCACAGAGAGAGACCGGAATCCCGTTTTTTTTGCTCGCCTGGATGACGTTGTGGATCAGTCTCAGCACTGCGGGGTGGAGAGGGTCAAACAGGTAGTTTACCTGATCATCCGTGCGGTCAATGGCCAGGGTGTATTGAGAGAGGTCATTGGTACCGATGGAGAGGAAATCGAGTCGTTGGGCAAACCCATCGGCGGAGAGTGCAGCGGCTGGCGTCTCAATCATGGCCCCCAGTTTTAGTGCCGGATCAAAACTGAACCCTTCCCGTTTAAGTAGCCGTTTCTCCTCTTCGAGATGGTTCTGGATCTGCACAATCTCGTGCATACTGGTGATCATCGGGATCATCATGCGAATTTTCCCATGCGCCGAGGCGCGCAGGATGGCACGGATTTGTGGAATCAGCAGGTCAAGATATTTGAGTGTGAGGCGAACGGCACGCAGCCCCAGGGCCGGGTTATCCGCGCTCTCCATCTCTGCAGTCGCGGGTATTGGTTTATCGCTGCCAATATCGAGGGTACGAATGGTGAGTGTGGCGCCATCAATCTGCTCCACCACAGACCTGTAGTTCTCATACTGCTCCTCCTCACTGGGCAGGGTCTCCTGGTTGAGAAAGAGGAACTCGGTACGGTAGAGGCCAATATCCCGCCCTCCCGCCTGTAGCATGGCATCAATCTCATCGGGGAGCTCGACATTGCCCTGCAGTGAGACGGAGACATTGTCGCGGGTCACGGCAGCCTGTGAGCGTAATCTGGAGAGGGATACCTTGCGCTCACGTTGCTGCTGTTGCAGGAGGGTATAGTGGGCAATCGTGGAGAGGTCAGAGTTGATCAGGATGATCCCATTATTGCCATTGAGGATGAGTGGTTCCCCATCCTGTAGATAACGGTGGCTGTTGCCTGCCCCCATCACGGTGGGGATATGGAGGCTGCGAGCAAGGATGGCGCTGTGAGAGTTAGGAGCACCATGTTCGGTAATGATGCCGGCGATACTCTGCTGGTGGAGAAGTAAAATATCTGCGGTATTGAGATTGTGGGCCACAATGATTCTTGGGGCACTGGCCTCTTCTGGCTCCAGTAGTTCCTGGGTGTCATTCTCCTGCTGTAATAGCAGCTGCATAATGCGGTTGATAACATGGTCAATGTCATCTTTTCGGGTGCGTAGATAGGGGTCCTCCATCTCCTCAAAGACCTGTACCAGCGTGTCCCGCTGCTGTTTGAGGGCCCACTCCGCATTACAGTGTTGTCGCCGTACCATCTTGATGGGCGCACGGCTGATTGCGCTGTCTTCAAGCATCAGCAGGTGGGCATCAATAAAGTCGGTCACCTCACCAGGAACGCCACTGGGTACCTCAGTGCGGAGCTCAATGAGCTGGTTGCGAGCGCCGTCCAGTGCGCTGTTATAGCGATCGATCTCCGCGTCGATCAGGTACTCGGGTACCGTATATTCGGCAATCTCTGGTTGGCCGTGCTCCATCAGATAGGCCTTGCCGATGGCGATACCCCGAGCGACTCCAATTCCATGTAGCATGATGCTCACTGTGGTTTATCCCCCTTCAGTTGGCGGTGGTGGATGTTGATTTTACAGCGCTGAATCCAGCTGTTTTCTCCGTTATCCTCTGACTGCTCTTGTAGATTTAGCAGGGCAGCGGCTATTTTTTCTACCAGATAGACCGATCGGTGCTGGCCTCCGGTACAGCCGATGGCAATGGTTAGATAGCAGCGCTCACTAGAGAGAAAGTGAGGAATCCACCGTGTCAGATAGTGTTCAATATCGGCGGCCATCTCTGGCCCCTGCTGGGTCTGTTCCAGAAAAGTGACAACTTCACGGTTCTGGCCAGTGAGTTGGCGTAGTTCAGGGTTCCAGTGGGGGTTGGGGAGGCAGCGCGCATCAAATAGAAAGTCGGCATCACGAGGGGCTCCCTGTTTGAAGCCAAAAGATTGCAGCTTCAGAAAGAGCGGGGGCTGATCCTGTCCGGTGATTCCCTGGATCTGGGCACGTAGCTGGTAGATGGTGGTTTGTGAGCTGTCTAGGCGGAAATGGGCGGCAGCCGCAATGGGAGCCATCTGCTCAATCTCCCGGAGAATAGCCTCATCCAGTGCGGGATAGTCCCGCTTGAGGGGGTGGGGGCGGCGTGACTCACCAAAACGCCGGGTAATCGTCTTGAGGTCAGCCTCGATAAAGATCAGTTTGCACTGGAGCTCGCTGCTGTTTTGGTTGAGCTGGTTCAGCAGTTCGGGCAGTTGTTGAAGGTTCTTGGAGCGATTACGGGCATCAATGGAGAGGCCAATATGGGTGAATTTCCCCTGTAGTGTGGGCAGTGTCTCCGTGGTAAAGGTGGAGAGCAGCTCAATCGGGAGGTTGTCAATACAGTACCCCCCCTGGTCCTCAATGGCGTGAAGAGCAACACTCTTTCCTGCGCCGGAGAGCCCGCTAATGACAAAGAGAAACATGGCTGGTACTCCGGCAACCTCGGTTTAAATATCCCCACTCCCCATGAGGTGGCCTTTCAGTCACCCGTGGAGAGAGCAGGGGGAGTGTTGACAGGGGGTGTTTAGCGGCGGCTTTTCTGCTTCTCTTTATGTTTGAGAACCTGACGATCCAGTTTGTCAATCAGCCCATCGATTGCGGCATACATATCTTCGTCGGTGCACTCTGCAAAGATGTCAGCGCCGCTGACATGTAGTGTTGCCTCTGCTTTTTGGCGCAGTTTTTCAACACTAAGAACAACATGAACATTGGTTACATTATCAAAATGGCGCTCCAGCTTGGACACCTTCCCGGTGACATACTCATTGAGTGGTGGGGTGACTTCAACATGGTGACCGGTAATATTCAGCTGCATTGTGTACTCCTAGTTGTCTAAAGTGATCGTTTACGTTCATTCGATGGAGGTATCGAAAGAATGTCTCTGTATTTAGCCACGGTTCTACGGGCTACTTTTACACCCTTCTCAGCCAGAATAGTAGTGATATGGTTGTCGCTGATGGGCTTAGCGGGGCTCTCATTATCTACAATCTGGCGGATCATTGCGCGGACTGCAGTTGCCGAGGTTCCATCGCCATCATCGGTATTGAGCTGACTGGAGAAGAAGTATTTGAGTTCGAAGATCCCCTGGGGGGTCTGTGCATATTTACTGGTGGTTACCCGGGAGATGGTAGATTCATGCATCTCAATCGCATCCGCAATGGTACGCAGGGTAAGCGCCTTCATCTTTTCAGGGCCATGTTCCAGAAATTCGGATTGCATCTGGAAAATGTGAGAGGCCACCTTGAACAGGGTCTCATTGCGGTTTTGCAGGCTCTTCAGGAACCAGCGAGCCTCCTGAATGTTGTGGGTGATGTACTCTTTCTCATCACCGCTATGCTTCTGGCTCTTCAGTGTTTGATAAAAGGGGCTGATGCGCAGTTTGGGGCTGGTCTCCGGAGTGAGTTCAATCTCCCAGTGGTTGTCCCGTTTGTAGACAATCAGGTCTGGGGTGATATATTCAACCGCAGGTATCTCAATCTGTTCTCCGGGGCGCGGGTCGAGACTACGGATCAGAGCAAGTGCATCGGTCACCCTTTCCGGCGTACTCTTCAGTTTTTTGCTGAGCTGCTCCAGTGACTGGTTGTTGTTAAGGTTGCTGATCAGCTTGAAGTGGTTCTTGATCCAGTTGATGGCAACACTTTTTACCGGAGACTCCTCACTGAGCTGTTCGAGCTGAATCTGTAGGCACTCCTGCAGGTCTCTTGCCCCTACCCCTGGGGGGTCAAACTGCTGAATGAGATGGAGTTGAGTGACCAGCTCCTCCATCTCAAGCTCAGGATCAAGGTCAAAATTGTCCATGAGCTCATCAAGCTCCTCCTCCAGATAGCCCTCCGCATTGATGGCATCAATCAGGGTAATGGCAAGGCTGTAGTCGCGGTCTGACAGGGTGCGGGCATTGAGTTGCCAGATGAGGTGATCCTGCAGGGAGGCGGAGGCTGAATGGGTCTCCTGGGGCTCAATCTGCTCTCCGGGGGCGCTGCTGCCGAGCATGGAGGGGATATCATAGGTATCTTCCCAGTTGCTATCCGTCTCCAGATCCTGTGGGATCGTCTCGGCCTCTGTCGCAGGTTCGGGTGAGGCGGACTCCTCACTACTGCTGTTGTCTTCGGCCGTAGCGGTAGCTGAATCCTCACTGCTGTTTTCACTCGCCTCCTCTTCACCCTCCTCCAGTAGGGGGTTGCTCTCCAGAATCTCCTGCACCTCTTGTTGGAGCTCAATGGAGGAGAGCTGCAACATGCGGATGGCATGTTGCAGTTGGGGGGTCATTTTTAGCTGCTGACCAATTCGAAGGTTGAGAGACTGGTTCAGCATAGGTGGAGTAAAAATCGGTATATCATGGTTGTATAGTAGTCATTTTATCTGCAGTTGTAATCCTTTAAAGTAGTTTTTCGGGGATCTTTCTTGCTCCTCGACTACATCTGGAACTGCTGTCCGAGATAGACTTTGCGAACCTCGCTATTTTGTAGCACATGGTCGGGTTCCCCCTCTGCAATGACCATCCCCTCGCTGATAATATAGGCGCGGTTACAGACGTTGAGGGTCTCACGAACATTGTGGTCGGTGATGATGATACCGATACCCCGTTCTGCAAGGTGCTGCACCACTTTCTGAATATCAATCACCGAGATCGGGTCCACTCCGGCAAAGGGTTCATCGAGCAGAATAAAGCTGGGGTTTGCTGCCAGTGCTCTGGCAATCTCTACGCGTCGGCGCTCCCCCCCAGAGAGGCTGATCCCTTGTGTATTGCGGATCGCGGTGAGGTGGAACTCCTCCAGTAGATTTTCAGCCTCAACGGCGTGTGCCTCCTCATCCAGATCATCACGGTACTGCAGAATGGCTAGCAGGTTCTCTTCAACCGAGAGCTTTCTGAATACAGAGGGCTCTTGTGGCAGGTAGCCAATTCCCATCTGTGCCCGTCTGTGCATCGG
>Ga0233428_1000693_pt1 | contig 43093 bp, 37 predicted proteins | sample SI_118_April2016_4_FD_179890 | JGI IMG/M metagenome (GOLD analysis project Ga0233428, IMG submission 179890) | Seawater microbial communities from Saanich Inlet, British Columbia, Canada - SI_118_April2016_120_MG | ecosystem: Environmental > Aquatic > Marine > Inlet | place: Canada: British... | reverse complement strand
TCAGAAAAGCCATGGTCAAAATGTCTGAATTGGAAATCCGCGACTATATGATGGCTTTATTCAAACCAAACATTCCTCGGAAACCGTTGATAGAGTTGGTGTTATGAAAAGAGTCGGGTACTGTGGTTTTATGCACACTATTTTCTGTGTGCTTATTCTCTTCAATAGGTATTTTATTGGTTAAATGTGAAAAACATTCGCATCTTGGTTGAACCAGCTGTGTTATTATGTGAAAAATTTATTACAATAATTTTGACGATTTATTGGACTCGAAAGATGACGGAACCGCATCATTTGCTAATTATCGAGGATGACGAGGTCACCCGCGCCAAGCTTTCGGGGCATCTTGAAGTTGCAGGATATCGTGTCAGTGAGGCCGTTGATGGCGCCGAGATGGAGCGTGTCCTGTTGCGAGATCCGGTCGATCTTATTCTTCTCGACATCAACCTTCCGGGGGAGGACGGGCTCGACCTGACTCGCAAGCTTCGCAATCGATCCAACGTCGGCATTATTCTCGTTACCAGCCGAACAGACGAGGTGGACCGGATCGTTGGCCTTGAAATTGGCGCCGATGATTACGTGACAAAGCCGTTCAATCCTCGCGAATTGCTGGCTAGGGTCAAAAGTGTCCTCAGGCGTGCCTCTCAGTCCGACCGACCGTTTGATCAGGTGCGACGTTTCGCGGGGTGGGGGTTCGATATGCTCAGCCGCCAACTGGAATCCATCGAGGGTGAAAGGGTCCCCCTGACGCGTGCTGAATATGAACTGCTGTCCGCATTCATAAAACGACCGGGCATGGTGTTAAGCAGGGACCGCCTGCTGGATCAGTTGACCCATCGTACAGGTGAGCCCTGCGACAGGACGATCGACGCCTTGGTCCGTCGCCTCCGCAAAAAACTGGAGGCCGACCCGAAGATTCCGGAAATCATTATCACGGCCCATGGTGAAGGCTACGTTTTCGCGGCGGAAATTTCCAACTATTAGGATTGGTTAAGCCGCTCCCAAAAATCACGCAATTCCTCAGTACTTTGGTGAAAGAGGGCTTCGAACCCATCGAAGTGCTCTTTTACCATATCGGCGTTTTGAGCCTTCGCGGCCGTTTCTAGCTGTCGGGTACTTGCCTCGGTCGAGCGTAGTCCTAATATAGAGGCGCTTCCCAAAAGGTTGTGTGCAACATAGGCGACGCCCTCCCAGTCTTCCGCATCAATGGCCTTGGCGAGTTGCTCGATTTTGCTGGTGGAGGATTCCAGGAAGGCTTCGACCATCCTCCTCGTCCTCTTGGGACCTAGGGTCCTGAAGTCATCATTAAGGATGTCCTCATCCAGAATCGGCCACTGATCCTGAGGCGTTGTTACCTTTTCCGGCAGAACTTGATGGGTGATCATTCCCCTGCGTCCGATTTGTGACAACCTTTCAGCTAATCGTTCCGGAACGACCGGCTTGCCGATAAAGGCGTCCATACCCGCATCTAAAAAGAGGGCTGTTTCGTTTTCGAACACATGGGCGGACATGGCGATAATGGGAATGGATTTTTTCTCATTCATGAGGTTGCGAATACGTCGCGTCGTTTCGATACCATCGATACCGGGTAAGGAAATATCCATCAATATCACGTCAAAGCTGCTTTCCTTGACGCATTCGACGGCCTCTTCACCCGTCGTCACCAAGGTGACGTCATGGCCCATTCTTTTCAGAAAGGTCTCAACGACGATTGCATTCGTTTCGTTATCTTCGACGGCAAGAACCGAAAGAGCGCCGGCGTCGGAACGCAGATTATGCAGATCCACATTGGTATCAACGATGGCCCGCTCATCGCCCTCAATAAGCTTAACGCGAAACCAGAATTGACTTCCTTTACCTAATTCGCTTTCAACGCCAATTTCGCCGCCCATAGCTTCGACCAGACGCTTGCAAATAGCCAATCCAAGCCCGGTGCCACCGCGGCGGCGAGAACGTTGAACGTCGGCCTGATAGAAGGCATCGAACAACTTTCCGGTTTTTTCGGGCTCAATGCCTATGCCAGTGTCCGAAACACAGATGTGCAGGCCGACAGAGGAGCCGTGCCGCTTATCGTTCCTTGTAACAGATATTGAAACGCCTCCTTCGTCAGTAAACCTTAGGGCATTTCCTATCAAATTCAGAAGTACCTGACTGAGTTTGCCGGAATCGCCCTTGATGACCGTGGGGACGTCGTCGGCGATGGACTGGGTGAGGTGAAGTCCCTTTTCATCGGCGCGGAAACGCATCAGGGAAATGATATCTTCAAGAAGCTGACGAATGTCAAATTCTGAAGCCTTTACGATGACTTCATCGCTTTCGATACGCGTGTAATCAAGGATGTCATTAAGGATTCCAAGTAATGCCCGACTGGAAGAGCGGGCGACGCCAAGGCGTTCGCGTTGCACCTCGGAAAGCGGGCTGTCACTGACGATTCGCAGCATGCCGAGAATTCCGTTCATCGGTGTCCGAATTTCATGACTCATGGTGGCCAGAAATTCGGATTTGGCGCGACTGGCCTGTTCCGCCATTTGACGAGCTTTGTCGTGATTGTCGACGGCTTCGGATAATTGTTTCGTGCGTTCTTCCACCAGATCTTCCAATTGATCCTTGTGGCGGCGCAACTCAATTTCGGTTTGCTCCCTCTCCTTCTCGAGTTCGCGCTTGGCGATGGCTTGATCTTTAAAGATCACAACTGCTCCGCTCATTCGTGTCAGCTCATCACTTCCCCCGGTTTCCACGGCGACATCAAGGTCGCCGTCGGCCAGTTTTCGCATTACGTTTTCCAGATGCTTCAAGCGCCGAATAACATTTCTTTGTACGTACAGCCATATAATCAAAGCGGCTACGATTAACGAGCCAATGGCCTGAGCGATAAGGGTGGTGACGCCCGTTTCAACGGCGTTTTGAGCCTTCCTGGCGGTGGTGTCGGCAAGTTTCTGGGTTTGATCGACCAAACTCAGGACAAGTGTGAAAAGAGAAGAGGAAAGATTGCGATTGTCGGTCGTGGCCGTTTCGATGGCCGCATTTAACGAAAGAAGCCCTTTGCGCAGACGAAACAGATTTTTTGCGTCCTCTCCGGCTACGGATTGCAACCGATCCACAAGTTTTCGGGCCTGCTGACGCCGGGTGGGATCAGCGATGCCGTTTGCCCGACGATCAAGAATTCTGAGGTTTCGTAGATAGCTTGCCTCGATATCGGCAACCTCCTCCGGGGTCCCGGCTTGCTCAATCTGGTTGAGTAGCAATCCTATCTGCGAGGAGCGCAACCGCAGTTCAAACATACGCTCCATGGTAAAAACATCTTTTTCAAGAAGCCGATCAAGGGCGTTTAACGCATCCCCAACCCGTTCTTCCGATTCAACCAACTCATAAAGGTTGGAAATTACCGCCGTTGTTCCCGAGGCTGCATTGGAAACAAGAGTTTCGGACATATCGGATAGATTCTTGGCGGCATCGAGAGACGTGTGAACGGCTTGGGAAAGGCGTTCGTCGAGGGTAATTCGGCGGGCGATTAGTTTATCCAGTTTCCCCAAGGCCCCGATCAGTAGATTCGACATATTCTGCAGATCGTCTTGATTTATATCGTTGAAGCCAAAACCGCCAAGGCGTGAGAGCACGTCGTTCAGTTCTATTGCTTGCAGGGATAGGGCTTGGGCCTCAAGTCGACGCGTGGACTGCGAGGTGGCGCGCCGTAAAAGGGGAATGCGGTCGGCAATTCTTTTGGAGATCTCGGCAACAATTTTGGCATCGGCTGCTGCCGGCATGGCCTGTTCGACGACACTTTTTTGTGCTTTGTCCACATCATGCAGTTTCCACCAGCCGACGAAGCCGGATGCAAGGGACAGGGTCGCTATGCAAGCGAAAGCCAATAACAATCGTCCGGCAATTCCAATGGGTTGGATCATGGTTTTTCAACAGTCCACTAGCCTTCGACCCTTGATTTACAGCATAATCCCAGACCATGCGCTACCAGCAAACACGATCACCGCATTTTCTTGGCGCCTTGTTCCTATTTTTCCTACTGATCAAGGGGCCGTTACCGGCATTCGCAGAAGAAAAACCGTGGCTCCTGGAAACATGGGAAAGACCCTTCGATTACACGAGCCCGTCGCGCACTATTCACTATGCGCCCCTGGCTTCAGCTTCAAAAAAATGGCGCATCTGCGCATCCTATCCGCATCTCAAGGATTCCTATTGGTTAAGCGTCAATTATGGGATGGTGGAAGAGGCTAGGCGTCTTGGGGTGGCGCTTCGTGTTGTTGAGGCTGGGGGATATCCCAACCTATCCAGACAAATCAGCCAAATCCAGGAATGCACGGCAAGAAATACCGACATCCTTGTGATCGGTAGCGTTAGCTTCAAGGGAGTAACGCCGACGATTAAGGATATCGCTAAGCGCATTCCCGTTGTTGCGGTTGTCAATGACATCGCCGATGACGGCATAACGGCGAAGACAGGGGTCTCCTGGATTTCCATGGGCAAGCGGATCGGCGAGTTTTTGGCCCGCGCCCATCCTCAGGGGTCCGCTCCGGTCAAGGTCGCCTGGTTCCCCGGGCCTAAAGCTTCAGGCTGGGTACCGTTTGTCGAAGAAGGCTTCAAGTCCGCCCTCGCCGATAGTTCAGCCGAAATCGTGGTGACCAAGTATGGAGACACCGGCAAAGAGATTCAGTTGATCCTGATTGAAGAAGCCTTGGAGGAACGTCCCGACGTCGATTATCTCGTCGGCAGCGCCGTGACCGCCGGAGCCGCAGTGAGCGTTCTCAGGGCGAAAGGGCTTTCGAACAGGATTAAGATTCTTGCCGATTATTTTACCCATGCTGTTTATCGCGGCATCAAGCGCGGCAAGATACTGGCGGCGCCAACCGACTTTGCGATCGTTCAGGGACGATTGGGGATAGAGCAAGCCGTCAGGGTGCTTGAAGGAAAATTAAGCCTTAAGCATGTGGGGCCGGCCATCACTCTTGTTGATTCAAATAATGTGAATGAGATAGGGACAGGTCAATCTCTGGCACCGGCGACTTTTTCACCAACTTTTATCATCGAATGATGAGGTGATTATTTCTCAAGCGTATAAGAACGGTCGTGGTCAAGGGCGGGGATCATCTGGCGGGCTTGCTCGACGCGGGCGGTTTCGACATCGGCGATGATGAATCCCACCTCGTTTCCGGCATCGGCTAATATCTCTCCCCACGGATCGATGATAAGGGAATGTCCATATGTCTCGCCGGCACCATGAGAGCCGGTTTGGCAGGGGGCGAAAATGTAACTTCCCGTTTCGATCGCGCGGCTGCGCAACAGCACATGCCAGTGGGCCTTGCCGGTGGTTTTAGCGAAGGCCGCCGGAACCGCATGAAACAGTGCGCCACCCTGCGCAAGTGTTCGGTACAGATAGGCGAATCTGAGGTCATAGCAGACCGACATGCCTAACGGGCCCCATGGGGTTGGCGCCAGGACGGCTTTGTTGCCGGGTTCGATAATTTTTGATTCGCGATAGCTTTCTCCATCGCTCAAATCGACATCGAAGAGGTGGAGTTTATCATAGCGGGCCGTGATGACGCCGTTATCATCGATCATGTAAGAGCGATTAAGGATCTTGCCGTTATCGCCCTCAATGGCCAGGGATCCCAACAAAATCCAGCTATCGAACTGATTAGCGAGATTTTGAAGATGCGATAGCGCCGGGTGATCTTCTTCAGGGTAAGGGGCGACGGCGAAGCCATCATCGGTGATGTTCAGGCAAGATACGTATTCCGGCAGACAGATGAGTTTTGCCCCCTTCGAGCAGGAGTCCCTGACAAGATCATCGAGGGCTTCCAGGTTGGCATCCATATCCGGGCCGGCGCAGTTTTGGATACACGCTACCCTGAATGTCACACTCATTGCGTCATTTCCATTTCATTGCGCCGCTCAATTTCAATGCCGACGCTGGCGGCGTCCTCAATGATATCAAGTTTTTCCACACGGACTCGAACTGATTTGGACAAAGGGATATCCAGACAACATGCGGCGATTTTTTCGGCCAGGGATTCGACAAGATTGGTGTGGCCTTCTCCAACGATTGCTTCGACCAGGTCGGCTAAACTATCGATGCCGAAGGTGTTCCTTTCCGGTTCGTGATCGGTAACCGGACAAAGGCGGGAAAGTTCTAAATTAACGCGGATACGCTGTTCGGCGAGTTGCTCGTGATCGTGAATGCCAATCATGGCACTAAGGACATGGTCGCGCAGAGAAACCGTCATTTCCTCGAAGTGGATGCCGGAATGAGGAATCTCTGAAATTCTTAAGGCGTTACCCGTCTTCATTCCAGTTTCCTGAGACTGGCGGCGCAGAACTTGAACTCGGGTATTTTCCCGAAGGGGTCGAGTACGGGATTGGTGAGAATGTTCGCTGCCGCTTCGGCATAAAAGAACGGGATAAAAATCATCCCCTCTGCAAGATCCGGGTCGGCTTTGACGCATAGCTCGATTTCGCCGCGACGGGTCGAAACCTGGGCCCGGTCACCCGGCTTTAGCCCAAGTCGTTTCATTTCAAGCGGGTTCAGACTGACATGCGCCTCAGGCGTGATGGCGCTGAGAGAGGAGGCCCGGCGTGTCATGGCGCCGGTATGCCAATGTTCAAGCACCCGTCCGGTGGTCAGGATCATGGGATAGTCGTCATCGGGTGTTTCCGCCGGCGGCTTAAGGTCAGCGGCTACGAAACGGGCACGGCCAGACTTCGTGGGAAAGCCGTTGCCGAAGATTACGCCTTTGCCGGGGCCGTTGGGATCGTCGCATGGGTAGGTGACGGCTCCTTCTTTGTCCAGGCGTTGCCAGGTAATGTTGTCAAGCGATGCCATCACCGATTTCATTTCGGCGAAAATGTCGGCCGGGCTTTCATAGTTCCATCCGCCACCCATGCGATTGGCGATGTCACCGGTGATCTGCCAGTCCGGGCGAGCCTCACCGGGCGGCAAGCCCGCCGGGCGACCCATTTGGATCTCGCGGTTGGTGTTGGTGACGGTGCCGGATTTTTCCGACCAGGCTGCTGCTGGCAGAACGACATCGGCGTGGAAAGCCGTTTCGGTCAGGAAAATATCCTGGACGACCAGGTGATCCAGTTTTGCAAGCGCGCCCCGCGCGTGGTTGAGGTCCGGGTCCGACATGGCGGGATTTTCCCCCATGATGTACATGCCTTTGACATCGCCCGAATGGATAGCATTCATGATCTCGACGACAGTCAGTCCGGGATCGGGATCAAGCGGAGTTTGCCAGGCCTTTTCAAACCGCGCCCTGACGTCAGGATCGGCGACGGATTTATAGTCGGGGAAAAACATTGGTATCAGACCGGCGTCCGATGCGCCTTGGACGTTGTTTTGTCCTCGCAAGGGATGCAGCCCGGTTCCGGGGCGCCCGATGTGACCCGTCGCCAGCGCCAGGGCGATCAGGCAGCGGGCATTGTCGGTGCCGTGTGAATGCTGGGAAACGCCCATGCCCCAGAAAATCATTGAGCGCCCGGAAGTGGCGTAAGCGCGGGCCACCGTGCGGATGGTGTCGGCGTCTATACCGCAGATCACGGACATTTCCTCTGGCGGAAAGTCCTTTATCCGATCAGCCAACGTCTCGAAACCCTCGGTATGCTTGTCGATGAAATCCCTGTCGATCAAATTCTCGGTAATGATAACGTGGAGCATGGCGTTGAGTAGCGCCACGTCGGTACCGCCGGTGAATTTTAGGTGGTGATCGGCGTGACGGGCCAGGCCGCTTCCGCGCGGGTCAATCAGGATCAATGTTGCCCCGTTCTTGCAGGCCTGTTTGAAATAGGTCGCGGCGACGGGATGGTTTTCCGTCGGACGGGTGCCAATGACGATGATGCAGTCGGCGTTCAGGGCGTCGTAGAAGGGGGCCGTGACGGCCCCGGACCCGATTCCTTCTATCAGGGCCGAAACCGACGAGGCATGGCATAGGCGGGTGCAATGATCGACGTTGTTCGACCCGAAAACGCTGCGCACCAGTTTTTGAAACAGGTAAGCCTCCTCGTTTGAACACTTGGCCGATCCGAAGCCGGCAAGCGACTTCGGGCCTTGTTGGTAAAGAATCAGCTGAAGGCCAGTGGCGGCATATTCGAGCGCCTCTTCCCACGAGGCTTCCCTGAAGTGTGTTAACGGGTTGGCCGGATCGACAATGTCCGTTCCGCCCTTGGCGACGCCATCCTTGCGGATCAGGGGCACGGTCAGGCGGTGGGGGTGTTCGATGTAATCGAAGCCGAAGCGGCCCTTGACGCAAAGGCGCTTTTCATTGGCGGGGCCGTCCAGTCCGTCGATATGACGGATTTTGCCGTTCTTCAGATGATAAGTTATCTGGCAGCCAACCCCGCAATAAGGACAGACACTATCGACAAGCTGGTCGGAGTCGCGTTCTCCAATTTGCGCGCTATCCAACAGTGCGGCAGGCATCAGGGCCCCCGTCGGGCAGGCCTGGACACATTCGCCGCAGGCCACGCACGAAGAATCACCCATCGGATCGTTAACGTCGAAGACAATTTTTGATGCGGCCCCGCGACCAGACATTCCGATGACGTCATTGACCTGAACCTCTCTGCAGGCCCGAACACACAAGTTGCAGTGGATACAGGCATCCAAATTGACGCCCATGGCGGGATGGCTCGAGTCCGCGGGTGGGGTGATTTGGCGGGCCGGGAAGGGGCTGCCTTCTATGCCGAGTGCTTCGACCCAATACCAGAAGCGGCTGTTGCGGTCATGAGCCCGATCCCGAGCCGGTTGGTCGGCGAGCAGCAGTTCGAAGACTGTTTTACGAGCCCGTTGCACACGCTCGCTTGATGTTTTTACCACCATGCCCGGCGCTGGTATACGTGAGCAAGACGGAGCCAGAACCCGTTCACCCTCAATTTCGACAACGCAGGCGCGACAGTTGCCGTCGGCGTGGTAGCCGGGTTCGGGCAAGTGACAGAGATGGGGAATGTCGATGCTATGGCGCTTCGCGGACTGCCAGATTGATTCGCCCTCTACAGCCTCGACGTCATTTCCATCCAGGCTGAATGTCATTGCTTGTTTCATGATTTGCTCCCGGGCGTGTCTTCCGGAAAGTGGGAAAGAAGACTGCGAAGCGGATTTGGCGCCGCCTGCCCAAGGCCGCAAATCGATGCGTCGCTCATGGCGTGGCACAATTGCGTCAGGACGGGAATATCCCATCGCGTTGCTTTCATCAGGGCGACGGCTTTTTCGGTCCCAACCCTGCAAGGCGTGCATTGGCCGCAGGATTCCTCTTCGAAAAAATGCACCAAATTGCGAGTCAAGTCGGCCATGTCGTCCTTGTCAGAAAGCACCACAACGGCAGCCGAGCCGATGAAACAGCCGTACTCTTCAAGGGTTCCGAAGTCGAGTGGTAGATCGCTAAGGCTGGCCGGTAGAATGCCGCCCGAGGCGCCTCCGGGTAGATAGGCCTTGAAGGTGTGGCCTGCGGCCATGCCGCCGCAATGTTCTGCGATCAGTTCGGCGATGGTGATGCCCGCCGCGGCCAGTTTTACGCCTGGGTCCTGAACCCGACCCGAAACAGAAAAGAAATGCGGCCGTCCGGCGTCCTGATACCAGCCAGCGCCTTTTTCGAGAATTTCCGCCGCCCAATAAAGAGTTTCGACGTTATGGATCAGGGTTGGGCGCCCAAACAGGCCGACCTGGCTGGGAAAGGGCGGTTTTTGGCGCGGAATTCCCCGTTTCCCTTCAATGCTTTCCAGCATCGCCGATTCCTCGCCGCAGATGTAGGCGCCAGCGCCACGCCTGAGATGAAGGCGAGTGTGGTTGGTCATGCCCGCCTTTTCGATCTCTGCTATGATGGCGGCGAGGGAAAGCCGAATGTCGGGATATTCATCCCGAAGATATATATATGTATCGGCCGCCTCGACGGCCCAGGCGGCAATCAGCACCCCCTCCAGGAAACGGTGTGGGTCGGTCAAAAGAATATGGCGGTCCTTATAGGTGCCGGGTTCGCCCTCATCGGCATTAACGCAGAGAAAGCGCGGGCCTGGTTCATCGCGAACCAATTTCCATTTCATGGCACTGGGGAAGCCGGCCCCGCCCAGGCCGCGCAAGCCGGAATCCTTGAGAATTGAAACGACATCGTCGAAGCTCATCTTACCGGACAGGCAACCCTCGAGTGCTCGAAAACCGCCTTTGTCGAGGTGGCTCTGATAGCTGGGAGCATCGACTGCCCGCGTTTCGACATCCTTCGCCGCCACCGTGACACCAACCTTATCGACACTGGCTTCTGTGACATGATTTTTGCCAACGGCAACGACCGGCGCGCTGTCGCATCGCCCCATGCACGGTGCAGACACGACCCGGACATCCTGTCCGGTTTTATCGCCTATGTTTCGAAGAAGGTCGGACGCCCCGGCCATGGTGCAGGCGGGGCCATCACAGACACGGACCGTAATGCTCGATGCCTGATCGCCGTCCTCAAGAATATCAAAATGGGCATAGAAGGACGCGACTTCGTAGACCTCCGCCATGGCCAGCCCCATTTTTTCCGCCAGGGCGACAAGATGGGGCTTGCTGAGGCAGCCAAAGGCGTCATGCAACAAATGCAGGTTCTCGATTAGGTGGTCGCGCCGAAGTGGAGCGTCATTAAGGATACCGCGGATGGCTTCTTGAGAAGCCGTATCGGCCCCCCGTCCCTTGGGGTGATGCTTGTTGGAGCGTCTTTGTTGTGGCGCTGTGGCAGCTTGTTGGGTTCCCTCGATCACTTTTGTAGCCTTTTCCAGTGCGGCTCATATTTGGCCAAAGAGTCTTAAAGGTATAAAATTGGACCATAATCCGGGCAATGCAGGCGGTATATATAATGGGCGACTTCACTAGGATCAAGAAAAATATTTTTTGAATAAAACGAATTTTGTTATTAAATTCAATTAAATAAGTATTAAATGTTATTTATTTACTTTATTTAAATAACAATCAAAAATAAAGCGCTTAATTAGAAAGTAATTTTACATAAAATTAATTGTTATAGGGCAATTATATTCTGCGCAATTTCTTGTATTTTCATAATTTCGTATAATTTTCATAAGAAATATTGGTCTTTGTTCATCCATTGTCAGATTAGAAAGGTTTTGTTTTGACAAATAATGGTTAATGATAGATATTGAATTGGTAAAAAATAAATAAGGGCTCAAGCCCTGGAAGTATTAGGCCGATGATCTCAAATGGGACTGCCATATATGACGGCAGCGGCATCAACGAAACAGGAGGCTTTTGAAAAAATGAAAACACTTAGAATGTCATTGGGGGTGCTAATATCAACGGCATTGCTCTTGACCTCGCTTATCGCCCCGGTGGGTGTGGCGAAGGCTGCTGAATGGAAGGATCCGAAACCGGGCGATACGGTTAATATCGGATTCCTGGGCGCGCTTTCGGGCCCTGACGCTGGTTGGGGGCTTCCCGGCCTGACCGGGAACCAGATGTTCATTGACGAGGTCAACGCCGATGGCGGCTTACTGGTCAATGGAAAGCGTTACCCGCTGAAGATGTTTACTTTTGATGACGAAGCCGTTGGAAGTAAGGCCCTGCAGGGCGCCAAGGAATTGGTTCTTCAACATGACGTCAAATTTATCAGCGCGATCGGCGGCAACCCGGCTGATGCGGTGCATCCGTACTTAACAAAGAAAAAAGTCATTTATGCGAGCCTTATTTCGACCGACATTAAGCCGGATCGGCCCTATCTGATCGCTGGCGGTGATGTAACGCCGCGTATCGACATGATGCGTCCGTTCTATCACAAAATGAGCAATCCCAAGCTCAAGCGCTGGGCGGTGATTTCGCAAGACGACACCATTGGCCTTACGTCCCAGTCCTGGGAAGTGGGGTCGGCGCTGGCCGACGGCTGGGATGTCGTCTATGACAAGCATTACTCGCTTGAAACGACCGACTTCGCGCCCATCGTCACCGCCATGCTGGCGACCAAGCCTGAAGTCGTCAGCCTGAACCTGTCGTATCCGACCTTCGTCGCCCTGATCATCGAACAGCTTTACATTCAGGGATACAAGGGGGTCATTTCGGCCAACTATCTGGACAGTGAATCGATCCTGCAAAAGGTGCCGGCCGCCTACGTCGAAGGGGCCGTCGACAGCTTCCCGCTGTTTGACGATCCGTGGTGGAACGAGCCTTCATTCCAACACAAGTTCTATCAGGACTGGATCAAGCGTTATGGCCCCGGCGGCAAAGATGACGTACATCGCGGCATCTCCGGCATCGACTGGGATCACGTTATCATGCTGCGTTTGTGGGCCCAGGGCGCACAGCTTGCCGGAAGCTTTAATCCCGACAAGGTTCTGGCCGCCCTTCGTAAAGAAGATTCGATCCTGACCATCCTCGGCCCGGGCAACATGTCGGGCAAGGAAATGTGGGGTATCGACAACATGATCGCGACGCCGATTCCCTTCAACGAGCACAAAAACGGGGTCAAGCGGATCCAGGCCGTGATCAACTTCTCGAACTGGTTCAAGTCCCGCAAGGACCAGATCATCGCCGTCGTGCGTGAGCGCGGCCAGATGTTCGACCAACGTTAGTCTACGGCGTGTCACCGGGGGATGGCGGTTTTGCCATCCCCCGGAACACATCGGGTGTATCAGGCTTCTCTTCATTTAATTTGATTGTAATGTCTGGCTGCCCGCCATTATTCGGGGAAGCAAAAAAAATGACAGTTAAGTGTTTGAATGGAATTTTCCCGGCTATTGGTTCGGGACAGAGGTAAAACGATGGATTGGCCGACCTTTATTCAAAGTATCTCCAACGCCGTGATTCTGGGTTCCATATACGCCACGGTTGCCGTTGGCCTGGCCTTGGCCTTTGGCGTCATGCAGATGGCGAATTTCGCCCATGGTGAATTTTTCATGGCTGGCGCCTATGTGGTTTATGTGTTTTACGCCCTTGGCGGAATGCCGTTTCCTGCCGCAGTGATATCGGCTTTTCCGGTTGTTGCGGCGCTGGGGGTCGTAACGGAAAGATTCGTATTCAGACCAACACGCGGGAATGTTCTTGCCGGTTTTATGGCGACGGCTGGCGTTGCCTTTATTCTTCAGGTCATCGTCGGGCAAGTTTGGGGCGTTGGTTTGATGCGTTCCGTTCCCACCCCTTACATGGGCGCCGCGTCGATTCTCGGCGCTCAGGTGTCATGGCAACGGCTGATTATTCTACCTTCGACCCTGGTCATGGTTGGCGGCCTGTGGTTCTTTCTTCACAGGGTGAAACTGGGTAAGGCATTGCGGGCTTGTGCCCAGGATGTCGAGGCGGCATCCCTGCAAGGAATCAACATCAATAAAATAACGGCCTTGTCGATGGCTATTTCGGGCGGCTTCGCCGGGGTCGCTGGCGCCCTGATGGCGCCGATTAATGCTGTCACGCCCTACATGGGCCATTCGATTATCGTCACCGCATTTATCGTCGTCATCGTCGGCGGCATGGCAAGTATCGAAGGTAGCATCCTTGCGGCCTTCATACTTGGTTTCATCCACACCTTTGTCACGACGCTGTTCGACGCGGTTCTGGCGACGATGGCCGGTGTGGCGTTCATGGCGATCATTCTTGTTGTCAAACCGACCGGTCTTCTCGGCCGGGTCAGGATGTAGGGGGATTTGATGATGAGATATCTTGCCGCCCTCGCTGTTCTTGTCGGGTTCGCCATAATGCCGGAAGTGATCGGCGAATATTACGTCGAAATCATGATCCTGTTCATGATCAACCTGATTCTCGCGTCTAGTTTCCGGCTCATCACGACCTGTGGCGACTGGTCGCTGTCGCATGTGGTTTTCATGGGCGTCGGCGCCTACGCCACGGCCCTGCTGGCGAAATTTCTTGGCTGGCCGTTTTGGGGCACGGTGTTGCTCGGCGGCATGGCTTCGGCGGTGATTGGCTTGGCCGTCGTCTTCCCCTTGCTGCGCACCAAAGGTTTCGGGTTCTTCATCGGGTCGTTCGCGCTTGGTGAATTTGTCCGCCTGATCTGGGTTAAGTTTCATTTTCCCTTTGGCGGCCCCCGCGGCATGATCGGCATCCCATCGATAGAACTCAGCGATATCGATTTCTATGAGGCTATACCGTATTACTATCTGGTCTTATTGTTTACCATTGCCTGTCTGGCGATCCTTTATCGTATCGACCTATCACGGACGGGGAAGGTCCTGAAAGCGATCTATGCCGACGAGGATCTATCCAGGTGCATCGGGATTAACGTGGCGCGTTACCGGGCCATGGCTTTTAGTGTTTCAGCATTTTTCGCAGGAATCGCAGGGGTGTTGTTGGCGCACCGCCTGGGTGCGATTGATCCTAAGAACTTTGACGTCAATACAATGGTTTATCTGGTGATTTGGGTCGTCGTCGGCGGCGTTGGATCATTCTGGGGGCCGTTGATAGGCGTCGCCGTGATGATGCTGGTCGGCGAGGCTGCGCGGCCGTTGGCTGAATGGCGGCCGTTACTTTTTGGCGGCATCCTGATCGTCTTTTTGACCTTGCTGCCGGGTGGGCTTGACAGCCTGATGAGCAAAGTCAGGGAAATGCTGGATAAACGAACGGCTGACGGAACCGAGAAAATTTAAGGGACGCGCGAACAGATGGCTATCCTGGAAGTTAAAAACCTAAGCAAGAATTTCGGCGGCCTGATGGCCAACCGGGATCTAGACCTTGAGGTGGAGGAGGGCGAAATCCGTGGCGTCATCGGCCCAAACGGGGCTGGCAAGACGACGTTCTTCAATGTTATTAGCGGTGTCTACAAGCCTTCCGGCGGCACCATTAAATTCGACGGAACTCTCATTTCCAATCTTTCTCCCGACAAGATCGCCGGTCTGGGCGTCGTTAGAACATTCCAGCGCGTCGCCTTGTTTCCGAATTTCACCGTCCTGGAGAACGTCAACATCGGTCGCCATTTGCATGCGCGCGAAAGCCTTTTCGGTGCGGTTTTCGGGATGTCGAAGCAGAAGGAAATTGAGAACCTCGAAAAATCCCGGCAAATTGTCGATTTTCTTGGCATGACGGAGCACCAGGACGAATTGGCGAGCAACCTGCCCTATGGTTTGCAACGCGCCCTGAATGTCGCCATAGCGTTGGCGACCGAGCCCAGGTTGTTGATGCTGGATGAGCCGGTTGCCGGAATGAACCCGACGGAAACGGCGGAAATGACACGGATCATCCGACTTATCCGCGATGAAATGGGAATGACCGTCATGCTGGTCGAACATGACATGAGAACGGTCATGAATCTTTGCGACAAAATCACCGTTATTGATTTCGGCGAAAAACTTGCAGAGGGGTTGCCACAGGAAATCCGGGCGAACAAGGACGTTATCGAAGCTTATTTGGGAGCCGAAGACATTGTTGCTTAGTGTAAAAGAAGCCAGCGTTTACTTCGGGAAGGTTTCCGGGATCAGGGATGTCTCGATAGACGTTGAAGAGGGGCAGATCGTTGCTCTGATCGGGGCCAACGGCGCGGGTAAAAGTACGACCCTGAGGGCGATTTCCGGTTTGAAACAGCCTTCAAGCGGCGAAATCTGGTTCAAGGGCGAGCGCATCGACGACCTGTCGCCTGAGGAAATCACAATGAGGGGCATTGCCCATGTGCCCGAAGGACGGCGGGTTTTCCCATATATGACGGTGAAGGAAAACCTGGAGATGGGCGCTTTCTCACGCAAGGATAAGGCCGGCATCGCCCGTGACCTTGAGGGCGTGTTCAGGCATTTTCCCCGGTTACGCGAGCGCCTGACCCAGGCGGCGGGAACAATGAGTGGCGGTGAACAGCAGATGCTGGCCATGGGCCGGGCCTTGATGTCCGACCCAACAGTCGTGCTGATGGATGAGCCATCACTGGGATTGTCGCCTATCCTTTGTCAGGAAATCGCTAAAATCATCAAGGAAATTCATGCCGAAGGTCGAACCGTTGTTCTGGTCGAACAGAACGCTCGTCTAGCCCTTTCCCTGGCGCAAAAAGGGTATGTTCTGGAGACCGGCTCGGTGGTCCTTGAGGACGACGCAAAGGCTTTGCTCGAAAACGACAAGGTCAGGGAAACCTATCTAGGCGGCAGCGATTAAGAACAAGAATCTAGGAACAAGCTTGGCCATGAAAGACTTAATGATTCATCTCGACAACAGCGCCGCATCTGACTCGCGGCTGCAGGTGGCGTTGCAGTTAGCGGCTCGCTTTGAGGCGAGATTGACGGGCGTGTTCGCCGTGATTGACAGGAAAATCGGTGCCAAGACGACGCAACCGAGTGATGAGGTCGCCTCCCTGATCGAACAGGCTGAAGCGTCCTTTAAGCAACGCACCGCTGAAGCGGGCGTCGAGCAGCGTTGGGTCTCCCGAATCACGGGCAGCGGAAATATGATGGTCAAGGCGGTCCTTGCCTGGGCATCATCTTCGGACATGGCGGTTCTTGGTCAGCACGACCCAGACGCCAGCGTCGCGACGCCCAGGGATTTGGTTGAACAGGTTATCAACAACTGCGGCCGGCCTGTCCTGGTCATTCCGTTCGCCATGAGTCAGCGGACGATTGGTAATAAAATCATGATCGCCTTTAATGGCGGACGCGAAGCAAGCCGGGCGATGAACGACGCTATTCCCCTGCTCAAACTTTCCAATGACGTCCGCCTCGCCATCGTTAACTGGTCCTCTAAGGAAGAGGGCGAATACGCCTTCACAGAAAACGATGTCGTCGATCATCTGGGTGTGCACGGGATCGACGTCAAAATCGAACGGTTCAATGTCGACGGCATCGGCATTATGGATCTTCTGCTTGCTCGCCTGGCCGAAGAAAGCATGGATATGCTGGTCATGGGGGCGCACGGACATTATGGCTTTCCTCACCTATTTAAAGGCTCAAGCACGCGTCATATCCTTGACCATATGACGGTACCAGTGCTGATGTCGCATTAGTCCGGAGAGGGACATGTTAGCTGCCGATGATCCGATTCCCTATCGTGTTCGGCGAGTTGAAGGAAGCAGTCCTTATGTGCTGGTCTGTGAACACGCCGGAAACAGAATTCCAAAGGCCTTGGATAATCTCGGCTTGGGCGACTATGACTTGTCGCGTCACATCGCTTGGGATATCGGCGCCGAAGCTGTTGCGGATGGTGTCAGCGAAATTCTCGACGCGACCCTTGTAACCCAACCCTATTCACGCCTGGTTGTCGATTGCAACCGCTGGGCCAATGATCCCGAGATCGTCCCTACGCAATGCGATGGAACCGCGATTGCAGGGAACAGAGAGCTTTCAAGCTGCGATGTTGCCAATCGCATAGACGCCATTCACAAACCTTTTCACGAGCGGCTCGCTGGAGAACTTGACCGCAAGAAGCAGGCTGGGCGACCGAAGGCGCTGGTGACGATACACAGTTTCACGCCAGAGATGTCGGGTTCCAAACGCCCTTGGCAGGTCGGCGTCATCTATAATCGCGAGGGCCGGTTGGCCGAATCCCTGATCGATTTGTTTGCCCGCGAAGAAGGATTGGTTGTAGGCGACAACGAACCATTCCGTATGTCTGACGATAATGTGTATACGGTTCCCTCTCACGGCGAAGGGCGCGGAATACCCACTGTCGAGCTAGAAATCAGACAGGATTTAATCGGCGATGGAAAAGGCCAGGAGTACTGGGCCCACTTATTGGGCGGAGTGCTGAGGCAAGCACTGGAAACTTTGGATATGGGACGTGTGCGGCATCATTTGTCGTCTGGAAGTCTGGCTTGACCATTCCGGAATGCGCCTTTGGATGACCCCGGATATTTCGGCAGCTCATCACTTAATGTGTAATAGTCTGCGATGTCATCGCAGTAGATATGTCCAACCTGCCTGAGGCCGCTCGGCTGGTTGAGGCAGCCGGCGCTAACCGATGTGTCGCTCGCTCCTGCCGGTTGCCAAAATAGGGATGCGCCGCACTCCTGGCAAAACCCCCGTTTTGCCTGGTCTGAAGAAACATACCATTTCAGCCCTCTGTCTTCGGTGAATTCAAGCTCATTTGTCCGGCACTGGGTGTAGGCGGCGAAGTGGCCGTGTGTGCGCCGGCACTGGCTGCAATGGCAGGCGACGACGCCTCGCAAGGACCCCCGAATTTCAAATGAAACGGCCCCGCAAAGACATCCGCCGGTAGCTGAAACGCTAACCGACGACATTTTGAATGGATGTTTCGACGGCGTGCAGGAATGAGGCCGCCGATGATGAGGCGGTGATCAGAAGGAAGCTATCCGCACCGTCGGGTAAAATGATCACGCCCATGTGCTCCATAGAGGTGCGGGCGACTTTTCCTTCGGCAAACCGGGACGGCTCGAGATCAAGCGGACAGATGCGTTCAAGAACGTCGCGGCTCTTCGATCCTGACAGACGCAAGCCGACCCAGTTGTCCGATTGCGAAGTGAGATAAGCAACGTCCTTCAGTTTTCCGCCGACAATGTCAACGGCGTCCGGCTCCGTGTGATCGAAGATGGCGAACATCTGGTCTCGGGCCATTCCCAGAAAGCGGGTCTGGCCGTCTTTGGAGAGGCTGACCTCACCGGTTTTTGGAAGGGCCGCGCCGTAGCCGTCTTTCAGCGCCTTGACCAACGCATCCTCTCCGCCAATAGGCGTAGCGATGGAAACGATAGCGAGCCCGGTTTGTTCCTCAAGGGACACGCCTTCAAAGGTTTCCTGATATCCACCCAACGCTGGTTGAGCTGTTAAGGTATACTCAGACACGCAGACGTTCTCCTTCCGGATCGATGAAGTGGGCCGAAACGATCTCGACTTCAATATCCTTGCCACGCACCAGGTCGACGGCGCGGACAACCTCGCCAAGGCGCTCGGACCCTTGCTTGATAAAGCCGATGCCGATCGAATGCCCCAGTTCCGGCGAGAAGGTGACCGAACTCATCCAGCCTTCGTCGTTGTCCATGACGGCGCTTTTGCCCAGCGCGATAAAATGAGCGCCGGACGTCAAGGTTTCCACCCTGTTGACCGGCTTAAAGCCGACGAGGCGCAATCCGTCGTCGCGATTTAGATCGGGTCGTTCCGACAGCGTGTTGCCGATGCAGTCCTTCTTTTTCGAGACCATGCGGCCCATGCCTAAGTTCGCCGCACTCGTTTGGCCGGTCAGTTCGTTGCCTGCGGCATGGCCTTTTTCGATCCGCATGACGCCCAAGGCCTCGGTGCCATAGGGTACGACATCGAACTCTTCGCCGACCGCCATCAGAACCCGCATCAGGGAGTCGCCATAACGCGCCGGAACGGCGATTTCGAATGCCAGTTCGCCGGAGAACGAAATGCGGAACAGTCGCGCCTTTGTTCCGCCGCAAATAGTCAACTCTGCGCATGCCATAAAAGGGAAGGCCTCGTTTGTAATGTCATGTTCCGGATCGACGACCTTTTGTAAGAGCTTGCGGGCATTAGGTCCGGCGACGGCGAACTGGGCCCAGCCATCGGTGGTCGAGATCAAATTCACGTCGAGTTCAGGCCACAGGCATTGACGGCAAAACTCCATGTGCCGGAAGACCGGTCCCGCGTTTGCCGTCGTCGTCGTCATGACGAAGTGGTGTTCGCCAAGCCGCGCCGTGGTGCCGTCGTCCATCGCCATGCCGTCCTCGCGCAGCATCAGGCCGTAGCGGACCTTGCCGACCGCCAGTTTGGCGAAACCGTTGACGTAGAGCTTGTTCAGGAACTCAGCAGCGTCGCGGCCCTGAATGTCGATCTTTCCCAGCGTCGTGACATCGCAGACGCCGACAGAACCACGGGTTCCGGCGACTTCGCGATCAACGCTTTCGCGCCAGTGAGTTTCATCCGGACGCGGGAACCACTGGGCGCGCAACCACATGCCGGTGGTGACGAAAACAGCGCCTTGTTCCTCCGCCCACTTGTGGCTGGGCGTCAGTCGGTAGGGACGGAAGTCCTTGCCGCGCGCCCGTCCGGCCAACGCGCCCATGGCAATGGGCGTGTAGGGGGGACGGAAGATGGTGGTTCCGGTTTCCGGGATCGTTTTGCCGGTGCATTCGGCCATGATTGCCAGCGCCAGCATGTTCGCCGTTTTGCCCTGATCCGTCGCCATGCCGAGCGTTGTGTAGCGTTTCAGATGCTCGACCGAGCGATAACTTTCACGGTGTGCCAGCTTGACATCCTTGGCCGTGACGTCATTTTGCTGATCGAGCCAGGCCCGCGCCTTGCTCTCGCCAACATGCCAGAAAGCGGTGATATCAGCCGCCTCATCCTCGGCCTTAACCATGTCGCCGCCATTTGGCGAGATACCGAGATCATTGAGCGCTTTTTCGGACGCCGCGCGTCCTTCTGACAGGGCGGCGGCCAGCGTCAGCGCGCCGTTTGCCGCACCGGCAACCGCCATGCCGGCAGGCAGGTCTTCACCCGGCACGAAGGCGGCCAGGTCTTCGCGCCATGCCGGACGACCGCGCTGGTGGCCCGTCAAGTGAACATTCGGGTTCCAACCGCCTGAAACGGCAAGGCAATCGGCGTCAATCGTCCGCCCGTCGACAAGCTTGATTGAACGGATGCCCTTGCGGCCACAGGTATCCATGACCCGACCGCCCATGGCGACGGTCGCGCCCGGAATCTGCGCCCGTGGCTCACCGTCGCGGCTGTCGATGATGGCAGAGATGGTGACGCCGGCTCGAGAAAGATCGCTCGCCGTGCGCCAGCCGTCATCATTGTTGGTAAAGACGGCGACACGTTTACCCGGCGCCGCGGCCCAGCGGTTGGCGTAAGCCCTGACGGCCCCGGCCAGCATCACGCCCGGACGGTCGTTGTTGCCGAAGGCGATGGGGCGTTCGGTCGCTCCGGCGCAGAGAACCGCGCGCTTCGAATAAATGCGCCAGAGAATCTGACGCGGCTTGCCACTCGAAGTCGGCAAATGGTCGGTCATGCGTTCAAGTGCGCCATAAATCCCGTGATCGTAGGCCCCATAGACGGTGGTGCGCGTCATCAGCCGGACGTTATCCATGGCGGTGAGTTCCGCGCGGGCCCTCTCCGCCCAATCGGAACCCGGCATGGCATCCACTTCGAACGTCTCAGCATTCAGCCGGCCGCCAAAAAGGAAATCCTCGTCGGCAAGGATCACGCGCGCGCCGGAGCGACCCGCGGTGAGCGCCGCGGAAAGCCCGGCTGGGCCGCCGCCGATGACGAGAAGATCACAATGCAAGAAACCCTTGTCATAGATATCCGGATCCTCTTGGCCGGATAGGCGGCCAAGGCCGGCGGAGTGGCGGATGATCGGCTCGTAAACTTTTTCCCAAAACGATTTCGGCCACATGAATGTCTTGTAGTAAAACCCCGCCGACAGGAACCGCGAGAAAAGGTCCGTCACCTCCATCAAGTCGGTTTCGAGCGAGCCGCGATGGTTCTGGCTTGTCGCGGCGAGGCCGTCGAAAAGCTCGGCAACGGTAGCCCGGGTGTTCGGTTCCTGATGCGCACCGGCCCGCAATTGAACGAGGGCGTTCGGTTCCTCAGAGCCAGCAGTAAGTACGCCCCTTGGGCGGTGATACTTGAACGACCGTCCCATCATCCGTTGGCCATTGGCAAGCAGGGCGGAGGCCAGCGTGTCGCCGGGATGGCCCTGCAAGTTTTTGCCGTTGAAGGTAAAATTCAACGTCTTCGAGCGATCAACGAGACCCCCGGATATGCGGTTTGTTTGTGTCATCTGCCACGTCCCCCCGCGATGGCCACATCGCGGGCCAGCTCAACGTTGGTAATTTCATGGGTCAGGGTATCGCGGGTAACGACGAGCCAGGAACGGTCGCCCTGTTCGTGATACCACAGCTCGCGATGCTGCCCAGCAGGATTGTCGCGGATATAGAGATAGTCATGAAATTTTTCCGCCGCATTTTCATCCTGCCAGTCGGGGCGGTCGATCAGCGATGCATCGCCCAGATAGGTGAATTCCTGAGCATCGCGCGGGCCGAGAAGCGGGTGATTGATGATCATCTTTCTATCTCCCCACGATCAATGCAGGTTCGGTTGGGCGCCAACGCCCTTTTCGTCGATCATGGTGCCGCGCCTAAAACGGTTTAAGCGATATTCCGTCGCCGTCGGGTGCGGTTCATCACGGGCCAGCAGATGGGCAAAACAGAAACCGGACGCCGGCGTCGCCTTGAAGCCGCCGTAACACCAACCGCCATTGAAATACAGACCATCGATGTGTGTCTTGTCGATATACGGTGAACCATCCATGGACATGTCCATGATGCCGCCCCACGAGCGCAGCAAGCGGGTCCGCCCGATCATCGGCATGATCGCCATGCCGCCCTCGCAGACGTCCTCGACGACCGGCAGATTGCCGCGCTGTGCATAGGTGTTGTAGCCGTCGATATCGCCGCCGAAGACAAGGCCGCCCTTGTCTGACTGGCTGACATAAAAATGTCCGGCGCCAAATGTGATGACGCCTGGCAGCAGCGGTTTTAATCCTTCAGTCACGAAGGCCTGCAGCACATGGCTCTCAATCGGCAAGCGCATGCCTGCCTTGGCCATGACACGGCCCGATGAGCCGGCGACGGCGACGCCGACTTTCTTGGCGCGGATGTCTCCACGGCTTGTCTCGACGCCCATGCAGACGCCTTTATCCATGATGAAGCCCGTTACTTCACAATTTTGAATGATATCAACGCCGCGCATATCGGCGCCGCGGGCATAACCCCAGGCGACGGCGTCGTGACGAACGGTGCCGCCACGGGGCTGCCAGATGCCGCCGGTGATGGGGAAGCGGGCGTTCTCGAAATCAAGGAACGGGCACATCTGACGGACGCCATCGGCGTCAAGCAGAACCGCGTCGGCCCCGGCGAGGCGCATCGAGTTGCCGCGCCGAGCAAAGGCGTCGCGCTGCGGGTCCGAGTGGGAAAGGTTCAAAATTCCCCGTTGTGAAACCATGGCGTTGTAGTTGAAGTCCTGCTCCAACCCTTCCCATAATTTCATTGAGAACTCATAAAAAGGCTCGTTGCCGGGAAGAAGGTAGTTCGAGCGCACGATCGTCGTATTGCGACCGACGTTGCCGGAACCCAGCCAGCCCTTTTCGATAACGGCGACGTTGGTGACGCCAAATTCCTTGGCCAAATAATAAGCGGCAGCCAAACCATGCCCGCCGGCGCCGACAATGATGACGTCATAAGCCGCCTTGGGGTCGGGTTCGCGCCAGGCCGGCTTCCAGCCGGTATTACCGGTGAGACCCTGCCAGATAACCTTCCAGCCCGAATAACTCATCTGTCACTCCTTCGAATTCAGTTCCGGCGTCATGGCCTGTGAAATTCCGTTTGGACTTACACGAAACAAAAAAGGAAACTGAGCGCACCAAAGTCAACCGATTTTATACCAAATGTCAACAAAAAATGCACCAAAATAGGTTGCTGGTGTATTAAATGATGAGATTGGGTCGACTTTCGTTTTGGCAAAAGGTCGTTACGGCCTAATTTGAGCGAACGCTGACAAGGTCCTGGCGGGCTTTTTCGAGGTGGTTGATCATAAGTTTTTCCACATCTTCAATATCCCTGTTTTCCAAGGCAGTGTATATGGCGCGATGTTGGCTGTTGTAGGATTGGATGTTTTCCTCGGTAACAATCAGTTTTTTCATGCCGTCCCATTGAGCGTGTGAACGAACATCGGACAGCTTTTTATAAAACCAGTAGATTAAGCGGTTATGGGAAGCGGAGGCGAGGCCCAAGTGGAATTGCTCGTCGGCTTTCGAGAAACACTCCCGGTCACCCTGACAGTTCTCAAGGTTTTCAAGGGCCGATTTCAGTTGCTCCAGGTCGCGGATAGAGGCGTGAAGCGCCGCGAGCTTGACCATATGTGGTTCGATTGCGAGACGGGCTTCGATCAATTCCAGGGGGCTGGTTATCTCGGCGATATCCCTTTCTTCATCGTTGTTCCTGTCGGAATCGCCCTGGTAAATGACAAATGTTCCGCTGCCGACACGTCGGGCCAGCAGGCCCGTTTCCTCCAATTGATTAAGGGCTGCGCGGATGGTTCCACGCGAGGCAGAAAAAAAATCGGCCAGCTCCCGTTCGGCCGGAAGCCTTGTTTGGAAAGGGTATTCCCCTTCGAGTATGGCGCGCCGCAATCGTGCGGCGATGCTCGCTGAACCGGATTGAACCGCTTCAGGGGTGTCTGCAAATTTTGCCGTATCCGTCAAGTGCTACTCCCTAATTTCAGACCAATTAGCACCACTGTATAAAAATGGATTGATAATGGTGCTAAAGTTGTTTAACAATATGCCGACAATGCAAGGACGAAAAGAAAAATGCCAACGTTTTCGACCTTATCGCGGAAAAAAACCAATTGAGCCTGTATCTATAAATAGGCGGGAAACCAAAAAGAGTCCACCGGGACGACAATCAAGGGAGTAAGTCAAATGGCGATGCCGGCTCATGCCAAATACGTCATTATCGGCGCGGGAATTCACGGTCTCAGTACGGCCTGGAATCTTGCCGAAGGGTTGAAGGCCTCGGGCAAGGGAAGCGGCGAGGACATTCTGATCCTGGATAAGGGTGGAATTGCAGCTGGTGCCAGTGGCATTGCTTGCGGGGTGATTCGAAACAACTATTTTCAACCAGCGATGCGTGAACTGATGGCCCATTCGGTCGATGTCTGGGACAGCGATCCGGAAGCATTTAGTTATCATCAAGTCGGCTATATGCAGATCAGCGCCGAATGCATGCGCGACGATGTTCGTTCCATTTACGAACAGCAACAAGCCATCGGATACGAATCGACTTTCATAGAGGGTGCAGGAGAAACTGACACCTACATGAAGAATGTCTTTTCCGATTGGCAGGCGACGGGTGTGACATCCGTCCTTCATGAAAAGCGCGGTGGGTTCGCCAATAATACGGCGGCGATGTACGGTTTGGCGACCAAGGCGGAAAATCTTGGCGTTCGCATCATGTCGGGTGTCACGGTGACAGGGCTTATATCCGATGACGGCTCCGATGCGATCAAGGCGGTGGAAACTGACCGGGGCACGATCGGATGCGATGAAGTTGTCGTCGCCCTTGGGCCTTGGGTCAAGAGCGTTTGGGATATGCTCGACCTGCCGAAGACGGTCGACATAAAAGGCGCCGACGGAGCCATGCATACTGACATACCAATGTGGCGCTACTGGGCCCTGGAAGAGGGGACGCTCGGCATTGATCCGAACATTCAAAAGACCAACGATGGCGGCATGCCGCCGGTCATTCATGTCGATTCCGACGCACCGCTTTTATCCGACGTCGATGGATCACTGATCACCGACGAACTGTGGGGTATCTATTACAAGCCGGACTTCAACTTCGGTGGCATCCAGGGCGGTGCCATGCCCTATCCGGTCAAGAAAGATGCTGATGAGGTTGAAGTCGACCCGTATGGCGTCGAATCGCCGGAGTTCATCGTTGACGATAATTTCGCTCACATGTGGTGTTCCGCCCTGGCATTCTGTCAAAAGCGTTTCGAGGGCATGATCAAACATTACAAGGACGAGCCGTCCGGCGGCATCGGTTGCTTTACACCCGATTCCTTCCCGGTATTCGACCGTTTTAGGGAAAACGTCTACATCGTTGCCGACTCCAATCACGGCTACAAGATGATTGGCGTCGGAAAATTGGTGGCCGAGGAATTGCTGGGCCAGCCGAGCGCCCTTCTGAAACCATTCTCATTCGGCCGCTACGCCCGGGGTGAACTTCACCCAGTCAGCAACAGCCCCTTCCCGTGGAGCTAGGCGGAGCAGGATTAATTGAAACTTTGACAAAGAGGGCACGTAAGAAAAACCAACTCACGGCATTCGAAAGCAAATTTATTATAACGACCGTGATACGAAGCCCAATTTTTATACAGGGAGACAAATAAATGACTGATCTTGAACAACATGTAGAAGCCCCGGGACGTGCCGAACTGGTGAAGCAGGTCCGTGCTAAAATCGACGAACTTGGCATCACCTACGTATATTTCCAGTTTATTTCCGTAACCGGCCGCATTGTCGGTAAAGGCATTCCCGCCGATCATTGGGAAACCGTCGCCCAAAAGGGGTTTCAACTGGTTTACGGTTCGACCGCCAACCTTTTTGTTGACCGCCATGGGGATTATATCGGCTATGGGCCAGAGGCATCGGAACTGGTCGGTATCCCCGACCCGGAAACCTTCGTTCAGTTGCCATGGGACAAGCGAATCGCACGTGTTTACTGCACATGCTTCCGCAATCGTGAAGAGGCCGTGAATCCGGGTGGGCATCTGACATCAGATTGTCGTGGCAACCTGCGCATTCACCACAAAGAGTTCGAAAAAGATCACGGCATGCACATGCGCCTGGGTACCGAACCCGAAATGATGTGGTTGAAAAAAGGCGAAGACGGGATGCCCGACGGCGGGTTCTCGAAGCCCAACTGTTACCATATCGATCAGTTTGAAAGCCTGCGCCCGGCCTTCATGAAAGTAATTGAGTATTCTGCCGCGATGGGTCTGGATATGATTCAGGGCGATCACGAGGATGCCCCCGGTCAGCTTGAACTGAACTGGATGTACGATGATTGTCTGCGCAACGCAGATCGCCTGACGACTTACCGTCAGATTTGCGCCCAGGTCGCACGCGAAATGAACCTCATTGCCTGCTTTATGACAAAGCCTTTCATGGGGGTTTCTGCGTCGGGCTGTCATCACAATATGTCCCTTTGGACGGGTGGTGAAGATCACTTGGTCAACACGGCCCATGTCGATTCTCTTCCCGGCATGGACGGAAACTACAGTTATCGCAAAGGCGGCGAAAACCATTTCATGCCTGATCCGTCAATCGATGCCAGGAAGCCGGGCCCTATCGGCCTGCAATCCATTGGCGGCGTCATCAAGCATCTGGGTGCATTGACTTCGATCGGATCATCGACAGTTAACTCTTACCGACGGTTATGGGATACGGGCTTCTGGGCACCGGTCTTTGCCGATTGGGGCTATCAGAACAGAACGTGCGCACTGCGTATTTCTGCTCCCGGTCGCTTCGAATATCGCTCGGTCGATTCAATGGTCAATCCGTACCTGATGTCTTCGGCCCTGCTGAAGGCGTTCGATGACGGCATCAGGAACGATCTTGATCCGGGTGAGGCGGAAGAGCGCAACATTTACGATGCCATCGACGCCGGTAAGCAAGTCAAAAAGCTTCCGATGTCTCTTGGTGAAGCGCTGGTTGAACTCGAAGCCGACGATGTCGTCAAATCGGCAATGCCCGATGAAATGTACAGGGTCTTCGAACATTACAAACGTGACGAGTGGGAGAAGTTCAATCACACCGTTACGGATTGGGACATGGAAACATATTGGGACTGCCTGCCTTAAGTTTTTTAAGGGTGAACAGACAATTTTTTTTGAAAGAGGAGAGTTCTAACAAATGTGTGGAATTGCAGGAATCATTCACCGCAAAAAAGGCGGAGATGTGGGCACGGAAATGACTTCCATGCTCAGGGCCCTGAAGCATCGTGGTCCGGATTCAACCGGCTTTGCCTTGTACGGCGAGCCGGCTGAGGGTGAATATGTGATGCGTTATAAAATCGCTGAACAGGAAGAACTGTCATCGGGTTTTCATATTCATAAGGAACTTGAAGAGCGCAAAGCCCTCGTTGACGAAAGGCTGCGTGGCCTGGGCGTGGAAATTCTTTCCGAAGAAGCCGTGACGGAATATGCCTACCGCTGCCGTATCAAGTTCGATGGTGACATGCGCAAGATGGCGGATTTCATTGAAGACGTTGACGGCGTTGAAATCCTTTCCATCGGCGAAGGCCTGGAACTGGTCAAGGACCTAGGCGATGCAGATGTCGTCTCCGACCAGTACAGCCTGAATGGTTTTGCCGGTACCCATGGTCTTGGCCATACCCGTATGGCGACGGAATCAGATGTCGATATCCGCTCGGCTCACCCGTACTGGGCTTATCCGTTCAAGGATGTTTCCGTGGTTCACAATGGTCAGCTGACCAACTACTGGAATTTCCGCCGCCAGCTGGAACATCGTGGCCATCGTTTCGTGTCCAATTGTGACTCCGAACTGATTGCCGTTTACCTGGCGGACAAGATGGACCAGGGCAAGGACCTGGAAGAGTCCATGACCGACTCACTGTCAGAACTGGACGGCGCGTTCACCTATCTCGTCGCCACGACTGACAAGCTGGGCATGGCGAAAGACACAATGGCTGCCAAACCAATGGTCATTTACGAATCGGACGACATGGTAGTGCTGGCTTCCGAAGAAGTCGCCATCCGCAGCATTTTCCCGCACGAGGTCGATACATTTGATCCATATGAAGGAGAGGTTCGGGTATGGGAACGCTAAACGACGAACAACATAAAAGTTACGACATGGGCATGCACACCGAGCAACTCTCTGGCCGGACGATGCAAAAATTCTTCTCGCTTGATGAAGACGGCGGACGGTTTACCCAACCGTATACTCACGATGTTGACTTCGATAAAAAGGCCGATCTTGACATCAAGGATATGGAAGCTTCGGAAGTAAACACCAAGATACGCGAGCTGATGGCTGAAGGTTATGGTCATATCGTGATCAAAAACCCGCTGGCTAAACACTCCATTTGTGTTGGCGTTCTCAATCGTTTGAAGGTCGATATTGAAGGCAGCCTGGGCTACTTCGGTTGCGGTTTGATCGATGGACCCAACGTTCGCATTACCGGTCGTGTTGGCTGGTCGTGTGCTGAAAACATGATGTCCGGTACCGTTGTTATCGAAAAGAATGCCGGCTCCACTTTTGGTGCCGCCATTCGTGGCGGAGACCTGGTCTGCAAGGGTGATGTTGGTTCGCGTACCGGCATCGACCAAAAGGGCGGCAATATCATTGTTGGCGGTTCAACCGGCGCGTTTTCCGGCTTCATGATGCAGCGTGGCCGCATGGTTATTTTGGGTAATGCTGGCATCAACCTGGGCGATTCAATGTACGACGGCACTATTTATGTTGGTGGCGATGTCGAATCTTATGGCGTTGACGCCGTGCCCGGTGAAATGACCGACATGGACGCCAAATGGCTGGAAGATAAGTTGAACCTTTACGGCATGAAAGCGCCGAACGGAATTTCCAAAATGAAGAAGATCGTCGCCGGTAAACAGCTTTGGAACTACGACAATCTTGAGCCAACCGAAAAGAAGATCATTCTTTAGGATAATGAGGAAACATCATGTCTAAACCACGTAACAAGTCGATTCTCGGAAAAAGTTTCATCTTTAAGCCTGAAGTCATCGACGATATTCACATCAAGTCTGAACTGGGGCGTTACCGCATGCGCGGCATGTCCCTGTTCAAAAAAATACCGTCCTGGGATGATCTGACATTTATGCCCGGCACCCTGACACGCTTTGTTATTGAGGGTTATCGGGAAAAATGCGAAACCAAGACCGTCATTGGCCCGCGCGCCAAACGGCCCCTGGTTCTGGATATTCCGATCTACATCACTGGTATGAGCTTCGGCGCTTTGTCTTTCGAAGCAAAGACAGCCCTGGCCCGTGGTGCAACCATGGCCGGAACAGCAACGTGTTCCGGTGAAGGTGGTATGATTCCCGATGAACGCCGCTATTCTGAAAAGTGGTTCTATCAATGCATTCAATCCCGTTACGGCTTTAATCCCCATCACCTTCAGCTTGCTGACGGTTGTGAGTTCTTCATCGGGCAGGGTTGTAAAGTTGGCCTTGGCGGTCACTTGATGGGCCAAAAAGTCACCGATCAGGTCGCCGAAATGCGCTCGCTTCCTGCCGGTATCGATCAGCGTTCTCCCGCCCGTCACCCAGACTGGTTGGGACCGGATGATCTGGCTTTGAAGATCAACGAAATCCGCGAAGCAACTGATGGTCAAATTCCGATCCAGCTGAAACTGGGTGCGGCGCGTGTCTATGATGATGTCCGCATGGCCATCAAGACCAACCCGGACAGTATCTATATCGATGGTATGGAAGGCTCTACGGGCGCTGGACCTCACCTGGCGACGGAAGAAACCGGTATTCCCGGGATCGCCGCCATCAGGCAGGCCCGCAAGGCGTTGGATGATCTGGGTATGTCCGGCAAGATTTCGCTGGTCTACGCAGGCGGTATCCGCAACGGCGGCGACGTCGCAAAGGCGATTGCCTTGGGCGCTGATGCCATCGCCATCGGTCACTCATCTATGATGGCGCTGAATTGCAATAAGGACATCGAAGAGGCCGATTACGAGGCGGAAATGGGTGTCGAAGCTGGTGAATGCTACCATTGTCATACGGGCCGTTGCCCGGTCGGCGTGGCGACGCAAGACCCCGAGTTGCGCAAGCGTCTGAACCCGGATGAAGCGGCAGAAAGGGTCTACAACTTCCTGCACTGCCTGACCATTGAAGCGCAAATGATGGCCCGCGCCTGCGGTAAAACCAACATTCATTCGCTTGAGCCGGAAGATTTGGCGGCGCTCACCATGGAAGCCTCCGCGCTTGCTCAGGTTCCGCTAGCCGGTTCGCAGCACACGGTCGGCCGTCCCGACATGACCCGTTATTAGGAGGAAAAGAGAATGAGCGATAAAATTGATATCGACCACTTTCTAACGACCGATGGTCTTGATTCCGAGCGAGAGCAGGAAATCGGCCAGCATATCGGTTACCGTTATGATGTGAACCTGGTGCCTGATTTGAACCGCCTGACGCCGTATCTGAAAGACTACATGGAAGTTATGGGGTGGTCGGACCTGAACTGGCTGGAAGACGTCCACCTCGGTTACGAGGAAGGCAAGGCTGCCGTGTTCGATCGTAACATCAACGGTTGGGTTCAGGTGCCCGACGACATCAAACTACCCGACAATCAGCAAGACAGGGACATGATCGCACGGGAATTACTGCTCAAATTCCAGATGTCCGATCGCCATCCCCTGGTTCAGTTGAAGGCGGCGTACAAGAAGTTCTAGCCTATCCTCCCTGATAAATAGGCGGACTATGCCCGGTTTCACTTTCCCCCAGTGAAACCGGGCGTTTTTCTAGATCAAACGGCATTAAAATGGAATCCCTTATATGCCGTTTGAGCGTTTTTTAAAGAATCGAGCAACTTATCCGCGTTTGATTTTACGCAGGTTGCTCTAATCGCCTGCCGAGGTGTAGGCCGCACCCGCCCAGTCAGGAGAGAAGGACAGAATTATAGAGCTTTCGGAGATATGTGGGTTGAACATGTGATTGTGCCAGAAAGTCGCTTGCCAAGCGGGAACATCCTTCTTCAACTCGGAAACGGTGCAGGGGATTGAGAAGGATTGGCCGAATTGGCTGAATTCCAGTCGACCGGCTCCTTCCTTCAATAGCGACGCCGCGATGCCAGAGCCTTCGGAAAACAAGGCCGTCATCTGATCGGAGAATTCATTGGGGTATTGATAATGAAGGGTACTCACCAGCTTGATGGCGTCGTCCACCCTTTTTTGCGGATCGTGGGTTCGTGTGACGATATGACGAAATTCACTGGTCGAGGCTTTGGGGTCATTATGTACGATCAAAACGGTGATGTTTTCGATGATGGCGGTGCCGTCAACGCCTGTAAAACTCGGCATCATGCCGGGCTGCGGCTTGCCGTTATGCTTGCGGACCGATAATTGCCGGATACGGCATTGCCAAGCAAAGAACTGCTCGCGGATCGTTTCTGTCATCTCCATTCGCTCCGGACTTAAAGTATTGAAAATTCATCATATATCGATGTCATTATAGGCTGTCCTTGAACAGAATGAAAAATCAAAATGGCCAAAGAAAGCATTTTTAAAGTGACTATTCGTCCGTATGGGGCAAGCTACGATTGCCACCCTGGGGAAAGCCTGTTGGAGGCTTCGCGGAAAAGCGGACTTGTCCTCGCCAACAACTGCCGACAGGGAGAGTGCGGCACATGCAAGGTCAGAATCCGCAAGGGTCGTATCAAGCTGGCCCCGTTCATGTTGTCGGCGCTCAGCATGCCCGAAATCGATGCCGATTACACACTGGCTTGTCGATCATATCCGTTGACGGATGTTGAGATACTGGTGGAACTTCCCGGATACCCCGAGGCACGGCATTATTCGCGCGAGTGATTGTCCTAGCCTGATCGAGAGGAGATAGCGACATGCCGATACGTGGACTATTGATCGATTTGGAGGGTGTTCTCTATCAAAACGGTCGGGCTATTGAGGGCGCCGTCGAAACAATTCGGAATTTGCAGGCAACAGGTACAGCCTTTCGTTTCCTGACTAATACGACGACCATATCGCGTAATCGGGTCGTATCGGCAATGACAGACATGGGCTTTGATGTTGATGCTGCGGCCGTCTTTACGCCTGCGATAGCCGCTGGACAGTTTCTTGAGGCGCGAAATATCAGGCGGGTTCATCTTGCCGCGCCGATGGAATTGGCCGAGGACTTTAAATCTTTTGAGCAGGTGGAAGAAAATCCCGAAGCCATCATTCTTGGTGACCTGCACACGGCCTTCACTTGGCAGCGCCTGGACGGTATTTTCAGGATGTTACAGGGCGGCGCCATGCTGATCGCCTTGCATAAAAACCGATACTGTCGGCGCGGTGAGGCATTGTCACTGGATATTGGCCCGTTCGTCGCGGCGCTTGAATATGCTACGCGGCGTTCCGCCCTGGTGATGGGAAAGCCCGACACGGCCTTCTTTTCATCGGCCGTGGAGAATTTGACGCTGCCGGCGGGGGACGTGATGATGATCGGTGACGACATGGATGCCGATATTGGTGGTGCGCTGCGTGCCGGACTGCGTGCGGTTCAGGTCAGGACCGGCAAGTACAATCCCGACGATCCTGAACGTGATGGGCCTCAACCCGAAGTTAGAATTGATTCAATCCGCGATATTTCGTCACTTCTCGCCTGAACCGTTTTTCTTGTCGGTATTTGCCATCTGCCGGGCAGGTTGAATTTCAAGACGTGCCCTACAAAAGGTACATGATTGGGTCAATTTGAAATTCTCTGTGCCGGCACACGCCCACACCCTGTAAGGTATGCAATCGAATGCTTGTAATAATACTATCAAATTAAAGTATATCGAACTTACAATGGGTTAACGTCTTTCCTCAAGCAAGCCTTCGGAAGCTCTTTCATAGGAAAAATGATAAGACCCCTTATTTAAGGCGAGTAGGACTTGCCGATCAATCATCTCTATGTTATACCATTTTTACCAAAAGGTATAATAAAGGTGTGGTAGCGGGCCTCCCCCTCTCGTGTTCTGAACAAGGGGCGAGATAGCTTAGTCATTGATACAGAAATTCATGGGTGTTGCGAAAAGACATGCATAAGAACATTGACGGAAAACTACTCGCCAAAGAGATTTTGAAAGAAGTTTCGCAAGACGTTGCCGATTTGGCTGCAGCGGGATGGCAGCCGAAACTGGTCGCCATTGTCATTGGCGATTCAGCTCCAGTCGCCCTTTATGTCCGCAATCAGAAGCGTTCTTCCGAGAAGGCGGGGATCAAGTTCGAAGAGCGGGCCTTTGCTGGCGAGAGCACTGAAGATGAGGTGCTTGCGGCTATTGCCTCGATGAATGCTGACCCCCGCATTACTGGAATTATTCTTCAGCGTCCTGTTCCTGATCATATGAATATCCGTCGTTTGCAGTCGGCCGTCCACCCCTTGAAGGACGTCGAGGGCATGCATCCGTCCTCCATCGGTGACATCGTCTATAACGACATTCGCCTGGGGCCATGCACGGCGATGGCCTCGGTCGAGCTTTTGAAGCAGACCGGCCTTGAGTTGGAAGGTCTGGAAGTGACGGTGATCGGCCATTCTGAGATCGTCGGCAAGCCCATCGCCTTCCTGTTGATGGCCGAGGGGGCAACGGTGACGGTATGCCATCACATGACGCGCAACCTTGCGGTCCATTCCAGAAGGTCCGATGCGGTCTTCATCGCGGTGGGCAAGCCAGCCCTGATATCCGGCGACATGATCAAGCCTGGGGCGGCGGTGATCGACATCGGCATTAATCAGGTCACTGACGAAGACGGCAACACCAAAGTCGTCGGTGACGCAGATTACGACAGTTGCGAGAAGGTTGCGGGCTGGATTACCCCGGTGCCTGGCGGTGTGGGCCCAGTAACTGTGGCCATCCTGATGCGCAATTCCGTTGTTGCCGCGATTCGCCAGAAAGAACATTACGAGGCCCGTTTTGGCACGGAGCCGGTGGGCAGCCAAACCCAAAAATTAGCCAATTCAGAATAAGATTTACACAGAACTGAGGAAGTCACCATGGCCAAGCACGACCAGCATAAGAACCCGAAGAGCGATATCGAGATTGCGCAAGGGGCAAGCATGCGCCCGATTTCGGAGATCGCAGCCGAAAAGCTTGGCGTCGATGCGGAGCATCTGGAGCCTTACGGTCATTATAAGGCGAAGATGTCGTTGGACTACATCGACACCTTAAAGAAGAACAAAAACGGCAAGCTGATTCTGGTGACGGCGATCTCGCCGACGCCGGCCGGCGAGGGCAAGACGACGACGACGGTCGGCCTCGGCGACGGCTTAAACAGAATCGGCAAAAAGGCCATCATGTGCCTGCGCGAACCGAGCCTGGGTCCGTGCTTCGGCATGAAGGGCGGGGCGGCCGGCGGCGGTTACGCCCAGGTCGTGCCGATGGAAGACATCAACCTGCACTTTACCGGTGATTTTCACGCCATCGGGGCGGCCAACAACTTGCTCGCCGCGATGATCGACAACCATGTCTACTGGCACCACAACGACGACACCGGCCTGGACAACCGCCGCATTACCTGGCGCCGGGCCGTCGATATGAACGACCGTTCGCTGCGTGACGTCACCACGTCCTTAGGCGGCGTCGCCAATGGCGCGCCGCGCCAGGGCGGCTTCGATATCACGGTGGCTTCGGAAGTGATGGCGATCTTGTGCCTGTCGAAAGACTTAGACGACCTGCAGCGCCGCTTAGGGAACATCATTGTCGGCTTTTCACGGGACCGCAAACCGGTGACGGCGAAAGACCTTAAAGCAGCGGGCGCGATGTCGGCTCTGCTGAAAGACGCCATCAAGCCTAATCTGGTTCAGACCATGGAAGGCAACCCGGCCTTCATTCACGGCGGTCCGTTCGCCAACATCGCGCACGGCTGCAACACCCTGATGGCGACCCAAACGGCCCTGAAGTTGGGCGATTATGTCGTCACCGAAGCCGGTTTCGGCGCTGACTTAGGGGCCGAGAAATTCTTTGACATCAAATGCCGCAAGGGCGATCTCAAGCCCGATCTGGTGGTTCTCGTGGCCACAATCCGGGCCCTCAAATACCACGGTGGCGTCGAGAAGACCAATCTGAAAGAGGAGAACCTGGAGGCGCTGGAGGCGGGCTTTGTCAATTTGGAACGCCATATCTCGAACATCTCCCACTTCGGCATGAAAACGATCGTGGCGATTAATAAATTCTCCGCCGACACCGCGGCGGAAGTCGAGCTGGTCAAACAGAAATGCTCGGAACTGGGCGTCGAGGCGGTCGAGTCCGATCACTGGGGCAATGGTGGGGCCGGGGCGGAAGACCTGGCGAAAGCCGTCGTTGCCAAGATCGAAAAGGATGAGTCCAACTTCCACCCGCTGTATCCCGATGAAATGACCCTGTGGAACAAGATCCGCACCGTGGCGACGTCGCTCTACGGCGCCGAGGAAGTCATTGCAGACAAGAAAATCCGCGATCAGATCAATACTCTGCAGGAAGATTACGGACATTTTCCGATTTGTATCGCCAAGACCCAGTACAGTTTCTCGACCGATCCCAACCTACGCGGCGCGCCTTCCGGCCATGCGGTGCCGATCCGTGAAGTCAGGTTATCGGGCGGGGCTGAATTTTTGGTTGTCGTTTGCGGCGATATCATGACAATGCCGGGGCTGCCGCGGATACCGGCGGCGACCAACATTCACATCGATACGGACGGCCGCATCGCCGGCCTATTCTAAATAAAATTTGAGAAGATAGAACCATGAGCGAAGCAACGATTATTGACGGCAAGGCTTTTGCCGAAGGACTGCGCGGGCGTATTGGCACTGAAGTCGCCCGCATCAAGGCGGATCACGACCTGACCCCGGGTTTGGCGGTGGTGCTGGTCGGCGAAGACCCGGCATCTCAGGTTTACGTGCGCAACAAGGGCAAACAGACCTTGGAAGCCGGCATGAACTCGTTCGAGCACAAGCTGGATGCCGACACGCCGGAAGAATCGTTACTTTCATTGATCGACACCTTGAATAAGGACTCATCGGTCAACGGTATTTTGGTTCAACTTCCCCTGCCGGGTCACATCAACGAGGCGAAAGTCCTGGCGTCCATCGCGCCGGCCAAGGATGTCGATGGTTTTCACCTGATCAACGTCGGCAAGCTGACCACCGGCGATAAAAGCGCCATGGTGCCGTGTACGCCACTCGGCTGTATCATGATGCTGAAGGAACATCTGGGCGATCTGAAAGGCAAGCGGGCGATGGTGTTGGGGCGTTCGAACATTGTCGGCAAACCGATGGCGGCGCTTCTTCTGGCCGAACATTGCACGGTGACCATTGCCCATTCGCGGACCCAGGACTTAGCCGAAGAATGCGCCCGCGCCGATATCCTGATTGCCGCCGTCGGGCGCGATCGCATGGTCAAGGGCGACTGGGTCAAGCCGGGTGCCGTGGTCATCGATGTCGGCATCAACCGCATCGATGCGCCGGAAAAAGGCGAGGGCAAGACACGCCTCGTCGGCGATGTCGATTTTGACAGCGCCGCAAAGGTCGCCGGAGCCATCACGCCGGTGCCGGGCGGTGTCGGGCCGATGACCATCGCGTGCCTGCTCAGGAATACGGTTGTTGCAGCCTGTTTGCAAAAAGGTGTTGATTTGCCACAGATTTAAGTCGAGTTGCCGGTGAGAGACAGCCTCAATGGCTTCTTATTACCTCGTCACTTGTAACTTCCGTGAAAATGACATTGGCAGTATTCATGACGGTCGCTAATTTTTAACAGATAATACCATTGTGATAATACGGGTAAAAACCAGAAGCGACACATTGCCTAGGAGATGAGGGTCGCGTTTTTTCATGGGCCGTTAGTTGTAAATTTCCTGGTGGTGGGTTGAGTCCTTGCTCCCACTTGCCCCAGTAATTATCCAACAAAGATGCCACAGTAGTTTGAATTTCTACTCTCAACTTTGACACAGTGTTTGGACTGAAGATAAGAAAAGCCCCCCCTAGAAAGGCAACAAGGAATACTTTTGTAAAATGCTTTTTCATAAATACCACATCTTATGCATTGATAAAGAATGTAAGCAGCCCATCCTCCATTTTAGCCTCTAAAATTCCGTTATTAAATAGATAAAAAAAATGTAAATCTGACTAGTGATGTGAACATCACATCGTGTCAGTCCGAACTGTAGGAATAAAAGAGGAAATAGGCGTACGAAATAGTGGGTTGCGAGCCCCCACAACCATCGAAATAAGCCGCCAATTAGAGCCAAATCGGAGGTAACTTGCCGATCTTGTGATAATGGCGGTAACGCTCCTCCGCTACCATCAAAAAACCCTGTTAGGTCAATGGCTTAGCGGGGTTTTGCTTTTTGCACACCTGTTTGCTGATCGCATTGCTTTAATGCCCGTAAGTAACTGTATTTATTGCCTTATCCCTTGCTGTCCCTGCCTGTGTTGGTGCGCGGGTGCCGCAAGGATGCCGCACGGTGCCGCATGGAATAGGCAAATGTTCTATTTTTGTCCGGTACTTTTATCCCGCAATATCCCCTTAACTTCCCGCCAGACGCTAAGAACATAGTTGTCGTTTGCTGCGGCGGCGCTACGAATAGCAGCGCTAAGAGCGCCATTCAGGCCGTGCTGCTGGATCAGGTCGTCTGCAATTTGGTTGGGATCGTCGTGGGTCATGGGCGTGTCATATAGCAGCGCCATGACTATGCCAACCCTACAACGAGGATACAGCGCATTTACGTGATCCCGATGCAGATTATAGCCGACTGTCGCACCGCTGCTGTGTCCTGCTTAAAACGCACCAAACAGCGACGTGCCGTGCAACCCAACCTGACCCCTGCGCGCCTGCAACGGCCTTTCAGCCAACCGCGCTAGATATGCCAGCGTCGAGATGCGTTCAGCTCCCGGAATCACAAGCTGGTTACCGTCAGACTTAAACGTACGCCGCTTGGGCTTCGCGACCCGCTCAGCACCCGGTATGACGTACTGGTCGCCGATGGCTGTTCGTTCAATTGATGGTGTCATGTGCGCCTCCTGAATGCAGGTTAGCGGAGGCTTGGGCAGGTGTCGCTGTGGAAAACGTCTGACTTCCGGTTATGAGGTCTACAGCGGACTCTAAAAATGGTGGTCTCTGACTTCGGTTTTTGATGCAGTGGACGGCTCCCACCCGCCGGCATCACGATGTGCCAAAATGGTGGTTCTATGAACCACAGGGAAATAGGAGCCGTCCATGAGCGAAGTTATCACAATTGGTGTTGATCTTGCGAAGAACATTTTTCAGGTCCACGGCATTGACGCGGAGGGAGCCGTGATTTTCTGCCGGCAACTAAGGCGAACTCAGATGCTGCCTTTCTTCAAGAAGCAACCGCCCTGTCTGGTTGGCATGGAAGCGTGCGCCACCTCGCACCATTGGGCGCGGCAACTGATTGAACTTGGCCACGAGGTCAAACTGATGCCGCCGCACTATGTGAAGCCTTACGTTAAGCGGAACAAGAACGACATGGCAGATGCAGAGGCGATCTGTGAGGCTGTCACTCGACCAACCATGCGCTTCGTATCGGTAAAAAGCATGGAGCAACAAAGCGTGTTGATGTTGCACCGGACGCGGAACTTGCTGGTTCGCCAGCGGACCATGCTGATTAACGCCATCCGCGCCCACATGGCCGAGTTCGGAATCGTCGCGCCGGGTGGCGTGCCGCAGGTTAAAAAGCTCCTCAGTATTATCGCCGATACGGACGATGCCCGGTTGCCTCCGATTGCTCGTACTTGCCTGGAAAGTCTGGCCAGGCACTTCTTGTCACTTCACCAGGAAATTCATGTTGCCGAGAAGCACATTCATGCTTGGCATCGATCAAACGATGCCAGCCGCCGCCTGGAAACCATCCCCGGCATCGGGCCAATTATCGCCAGCGCCCTGACGGCTTCCATCACCGATCCAGAGGTCTTCAAGAATGGCCGTGAACTGGCAGCCTGGATCGGGCTTGTTCCCCGGCAGAACTCAACTGGCGGAAAGCAACGGCTTGGAAAAATCTCCAAACAAGGAGATCAATATCTGCGCTGGCTACTCGTTGCCGGAGCCATGTCGGTGATCCTGCACGCAAAACGGCGAGGCACGACTAACCTGCCGTGGCTTGCCAATATTATAGCCCGCAAGCCAGCCAAAGTCGCAGCGGTGGCGCTGGCCAACAAGAACGCCCGCATCGTCTGGGCACTGCTCAGGCAAGGCGGGACATATGAGAAGCCAGCAACCACTCCGGCAATTTGAAATGCGTGCGGGCAAGAGGAGTTAAACAGTTTGGCAGAGTGAAAGTGATGTAATGCAAAATCGGTCGAACCGAGGATTGGGAAAACCCGTTTGGGTCAAGGCGCATAAAGCGCGTGCTTTTGATTGGGACCCGATCCGGCGGATCGCATTAGGGCCAGCGGCCATGTGTGCCGCATCAACAGGCCGGACACATGACAGCACCCGACCAATTTGCACAAATATCAAAATAACCCTTGCCAACAGGGAGCCGTCCACACATGACCCTAAGGCGACCTTTGCCACTTTCCAGACCAATGTTTTTTCTCCAATGTGTACGCAATAATGACAATCGAAAAGGCACAAGCTAGTGGACCTTATATGGTGGCAATCTGCGGGAGCAACTCTGACCTTAATTGCTCTGGCTGAGGTAGGCGATAAAAGCCAGTTGGTCTGCATGGTGTTGGCGGCAAGGCACGGCAGGTCGCGGCCTGTATTATTTGGTGCGGTTGCAGCCTTCGGTCTGCTCAACGCGGCTGCGGTACTTTTGGGGTCGGCGTTGGGAACCTGGCTTCCACAAACTTGGGTGCTTGCGGCTATGGCCGCACTTTTCGCATTATTCGGCATACAGTCTCTTTTTCACTCCGAGGATGAGCAAGATCATGTAGAAGACGAGGTTAAAGGTCACGGTTTATTAGTTGCCACCTTCTTGATGATACTTCTCGCCGAAATGGGTGACAAAACACAAATATCGGTAGCTGGTCTTGCGGGTGTTTATCCTGCAACGGCGGTGTGGATAGGTGCGACGGTTGCCCTGTTTCTTACATCTGCCGCAGGGGTACTGGCAGGAAAAACGGTACTTCGCCGTTTGCCGTTGGTTTGGTTACACCGCTTCGCAGGCGTTGTCTTTCTGGTGTTAGCAGCATTGGCGGTTTGGCGGTTAATACAAGGATGACTACAAGTCTGTTCATGGCTATTTCCGGACTCTACCAGCATCCCTCAATAATGTCAGCAATGAGGTGCTACAGCAGAAGTGAATTTCCGGTTTTTTGTTTTTCCGTTTTTCACTTCCGGTTATGGGGGGTGCAGCGGACTCTAAAAATGGTGTCCTCTGACAGCGGCTTTTGTAGAGTGGCGCGGAGGGATCTCACCTCCGCGCTCTCCCAGAACCGTACGTGAACCTCTCGGCTCATACGGCTCCCGATGTCCGACCATTGGAGTATCCGCCAATGGCCTTTCCTTACCCCATGGCTCCTCCCGTCGCCGGTTGGCCATGGGCTTCGGCTGGACAATGCAGCCCCTTTGGTCCAGTCCCATTACAGGACCTTCATCCCTACTACTGGCTGCTCCGCCCCTGTGCTCCGCATCGGTACTCTGGCCCTCGCGGTTGTAGCCGCTTGAGGCGTCTCCCTTATGTCACCGTGCAATTTAATATCAAGATCACAATGTTTTTCATCCAGGTAAAGCGCAATCTTATCAATCAATGAGCGCAGGATTGATGCTTTACGGCATCACTTTTGAAGGTTTTGAACTTTTTTGAGCATTTTATTAAATTCCCTAACAAGCAGATCAATATCGCCTTCTTCAACCTTAGTTACGTTTGAGATCAAACAATTCATAGAAAATCCACCACCCGAGTTAAGGTCGGCCCTGAACACAGGCATATCCATTGTTGGTTTGTCTTCAATGGAGATATCCATAAGCTCTCCCGTTTCAATCGAGACCACGGCCTTCATGCCCTGAAGATCAATAATGGCAATAACGGGCTCTGGGGGCAGGCTGGATGGGGTGGTAAATTCATCGAAGCTAACGCCCTTGATGTATTCATGCTTATCACAAGCGGTTGCCAGCCAGCCCCTCTTAGACTTTTGAAGCGTTCCAGCGCTTCCACAATACTGACAGGTTTGCATTGATTCAGCTTCAGCCAGAATGGTGATAAAATCAGACTGAGGGCAACATCCATCATCATAGATTTGCAGGGAGCCATATTTCTCCTTGATTTGGCTTACGTGAGTTTGACCTGCCTCAATATTACCCAGTCTGGTTAGGGCAAGGTCAACCACACCCAACCAACCGGGGGGAATATCAAAATAGATCAATTCTGAAAGATCTTCGCTCTCCCCGACAATCGCTGGAGGGCGAAGAACTTTCAGATGTTTGTTGATCAAATTCTGGTAACGGGCGTTAAATTCTTCTCGTGTCATCATAATTCTCCTCGATTAAATGTTCATGGCAACTTTGAATAGTTTCAGTTGACCAGATGAGGAGGCTTGAGGGACATCATCACCATTTTGTCGACCAGCCGCTTCACAGTACGGACATCATGCCCACATTGCTCATAAGCATTGAAAAGGGCATCAAACTCTGATTTGGAGAACGGCTCTACAAACTCAGGGTGAAACCCAGCTTTCTTGGTCGAGGATGCAATTAGACTGTTCACCAAAACAGAAAATTCAGACCTTTTGGGCTGTCTGATATGGACAATTTGCAATCGAGATTTTAGGGGAGCCGGAATAGTTTCTAGGCTATTGCCAGCCAACAACCAGTTCACATATGAGATGTCACAGCGAAAGGTCGTTCCGGGGTCAACATAGCCTGTCGCGGTATCTTCCAACATTTGCAAAAGCGTGCTGTGAGAATCGCCGTTATGGCTAGCTGCGGCTTTATCAATTTCGTCAACAAGAAGCATGGGGTTAGCTCTTGCGCTTCGCTCAATGGCCATCAACGGAAAACAGGGAGAGGCTGTTGCCCAACCACGAGGGACCCCACCAATCAAGTTTGAATCTCGCACACCGCCCACGTTCAATGAATAAAATGGCACTTCAGTCAATTCATGCAGAAGAGATGCAAAAAAGGATTTGCCAACCCCCGGTTCTCCAATCAACAAAACTGGTTTGAACTGCATATGCTCCCGGCCCAGCATTAATGACGCTTCCATATCCTCGGCAATTACCTCAATGGCGCGCGCACACCATGGCATTCTGGCAACAACGCCTTCCACAATCTGGCTGGGGGTGACGGGTGATTGATGAAGGGCGACCGGTTCAAAGCAGGGCAGGATGAGCCTGACCGCATCCGCCTTCTTGGAAATTGGTGAAGGCTTTTCTTCCAAAATCACACGAACCTTCGGCCCTGTATTATCTTCCACTGGTGAGAGGTCATCTTCCTCGAAAAAGTCATCAACATCAGCGTCTTTCACATTGTCAACTTGCCCCATAACATCTTCAATCAGGGCTTCGGCAATAAGACGTTCCTTGCCCACCTGCCGGCACGTATTCATACGGTTTTCAGCAGAGAGGCTTAACAAGGAGATAGTCGGCATTAAAAGTTGGCAGGCCCTATAATCATTGCGTTCAAGGTAGGCAATGGTGTCTACAGCTTTTAGTCGGGTCTTCTTGCGGGGAAGCCCCATGATGGCCTCTTTGAATTCCTGACCATAGTTTTCTTCTGCAAGGAACATGGTCTCGTGTCTATGACCTGTGACTTGCCAATCTTGATTATCTTTCTGGTGGGTTTGGCAATGGGCAATCCACTTGGCCGCTGTTCGCACATAAGCTTCCCGGCTGGATTTGTTATCACCGCAAAGATTTGGATTGAATGCATGGATATAAGGCCTCGTACTCGGACTGGAGAACCCGAAAGAAGTTGACCTGTGGCTTGTGAAGGTCGCCGTGATGAAGACGGTGTAAGTCTGCAAACTGTTCAAAAGGATGTATCAACACT
>Ga0233428_1000689_pt1 | contig 43153 bp, 34 predicted proteins | sample SI_118_April2016_4_FD_179890 | JGI IMG/M metagenome (GOLD analysis project Ga0233428, IMG submission 179890) | Seawater microbial communities from Saanich Inlet, British Columbia, Canada - SI_118_April2016_120_MG | ecosystem: Environmental > Aquatic > Marine > Inlet | place: Canada: British... | reverse complement strand
GTTTGAGTCACCGGATGAAAACCCATAGTAGAGTTTATATCCGCTGGCTCCGCTAACCTCATTCCAGGAGAGTGAGACTGTGCTGTCACTTACCGAGGTGGAGAATCCTGTGGGTATGGTTAATCCAGTAGTGATCATTATCTCCTGAGACCGAACCATCTCACTCTCATCATCATAGGCGGTAAGGGTCAGGTAATAGTTGCCATCCGGTATATTTTTAAAATCGCGTGAGGCGACATCACCCAGCACCACCGAACCATCGACCTCTCCGGCAGATAGACCATAATAGAGCAGATAGCCCGTGGCTCCTTCTACCTGATCCCAGGAAAGAGTAACCGAGCTGTTGCTGACCGATGCAGCAAAATTATTGATGCTGGCCTCCAGGGCATTGGACTGGAATAGTGTTCCACTATATCCCACAATGACAAAAGTATTATTACCATAGGCTATTTTATAGAGTGCTCCGCTGATCTCACTGGTTTGCGGAGCCCAGGTAACGCCATCGGTTGAGGTCTGAATATTGCCATTGCTTCCTCCACCATATCCTACGATAACAAAGCGGTTGTTACCGTAGGTTATGCCATTGAGAAACCCGGTACCACTGGGGGTTCCAGGCACCCAGATTATTCCATCGCTAGACGTGAGAATGGTGCTTCCACCTCCTCCCCCCACAGCAACAAAGCTGTTATCCGCAAAGTGCACATCACCGAGAATTTTATCAGTACCGGCATCTCTGATTGTCCAGCTGAGACCATCACTTGAGGTAACAACATTGCCCTGACTTCCTACCGCAACGAAAAGCCCATTACCATAAGCCACACCATTGAGATAACTGCTCGCCCCTGTATTACTCTCAACCCATGACAAGCCATCGGTTGAGGTAAGCGCAACACCGCTATCCCCCACCGCAACAAAGCTGTTGTTCGCAAATATCAGGCCGCGCAGCGTCCCGCTAAACCCTGTTTCTACTGCATTCCAGACAATACTATTGGTTGATATGAGCAGCACACCATTACCCGCTGCGACAAAAGTACCATTGCCATAAGCCACTACACTGAGGTAAGAGTCTGTTCCAGAGATTCTTTCTGTCCAAAGCGTACCATCTGCAGAAGTCAGAATTGTTCCTGACTCGCCCACAACGACAAATTGGCTATTCCCATAAGTGACCGCAGCCAGGGTAATCGAGTAAGGCTCTCCCCTGTCATACCATCTATCTATTTCCCCAGCAGAGGCATCTTGAACGTTATAGAGGAAACTTGCTACCGCAATTACCAATGCAATCCACAAAAAACCTATTGCTTTCATTGAATAATCTGAAATCACCTTGTTCATAGTAAATGCTCAAGAACTTAATTTCGCAGTACCTCTTAATTAAAAATAGGCCACAGTTATCCGTATGTCAATAATATTATAGAACCATTGGCTCATAAGATAGAGGGGGATTGATAGCGACAGGATAGTGATTTTTCGCAGCAATAGCCCATGTGAATCACAGAATTCCCGTACGTGTTTGATGATGCCAAAGATAGGCGTGAGGCAGTCGTACATGACTTGATCAGAGGCTCCTTAATTACGCTGGATATGTGTAGACTGTTCATTCGATTTGCCTACAATAATTAAATCGAACGATTCAAAAATCCAGTTTTCACCTCCAGAGGATATCTTGGCCGATGCCTTGATTGGATTTAATAACTATTAAATAATTGTTATTATTGGGATTTAATGTAAATTATCTGATTTTACTTTTGTTTCCATGATGGTCATCCAAGTTTCTCCAATCAAAAGAGTGGATCGTTACGCAGTGCGGCAAATGGATGTGCTGAGGATTCGAGTGGTGAGATTAGCTCAATGGTAAGAGGGTACCCGTATCAGGGATACCGCGATATGCACTAACGTATATCGTATTTTAAGAAGAGGAGAAGTATTGATGTATGAAATCATCTGCCCGCACTGCAGGAAAGCATTCAAAATTGATAAAGCTGGGTATGCGGACATTCTTAAGCAGGTACGTGACAGCGAATTTGAACAACAGCTACATGAACGGCTTGAGTTAGCCGAGCAGGATAAACGAAACGCCGTCGAGCTTGCCAAGAACGAAGTGGGTAGCGAAATGCAGAAGGTTACCGTAGCCAAAGAGACCGAAATTCAGGAGTTAAAAGCCAAACTGGATACTGGTGAGCTGACACAGAAACTTGCTGTGACTGAAGCTTTAAGTACCGTAGAAAAAGAGCGTAATGAGCTCGCTAATGCACTGAAACAGGCAGAGCGTGATAGGCAGGCCGCCTCTGAGTTGGCCGATACCCGACGCTCAAAGGAGCTGCAGGAGGCGGCTGCAAAGAAGGACAGAGAGATACTGGGTTTAAGGGCCAGGCTTGATGCCCGTGAGGTTGAACAGAGACTCGCAATCACCGATGCGGTCAGTGTGGTTGAGAAAGAGCGGGATACGATAAAGAGTAACCTTGAGCGTGCAGCTCTTGAAAAACAACTCGCTGAGAAGTCGCTGAAGGACAAGTATGAGACGCAGATCCAGGACCGTGATGATGCGATCGAGCGTCTCCGTGATATGAAGACCCGCCTGTCGACAAAGATGGTCGGTGAAACGTTGGAGCAGCACTGCGAGACCGAGTTTAACCGGATTAGAGCAACGGCATTTCCGAGGGCATATTTCGAGAAGGATAACGATGCCCGTACTGGCAGCAAGGGCGACTACATCTTTCGTGACTCAGATGAGGCGGGTACCGAAATCGTCTCGATTATGTTTGAAATGAAGAACGAGAATGATAGCACCGCAACGAAGAAAAAGAATGAGGAGTTCCTGAAGGAGCTAGACAAGGATCGCGCCGAGAAGGGGTGCGAGTATGCGGTGCTGGTTTCTATGCTAGAGCCAGAGAGTGAGCTCTACAACACCGGTATTGTTGATATGTTTCACCGCTACCCGAAGATGTACGTTGTTCGGCCACAGTTCTTTCTTCCAATCATTACACTATTGCGGAATGCCGCGATGAACTCACTGGAGTACAAGACCGAGCTTGCTCTTGTTAAGGCGCAGAACGTCGACATAACAAGCTTTGAGAGTGACCTAGAAAAATTCAAGAGTGCATTTGGGAAGAACTATGACCTTGCTTCACGGAAATTTCAAACTGCAATCGATGAGATCGACAAGTCCATCACTCACCTGCAGAAGACCAAGGATGCCCTGCTGGGTACCGACCGGAACCTTCGTCTTGCAAATAACAAGGCGCAGGATGTAACGATCAAGAAACTGACCCGGCACAACCTCACGATGGCATCAAAATTCGGGGATCTTAGGGATAAAGAACCTTCCGGTGATGAGTAGGGAAACAGGCTTTGATCCACTAGATTAGACTGGTGTCCAAAATCAAGGCACCAAGGGTAGTAACAAATTCCGGCGGTTAACAATCTGTGCGTAAAAGAGTACGTTTGGGCTGTTTAGCTCGATCATATGCTATTGCTGATAATGCACTATGCAGAGAATAAACCTATCTTTATCCGCAAATCATGCGGAGAAATATTGCGCTACCTCAGTGGAGTGTAGAGGCAATTACCACATTTGAAGGGGAGCAAGCTTGCTCTATTTCTAGGTATAGGTTGATTACGCTGGATATATAGAATGCTGGGGTGGATTGCACACAGTGCTCTCTGCAGAAAAGCACTCTCCGTAGCCACCGCCACATTCACTCTGCCCCGGGTTCATCGCAATACGGATGCGGAAGGCGATATAACCCACCACAACCCCCAGTACACCGAGCAAGATAAGGTGCTCCCAGAAGACGATATCCGCACCAGTACCGATCACAGCTCCATTGACGATCACACTTTTTGCTATGCCTACTGTCTGAATTAATCCGTTAGAGAGCAGCTAGAGAAAGTTACTTGACGGCGGTCTATTTTCCAATAAAATGACTCATTAATAAGTCTTTATAATCTTTATGAGTCATAAATAAGTCAAAATGTCAAAGCCAGCCAGCCGCCCTTACTCTCAATATACCCGAGCTGCCTTGCAACTTTTGGGGCAGCTCATCCGTGAAGGAAGGGTGGCCAAATCACTGACTACAACAGATCTCGCAGCACGTGCGGGGATTTCACGTTCACTGCTACATCGTATTGAGTGCGGAGACCCTGGCTGTTCGGTCGGGGCGATGTTTGAAGTGGCAACGATATGCGGTGTCTCGCTGTTTGAGCCTGATGAGAGATCATTGGCAGCAACACTCGCACGTTACCAAGAAAAAATGACTTTATTGCCTAAGTCCATTAGGGCTGTAAAGAGAGAAGTGAAAGATGACTTCTAATACCACTTACAGTGAGGCCTATGTTTGGATCTGGTTGCCTGATACTGAAACCCCCATTGTAGCTGGGTTACTGTCTCAATCCGAAAATCAACTGGTATTCAACTACGGGCGCAGTTACCTGGAAAATCCCCATGCAATTCCAATCTATGCGCCTGAGCTACCGCTACAATCTGGAACCATTTCTCTAGTGTCAGGGCTGAGCATGCCAAGCTGTATCCGAGATGCATCCCCCGATGCATGGGGGCGTCGAGTTTTGATTAATCGTAAATTCGGCGAAAAGAGCATAGATAGTGCAAGCATTGAACTGGATGAGCTGACCTATCTGATGGAGTCCGGATCAGACAGAATTGGTGCACTGGATTTTCAAGCATCTCCAACTCACTATATATCTCGTGAAAGGGAAAATGTCTCACTAGAAACATTATTGATGGCTGCTGAAAAGGTTGAGCAGGGTCTTCCTCTCCCGCCTGAACTGAGCCAGCCCCTAATCCATGGAACATCATTGGGTGGAGCTCGCCCCAAAGTATTGATCGATGATGGTGAGTCTCAATTTATTGCAAAATTCTCCACAAGCAGTGATCTCTACAGTGTGGTTAAGGGTGAGTATATCGCCATGAGGCTTGCTGCCAAGATAGGGCTTGATGTAGCACCTGTACATCTCACCTCTGCGCTGGGCAAGGACGTGTTGCTGATCAAACGTTTTGATCGTGTCCGGCATGGCACGTGTTGGCAACGGCGTGCCATGGTTTCTGCGCTCACAATATTGGAGCTGGATGAGATGATGGCAGCCTATGCCAGTTATGAAAAATTGGGAGAAATCATCCGTCACCGTTTCAAAGAACCTAAAGCGACACTGCGTGAGCTATTCAGCCGCATTGTTTTTAACATTCTTTGTGGCAATACGGATGATCACGCACGCAACCATGCAGCATTTTGGGATGGCCACCACCTGACTCTGACACCCGCCTACGATATTTGCCCACAGCCGCGTTCTGGTGAAGAGGCATCACAGGCGATGTTGATCCACGATAGTGTTCGCAGTAGCCAAATTGGCTCCTGCATCACAGCGGCTCCCATTTTCCTGATCAAGCAAGAGGAGGCTATGAGGATTGTGAACCGGCAGGTTGCTATTATCCAACAGGAGTGGGAAACCGTGTGCGATGAGGCAAACCTGACAGCAGTGGATCAGCGCCAACTTTGGAGGCGGCAATTCCTCAACCCGTTTGCCTTTTATGGTGCGTCAGAAGAGGTTCTTGTCCCGAGCTACTGAGTTACTGAGTATATTCTTACCGTCCCTGGCAGTTTTTTCAGTTCACAAATGAGGCTGATATAAGGGGGGGAGGGTCAAAATTTCTTCAGAAGGAATTTCAGAGAATAGCCGATGAGCACCCACCAAAAGTGAGGTGGTAGTGGTCAAAAAGTGGAAAAATGGCGCGCCCGAGACGATTCGAACGTCCGACTTCCACCTCCGGAGGGTGGCGCTCTATCCAGCTGAGCTACGGGCGCATAATTGAGATTCTACCAGTTAATGATGCTTGATGAACGCTCTAACCAGCTTCTCACTATTATAATCCGAAATCACGCTCACCACCATAATTCTAAAATCTTCTGCTGAATCACGAAAGCGCCAACTACCTCTCCCGATCCAGTTTTCTGAAGGAGAGCGCCTCAGCCAGATGATCCACGGTCAGATCTGCCTCTCCAGCCAGATCTGCAATGGTTCGAGCGACCCGTACCACCTTGTGATAGCCGCGCCCAGAGAGTCCGAGTCGCTCGATGGCATGGGTCAAAAACTGTTGGCTCTCCCTATCCAGGAGACAATTCTTCTCCAGTAACTCCCCCTCCAGTTGATGGTTGGGGCACTGTTGACGAGCCAATTGTCGTTCACGCGCCTCCACCACACGTGCTCTTACCACACCACTTGCCTCCACCTCTTCGGCCTCTATTCCGGTCAGGAGTCCAGAGGATACTCTCGCTACCTCCACCTGAAGATCGATCCGATCCATCAATGGCCCAGAGATCTTACTGCGATAATTTCTGACCTGATCGGGAGAACAGTGACATTTTCCAGAGCTGTCTCCATGATACCCACAAGGGCAGGGGTTCATTGCCGCAATCAGCTGAAACTGTGCGGGAAATTCGCTCTGTGCAGTAGCGCGTGAGATGGTGATTCGCCCCGACTCAATCGGCTCACGCAGCACCTCTAGTACCTTACGATCAAACTCTGGTAACTCATCAAGAAAAAGCACCCCTCGATGTGCCAATGAGATCTCCCCCGGCCTCGGGTGGCTCCCTCCCCCCACCAGTGCAACCCCGGAGGCGGTATGGTGTGGGGTACGAAAAGGACGTATTCCCCAGCGGGAGGGGTCAAATTCCAACTGATTGATTGAGTAGAGCGTGGCAGACTCCAGTGCCTCCTGCTCGCTCATTGGTGGAAGAATTCCGGGTAGCGTTGAGGCGAGCAGCGTTTTTCCGGTTCCCGGAGGCCCCATCATCAGCAGATGGTGCCCCCCGGATGCGGCAATCTCCAACGCTCGCCTCGCCACCTGTTGCCCCCGCACCTGTGATAAATTCGGTACCTTAACCGTTGTAGCCGGGATTCCACCCACCGAGCGCTCGGGCAGAGGTTGCTGATCCATAAACAGCGCAACCAGTTGCTGTAGTGTCCCCACCGCCACAATCGACAACCCCTCAACGTGTGCCGCCTCTTCCGCATTCTCCTCCGGTACCACCAGGGTTCGTCCGGCATCGCGTGCCTGCAGGGCGGCAGGGAGTACCCCTCGCACCGGCCTCAGTCGACCATCCAGTGCCAACTCCCCCATCCACTCATAATTCTGTAGCCGTTCCAGTGGCAATTGATCCGATGCCGCCAGTATCCCCAGTGCAATCGGCAGATCCAGTCTCGCCCCACTCTTCGGCAGGTCCGCAGGTGCCAGGTTGATGGTGACCCGACGTTGTGGGAGCTTAAAGCCACCACTGATCAGCGCCCCCCGAACCCGATCTTTTGCTTCTCGCACGGCCGCCTCGGGCAGACCAATAATCGAGATTCCTGGCAGACCACTACTCAACATCACCTCAACCACCACCTCAGGAGCCTCTATACCGCTCAGCGCCCGACTATATACTGCTGCTAATGACACGCGCTCTCTCCATCCAAAGCCGTCGCTTCTATGAACATAGCCCCTACAATCCGATAGAATGAGCCACTATGCAAGCGCTTATGTTGAAACAGTTGGTTACACTCCACATTGGCCCCATCGACCTACAGATCGAGCGTGGGCAGAGCATCGGCCTCTATGGCCCCTCCGGGGCGGGCAAAAGTCTGCTGTTACGCACCATTGCTGATCTTGACCCACATCAGGGAGAGATCTCTCTCAATGGGGTATCCCAGTTAGATATTCCCGCTACAGAGTGGCGCAGCCGGGTCGCCTATTGCGCCGCTGAGAGCCAATGGTGGGGAGCAGAGGTTCGTGATCATCTTCCTGTAGGAGTCGATAACAGCAGGATCACCTCCCTGCTTCAGCGGTGTGGTTTTGGGGAAGAGAGTCTGGGCTGGTCGATCGAGCGACTCTCTAGCGGTGAAAAGCAGCGCCTCTCTCTTCTCCGGCAACTGATCCGCACCCCAGAGGTGTTGCTGCTCGATGAGCCAACCGCCAACCTCGACCCAGAAAATAGTCAGCAGATCGAGCAGTTACTACTACAGGATCAGCAGCAACGGGGGACCACAATCCTCTGGGTCAGTCATGACCGTCAGCAACTCATGCGCTGCTGCAGTTGCCACTACCCCATGCGGCAGGGTCAGCTTCAGTCCCCTACGGAGTCCAACCATGGAGACGGTTAACCTCTCGATAAACCAGACACTGGTTCAACTCTCACTGAGTGACCTCGCTCTGGCAGCGTTGGTGATCCTGTTGCTGATGCTCTTCTCTTATGGGAGCGGTGCCGGACTTGAGCGCAAAATCTTCTTCTCTGCTATCCGTGCAACCCTGCAACTGCTGCTGATTGGGCTGCTATTGCACTCCCTTTTTGAACACAGCAATCTACTCTGGGTCACCCTCCTATCGACCGTGATGGTGCTTTTGGCAGGACGTGAGATTCAGGCTCGACAGCAGTACAGACTACGAGGAGGTTGGGGCTACTTCAGCGGAACCGTGGCAATGTTTCTCTCATCGATGGTCACAGCGCTGTTCGCCCTGCTGATCATTATTCAGCATGACCCCTGGTACCACCCTCAGTATGCGATCCCGCTACTGGGAATGTTACTCGGTAACACCATGAATGGAATTTCGTTGGGGATGGATCGTCTCACCAGCGCCATTTGGCAACAGCGGCGTATCATTGAGGCACGCCTGGCTCTAGGGGAGCCGAGCCAAACCGCAATTCGACCCCTGCGGGACGAGGCGATCCGTACCGGAATGATCCCCATTCTGAATGCAATGGCTGCTGCCGGGGTCATCAGCCTACCGGGTATGATGACGGGTCAGATCCTCTCTGGCACCCCCCCGATTGAGGCGGTGAAATACCAAATTCTCATTCTCTTTCTCATCGCAGGTGGGACGGGGCTGGGGGTGATGGCCGCAGTCTCTATCTCATCAAGACGTTTTTTTGACACGAGGGAACGTCTCAGAACAGAACGAATCGAACCATTAAAATAGAGAAAACAGTACTTTAATAGATATTATTCCTGTCTCAATCAATGAGAACTGTATTTTTTGAGAAAAGAGTCATAGCCTGCTCTTTTCAAGAGCGCCTGTTGGTGTTCCGCAGATGAGAAACTCTGGAACGGTCCCACATTGACCCGATAGAGCGCCCCCTTACTGCTCCTGACGCTCTTGATCTGGACACTTTCAATCCCCATCAGTATCAACTCAGCCTTATGTTGCTCGGCTGAATCCTGGCTACGGAAGGCCCCCATCTGGATCAGGTAGTTCCCGGTCGGAGAGCGCTTGGTAACTTTTTGAGCCGCTGGTAATGGCTGCTTCTGCTCCGACTTCCTCGACTTCTCGCCCCCTTTTTTTACTACGACAGGCTTCTCCTCGACACCAATATACTCCTCCTCCGGCAGCATCGAGAAGAAGTCAAAGTGAAACTGATCCTCTCCACTCTGCCGCTTCTGTGAGCTCAACTGCTGCTTCTTCGCCAACTCAATCGAGCTTGAACTACTCTTCAACCAGTAGAGATAGCCACCAAAAAGGGCCACTGTCATCACCACTAGGGACAACATCGCACCTCCGGAGAGATAACCTGAGACAGTGTTGGACGATGGGTGGTGACGCCGCATTCTTACATCTCCTTCGGTGCCGAGACACCCAACAGAGTCAGCCCATTCACAAAGAGCTGAGCTGCCGCAGAGATAAGTGTAATCCGCCCATTTCTCAGCCCCTGATCCTCAACAATAAAGTGGTGCGTATTGTAATAGGTATGCAGTTCGTGGGCGAGATCACGCAGATAGTGGGCCAACTGATGGGGCTCACGCTGCAGTGCCGCACTCTCCAGTAGCTCTGGATAGCGGGCAATTGCCACCATCAGTGACTTCTCATGGGGCTCCACTAGCCGTGGTAACTGCTCAACCCCCTCCTGTTTGTCCCATCTCATCCCCTTCTCTTCCAGTTGGCGCAACACACTATGGATGCGAGCATGGGCATATTGAATATAGTAGACCGGGTTATCGGAGGATTGAGAACGTGCCAGATCAAGATCAAAATCCATGTGTTGCTCACTTTTTCTCATCACATAGAAGAAGCGGGCCGCATCACTCCCCACCTCTTCCCGCAGCTCACGCAGGGTGACAAACGAGCCACTGCGAGTCGACATTTGTACCTTCTCTCCTCCACGATAGAGAGAGGCAAATTGTACCAACAGCACCTCCAGGGTATCCGGCTCCTGCCCCATCGCGGTGAGGGCCGCCCGCACCCGCGGCACATAACCGTGGTGATCCGCACCCCAGATATCAACCATCTTCTGATAACCGCGCCCCAGTTTATTGAGATGGTAGGCAATGTCGGAGGCAAAATAGGTCTTGAGCCCATTGTCCCGCACAACCACCCGATCCTTCTCATCACCATAGCGGGTAGAACGGAACCAGAGCGCCCCCTTCTCCTCATAGAGATCACCATTCAGCTGCAGTTGCTCAATCGCCTGATCAACCGTACCCGCCTCCATCAACGAGCGCTCTGAAAACCACTCATCATACTCCACACCAAATTCAGCCAGATCCTGACGAATATCTCCCAGAATCGTCTCCAGTGCTGCAGCGTGTAGCAGCCGATAGCCCTCCGCCTCTTCCAGCAGTGCTTTCATCTGTCCAATCAGCCCATCAATATGCGCCTCTTTATCCCCCTCGGGGCCATCTGCGGCCACCCCCTCCATCACTCTGGAGAACGGGTGGTGAAATAGCGAACCATGCTCCCGGTGAAGGGTGGCCGCAATGTCCCAGATATAGTCTCCCTGATAGCCATTGCCGGGAAAGGTCACCTGCTCGCCACAGAGATCCAGATAACGCAGCCAGACACTGGTCGCCAGAATATCCATCTGCCGACCGGCATCATTCACGTAGTATTCACGCCAGACCTGATAGCCTGCCGCACGTAACAGGTTGGCCGTTGCTGCCCCATAGGCGGCTCCACGCCCATGGCCCACATGGAGCGGGCCGGTCGGATTAGCAGAGACATACTCCAGCAACACCTTCTCACCACCGCCTACTTCACTCTCGCCATAGCGCTCTCCCTGCTCCAGTACTGATGCAACAATATCCGTATAGGCGCTTTGAGCCAGGAAGAAGTTGATAAAACCGGGGCCCGCAATCTCACATTTTTCGACCTGACTATTCTCTGGTAATGCCTCGACTACCTGCTGCGCTAACTCGCGTGGGTTACGTCTCGCTTGCTTGGCCAACACCATCGCCACATTGGTGGCAAAATCTCCATGGCTGGCGTCGCGGGTGCGTTCAATCAGTAACGCAGGGAGCTCCTGCAGAGAGAGTGTACCGGACTCCTGAAGCCGCTCAAGGGCCAATTCAAGTAGTTGTTGGAGTTGCTGCTTCACTGAAATTCCTTTTATCTGTCATAAAGTTATCTATGGAGTCCCTGATTAAGCCGGTGCGAATTGAGTCGCGTTGATAGCGTTCAAGATTAAGCCAAAGATATCCGGCGCTATAGGCGTGAGGCAGTCGTAAATGAGCGCTTCAGGGGTTCCTAACCAGGCTCTCCTCAACACGGTGCCGTGCCTCTGCACCCAGCAGTAGCTCAATCAGCTCCAGAGCAAAATCCATCGCGGTGCCCGGCCCACGAGAGGTGACCACCTTACCGTCGACCACCACAGCGGCCTCTTCAACAATCTCCACCCCACTCCCATCCAGTACACCAGGGTAACTGGTCGCCCGCTTCCCCTCCAGCAACCCGGCATCTGCCAGCACCTTTGGTGCTGCACAAATCGCTGCGGTATAGCCACCGTCCGCCGCCACCCGATGAATCAGTTTGTGGATACGTGGATCACTATTCAGGTTATCTGCTCCCGGCAGCCCTCCGGGGAGAACAACCATCTGATATGGCTGTTGTTGTGCCAGCTCAAGTGCCTGATCAAGTCCCATATCGGCCAGATGAAGGGTATTACGACTGGCACGGATGGCCCCCTCGCTTAGCCCTGCCACCACAACCCGAATCTCTGCCCTGCGTAACAGGTCGATAATCGTGATCGCCTCCAGCTCCTCAAAACCTTCAGCCAGTGGAATGAGTACCGATGGTTGACTCATCAATCAGCTCTCTTCTAGCGCGCAGACTGGACGAGATGGAGCCCTTTCAACATATTAAGTGCCTCATAGAGTACGAAGTCATCCTCTGCTAGCTTCTTCTTTGCCTCTTTTGCAGCACTCTCCGCATCCACTTCCGGCTCATCCTCTACGGCCTTCTCCTCCCCGCTCTCCGGCTTATCTGTAGCACCATCGGAGCTCTTGCTCTTATCCTCAGCATCACCATTACTCAGGTGTCCAGAAAGATCACGTTCAGAGACTCGGTGGTTACTCTCCTCCTTATCCCGCTTCTCCAGCTTCAGGTCACCCAGCTCAATATCAGGCGTAATCCCCTCGGCCTGAATGGAGCGGCCGGAAGGGGTGAAGTAACGCGCCGTGGTCAGTTTCAGTGCCGCACCATCGCGCATTGGCATGATGGTCTGAACCGACCCTTTGCCAAAGGTCTGTGTTCCCATAATAACCGCCCGCTTATGATCCTGCAGTGCCCCCGACACAATCTCCGAGGCCGATGCGGAACCGTTATTCACCAGAACCACCAGCGGTGCCCCCTTCAGGATATCCTCACCATCCGCCTCAAATTTCTGTGAGGAGTCATCAATACGACCATCGGTATAGACCACCAGACCCTCGGTGAGGAAGGCATCTGAGACATTAACCGCCGCGCTCAATACCCCGCCAGGGTTGTTACGCAGATCCAGTACCATCCCCTTGAGTTGCTCTCCTTCATTCTCATCAATCAATGAGTCGATGTTTGCCTCTAGATTCTCCCCCGTGTGCATCTGAAACTGGCTGATTCGCACATAACCGAAGCCATCCTCCAGCATCCGACTCTTGACACTACGAATACGGATCACATCACGGATAATCTTTACGCTAAGCGCCTGATCTTCTCCTTTGCGTACCACCGTCAATACAATTTTAGTCCCCACCTTGCCACGCATCTTCTTGACGGCATCACCCAGGCTCATCCCCTGCACCGCTGTCCCGTCAATACGGATGATCAGGTCGCCCGCCTGCATCCCTGCCCGTTGCGCCGGGGTATCATCAATCGGAGAGATCACTTTCACAAAGCCATCCTCCATTCCAACCTCTATACCAAGGCCACCAAACTCCCCTTTGGTACTCACCTGCAGCTCATCGTGAGCCTCAGGCAGAAGATAGGCTGAGTGTGGATCAAGGCTGCTCACCATCCCCTTAATCGCATTGTTGAGCAGCTCCTCCCCCTTCACCTCTTCGACATACTTCTTCTTGATCTCACTATAGACCTGACTGAAGGCACGCAGTTCCGTCAGAGGAAGCGGTACCACCGCCCCCTCCTCCTGCTTTGCCAGTACCGTGCGCTCAACCGCCAGTGAGATACCCAGTATCAGTCCAGTCAATAAAATCAGTAAATCACGTGCTTTAGTTTTCATCGGTGTCTCTTCTCAATTCATACTCATCAGGAGTAGGTTTCTATCACAATGGTTGCTTCCAATAAGATTCTACAGGAAAAATAGCACCCAGTATCACCGATTGATCCGCACCAGTCACGGAGGGCAGATTGCCACTCTCCCCTCGCAGAGTCTGTCGTGCCAACCAGGCAAAAGCCATCGCCTCGACCCAGTCTGGCTCCATTCCCACCGTCACACTGCTCTCTACTCTCCAGCCCGGAAGGTGGGCCTGTAGGCGTAGCAACAGCTGTGGATTATGAGCCCCCCCCCCACAGACCCAGCAGTCACCGGTTTCAACCGACTGCCGCAATATTGCATCCGCAATCGTCATGGCGGTCAGCTCGGTCAGTGTAGCCGCACAATCATACACGCTGATGGCAAGACGCAGGGTTGGCTCTAACTGCTCCAACTGCTGATGCAACCAGTGGTGGTTAAAGTGCTCTCGCCCTGTGCTCTTGGGGGGCGGTTGTGCAAAAAAGGGGTCTGCAGACATCTGCTCCAGCAGCCGTTGGCAGACCACCCCTTGGGCAGCCCATTGACCATCCCGGTCCATCGCCTCCCCTTTCTGCTCATTGAGCCAGCTATCTATCAACACATTGCCCGGGCCGGTATCAAAACCAATCACCGCCTCTGAAGTGGTGGATAACAGCGTGACATTGGCCATCCCCCCTATATTGACCACAACGCCCCTCTGTTGACGTAAAAACCAGTGGTGGTAGGCCGGCGCGAGTGGCGCACCCTGCCCCCCTACGGCAAGGTCGCGTCTGCGGAAATCAGCCACTGTGGTAATCCCGCTGCGCTGGGCAATCACATTAGGGTCACCGATCTGCAGGGTAAAGGGGGTTGATGCGGTCGGTTCATGACGAACCGTCTGTCCATGGCTACCAATGGCCTGGATCTCTGCAGGGGTGAGTCCCGCCTTCTCAACCACCCGCATTGCCACCTCTGCAAAATGGTTACCCAGCTCCACATCCAGCGCTCCCAGCCGTTCAATCTCATTACTACCGGGTTGGCAGAGTTGCAAAATACGCTGCTTGAGAGGCGCAGGAATCGGCACCACCAGGGTTGCACAAATGCGGGGAGGAGTGGTTGAAAAGTCTGCCACAACCGCATCTACCCCATCGACGCTGGTACCTGACATCAGCCCTACCCAATACTCTCCCGAGTGATCCATGGGTTGATGAGCCATCCGCTTAATCAGCGACTCAACTCTCTTCGAGCATGAAAGGCAGGGTGATGATGATCTTCATACCGCTGTGTGGCCCCTCACTCTCCCCCCGGATCATTCCTCCGATACTATGGACAAAGTTGGCTGCTGAATGCAATCCGTAACCACTGCCCTGTTCCTTGGTGGTATAGCGTGCATTAAACAGGCTGTTGATTGTCCCCGCATCGTGACCACAGCCATTATCGGTAATGGACATCACAAAGCCAGCCTCCTCTTTATCCTCCTCAATCAGTAGCTCAATCAGCCCCTCTTTTTCGTGGTCTGCATGCCGCTCCTCGCTGATCGCCTCAACACTATTTTTCAACAGATTAAGCAGCAGCTGCATCAATCGGTTGCGTGGAAGAAAGACATCCTCCTGTGAATAGGTGAGCCTCACCTCTGCCTTCAGCTCAATCCCCTCCAGCCGATCCCCCAGTAGATGCAGGGTATCATTGACCATCAGTTGCAGGTTAAAGCGGCTGGCATGAACTATCGCGCTGGAGCTTTTCTTCTGTATTGCGATAATCTCCCGTATATGACCCGTTACCGATGCCAGATGCCCCAGCGCCCCATCGCCCCGTCGCTCTGTCTCCCATGCCACCCTCTCCAACACCTTCGCAGTCTCTATGAGTAGCTGCTGGGTATCCACCCATTTTGACTCAACCACTGCCGCCTCTGCCCCCTCGGTTTTCAGCAGACTCAACTCCCCGGAAAAACGCTGCAGAACCTCCTTCAGTTGAACCAGAACTTTTCCCTTCTTGTCGATCTGCGAGATATAACCATTCATCCCGGTAACCGCATTGCCAATGTTGTGGATAACCGTGGCCCCCATATCTGCAACCCCTGCCTGGAAAGCGGCATACTGCTCCTGCTGTTCCGTATGAATTCGCTCCCGCAGATCATTAATCACCATTACCACGCCCACAGACTCGTCACTGTCACGGTCTTCTGATTGTAACAGTGCACTGCTCACCTGAACCGGAACTGCCTTTCCACTCTTGTGGAGGAGGCTACACTGGCGGGTGAAAATCTGCCCCTCGATGAGCCGACCCAGCGGACTCGTCTCAAACAGCAAGCGCTTACGTATGTCGGTAAACTCATTGAACAGGAGCAGAAACCAGTGAGCCTCCTCCAGCTTAACCGGGACAATACCGATCTCAACGGACTTGGTCTCCCCCGCTTGGGTATAGAGCGGCAAGACTCGATCACCATTCATCTTCCGCAGCTGCGGCTCGCGGATAAATGTCTTGTAGATTTCTGTATGACTCTGCCGCAGCTGCGGTGGAATCAACACCTCAAAGTGCCTCTTTGTCAACTCGTCAGTCGGCCAACCCGAGATCCACGCCATCTGACTATTAGCCACCATGATCTCCCCCTGAGGGTTAATCACAAGCGCTGCCGTCAAGGTCTCCTCACAGAGCATCTTCAGTGACTCGAAGCTCTGGATCAGGTTGCTGACCTGATCCACCGCAGAGAGTACTCCATCCATACCATCCAGAGAGAGGTCCTCTTCCAGCACCATCCCCTTCCACTCTTGTCCTAATAACTCTTCACTGAACAGGCCGGTAAGCTGTTCTACTTTTGGGTTGACCCGTTGAACCACACCCTCAAGATCGGAAACGATCAGCCCCTGATCCATAGAGCTGAGAATCTGCTCCATCTCACTATTTTGGTTCATGAGTGTCTGGGTATTCTGCTCGACACGCTCCACCGAACCATTGATCCCCTGTTTCAATTGGGCCAGATCCCCATGATAGGGGGCCTCTATCTTTTGTCCAAAACGACCCGCAGCGACTTCAGCACTCACTCGGATCGCATCCCCAATCGCCTGCTGCTGATGCCGAAACAACCGGTTAAGCGCCTCACCCATCTGTCCAACCTCATCCTGACACTCCACCGCAATACGTATACTGAAATCCCCACTCTCATCAATCTTACGGATGGAATCTACGCTCCGCTGGACACTCCGCAGAAGTACACGGGCTAAATAGATGGCCACCAGTGCCGAGAGCAGAATCATTGAAAACTGGAAAAGCTGGTGATAAAGGAATACCCAGCGAGCCTCCCGTGCCTTGATCTGCACCTGATCCTGTAGCTGGTTTTTCAGTACATCAATCACCCCACTGACCTGCTCTATTCGGCTCGTTGCACTCTCAAACCAGGTATGTGCATCTCCAGAGGGTTTAACAACCTGTTGATCCAGCGTTGCCAGGGCCTGCAGCGCGAGGCTATCATTAACCCTCAACGCTTGATCCATCTTGTCGATGGTAACTCCACGACCAATCAGTTCACCCAGCTGCTCAACCTTTTGGTGATACTGTGCCAGGGCCTGCTCAATCTGTGACAGGGCTTCCAACTCCACTGTCGTGACCCCTTTCAGTGAGCGAAACTCAATGATGCTCTTTTGTGCCTGCTGATGGAGGGCATGGATTTGAGGAAACAGCCCCTCATCCTTACGCAGAACCAGGTTTTTAAAAAGGTAGATCATCCCCCCATAACCAATCTGCCCTCTGAGCCGCCCCAACACGGATACCTTGTCCATACGCATCAGGAACTGATCACGCATCTGCACCACCTCTTCCAGTGCACTGCCCGCCATCAACTGCTGATAGGTGTTACGCTGATGGGGCGTTGCGTATTGCTGAAAATCTCTGAGGTGGTCCTCCTGAACCTGGCTCAGGTAACCGACCGCCCCACTGATCTTAGGGGCCACCACAACGCCCAGAAGAAGCTGCCTCAACACCGCACGCTCCTGACCCGCCCGCTCCTTCAACCACAGTAGAGCCGTCATCATCTGAAGCTGTCTGGAGATCTCCATATCCTGAACCGAAAGGGTCATCCCCTGGATGAGATAGAGTGCAGCCTTATTCAGCCGAGAAAAATAGTCGAAAACATTCTCCACCGAACCCGCCCCTGGCTGCCTCTGATCGGCCGCCAGACGTAGCTCTTCCAGCTGTTGAAACCCCTTTTTCAGCTCACTCATCAGCTGCTGCAGTGCGGGTGCCATCGAGCTGAGATCAGCCTCTTTCAGTACGATAAGAAAGTGTTGAATCTGCCGATCTACCAGCTTTCGGTGAGTCACCAGATGTTTTTTCCACTCCTTCTCTTTTCCACTGCTCATGCCAACCGTGAGCCCACGCTCCAGTGCCAGCAGATGGGTCAGATCATCCAACACCCCCAACCAGGTGACCATCTCCGTAACCCTCACCACATCTTCCACAACCAGGCTGTCCCGCTGGAGATTCTCTATCAGCATTACGCTCAATGATGCAAGCGGAAAAAAGACGATCAAACCGGTTTTGAACAGGATTGAGAGATTATTGATACGCTGTAGTAATTTCATTGTTCCAGCACTTTTTTATTATGTTTTCACAGTTCCCATCAGCCGTTGCCATAACGCGATCACCTGTTTACGTTCCGCAACAAATTCCTGGTCTGAAAGCGTGGCCTCACGGCTCTGAAGGTAGAGGTGGTAAGCCTCACGGCGAAACAGACGATAGTGTCTGATCAGCATCGCTGCCTCCTCTTGGGTCAGGCGTGACTCCTCAGCCAGCTGCTCCAGCAGACGGACATTATCACTCCACTGCAACAGAGCGGGTGAGAGTGCCGCCCAACGCAGTACCAGATACTGTACCATAAACTCGATATCAACCATCCCCCCCTCCATCTGTTTGAGATGGATTTCACCCGCGCGGCAGTGGCCGAGTGAGCTGCGCATCTTCTCCCTCATCTCACACACCTCACTGCGTAGCTGCTCCGGATCACGCTCAATAGAGAGCACCTCTCGACGAATCTCATCAAAACGCTCACGTGCCTTGCTGCCGCCAAACACCACGCGAGCACGTACCAGGGCCTGATGCTCCCAGCTCCACGCCGCCTCTAATTGATAACTGCGAAACCCCTCCAGATCCGTCACCAGAAGGCCGGAGTTGCCATTCGGGCGCAGCCGGGAGTCAATCTCATAGAGTCGTCCACTGAGGGTACGGGTACTTAGCAGGTGGATCACCCGCTGTCCAAGACGGATATAAAACTCCCGCCGACTGGCCGGCACCTTTTTACGACTAAAAGGTGCCTCTGGCTGACCGGAATGGAGAAAAACCAGATCAAGATCAGAGCCATACCCCAGCTCTAGCCCTCCCATTTTGCCATAACCAATGGCCACAAAACCGGGCTGCTCTACACTCTCACTGCGTCTGCGTGGCTGCCCCAAACGATGGGTAATCTCCCGCCAGGCGAGATGAAAAGCATGCTCAACCAGTGCCTCAGCTACCCATGTTAGGGCATCACTCACCTTCATGAGCGGCAACTGATCCATTACATCGACGGCAGCGACCTGAAGCAGATGGCGGCGCTGAAAGTGGCGCATCAACTCCATCTGTTGCTCAAGATCCTGCTCATCGGCCTGGTCTGCCATCCAGCGCAGCTCTTCTATCAGCGGCTCCGGCCCAGTGGGCATACTGAGATTGCGATCATCCATCAAATCTTCCAACATCATCGGGGTCTGCGCCAGCTGTTCTGCAATCCAGCTACTTTTCTGTAACAGCATGAGCAGATGGTTAAGCGCTGTTCCACTCTCTGCCAACAGCGAGAAGTAGACCGAGCGCCGCCCGATCGCCTCAATCAACCGTATCCCACGAAGCAGGCTCTCATCGGGTGCCTGCTGCTGACTGGCAGACTCCAGCAGGTGGGGCATCAACCGATCCAGCCGCTCACGACCCTCACGACTCATCGACTGAATCGCGGAGACCTGCAGCAGCTGGCGCATCACCTCCAGCGCCCTCTTCGGCTCACTGAAACGGTTCAGTAGTGATTCAGCCCCCTCTACCTCTACCCCCTGCTCAACCCCCTCCCAGAGCTGTTGATAAGGGCTCTCCTCCACTTTATCCGTTGAGAAGAGCTGTTCAAATTGTTGCTCTACTTCCGTTCGGTGTCTCTCTAACTCACTACTAAAATCTCTCCACCCCTCAAACCCCATCGACTCAGCCAGCAACTGTTGACGTTGCTCACTCTGTGGTAACAGCTGGGTCTGTCGATCCTCATACTCCTGAATCCGATGTTCACAATTTCGCAAGAAGAGATAAGCATCGGTCAGTGCCTGCTCCTGTTGGTGGCTGATCTCTCCACGCTGGGTCAGCAACGGCAATACTTTCAACAGGGGACGCACCTGCAGGGAGCGGTCGGCCCCCCCACGAACCAGTTGAAAGGCCTGACCAATAAACTCAATCTCTCGAATCCCCCCTGGCCCCAACTTGAGATCATCCATCCTCCCTTTTTTTCGTACCTGACGGGCGATCATCTGTTTCATCTCACGCAGGGAGTCGAAGGCACTGTAGTCGAAGTAGCGACGATAGATGAAGGGGCGCAAAATCCCCAGCAGGGCCTCTCCGGCGATGCGGTCACCTGCGACCACCCGCCCTTTGATCCAGGCGTAACGCTCCCAACTTCTGCCATGGAGTTGATAGTAGTCCTCCATCGCATCAAAAGAGGAGCTCAGTGCCCCACTCTCACCAAACGGACGCAGCCGCATATCGACACGAAAGACAAAACCATCGGCTCGTCTGGCTCCAATCGCACGGATCAGCCGCTGCCCCAGGTGGGTAAAGAATTGTGCATTACTGATCCAGGGACGTACTCCACGGGTCTCACCATCCTCGGGATAGGCAAAGATCAGATCAATATCAGAGGAGAAGTTCAGCTCACGGGCCCCCAGTTTTCCCATCGCCACCACCACCATCTGTTGGGGCTTTCCGCTCTGCTCTCCTTTCGGGGTTCCCTCTTCCGCACACTGCCATCGGTAGAGCTGATCCAGTGTCTCAGAGAGGATCACCTCTGCCAGCGCAGAGAGCTCCTCCACGGTGCTATGGTAGTCTCCCCAACCGGCCAGATCACGTAGTGCAATCCGCACCATCTCTTCTCGACGAAAGCTGCGCAATAGGGTGCTCAGCTGCGGATCATTGCTAACTGATTTCAGTCGCTGCTTCAGTAGTGTTCGATACTCATGCTCCGGGGTCGTCCGTTCTAGTCGATCAGCATCAATCAGCCGTTGTGGCAGTTCCGAATCTTGCTGACAACTCTGTTCGATAAATGGGCTAAATCGGTAGAGCGCCTCAATTGCCGCACGAGTAACCACCTATTGAGCCCAGGCAACCTGTCTCTGGCTCTGCTGTCTGAGTAACGCCCGGCGGACGGCAGTGGTTGACTGGTAGAAGTGTTTGCGCTCATCGGGGGTGACCTTGCGCTTCTGCGGCAGCGCCACCTTCATTGCATCACGGTACTCTCCCTCTTCACGAAACTCATAATGGAGATGGGGGCCGGTAGAGAGGCCGCTACTTCCCACATAACCGATCACTGCCCCCTGTTCAATGGCCATACCCGGTCTCACACCACGCGCGAAGCGGGAGAGGTGGGCATAGACGGTGGTATATTTCCCCCCCTGATGGTCAAGGAAAATGACATTACCATAACCATTCTGATACTCCTGCTTCTCTACCACACCATCCGCAGTAGCCATGACGGGGGTCCCCTGTTTGGCCTTGAAGTCAGTACCACGGTGGGGGCGATAGATTTTCAGCAGCGGATGGTAGCGGCGCAGGGTAAAGTGTGAACTCACTTTGCTCCGTTTCAGTGGGCTACGCATAAAATCTGTCCCCAGAGGCTCTCCTCTGCCACTATAGTAGCGGGTTGCGCCACGACGATCCGTATGGCGGATCATCCGTACCACCTTGCCCCGCTGCTCCAGCTCTGCCGCTAACAGCGCTCCCTGCCTCAGAGTACCATCCCTTCCTGGTTGCAGAATTACGGTAAAGTGGTCTCCCTGACGAAGATCCTTACGAAAGTTGATCTGCTCCGCAAACAGTGCCTCTAGACGGTGGATATGATTGACCGGGATACCCGCAGCGTGTGCAGATTGAGAAAAGTTTCTCTGGATACGACCACTTTTTACCACCCAGTGATGCCCCCCCGTTGAGGATGCTGCGACGCGCTTCTCCTCCGCTCTGGCTGATTTTGGCTGCTCTACCGTTGGTGAGGCAGGCCTTATCTGATGGGGCAGTGTCCGTTCCAGAACGGTGACCTGTTTTGTGAGAGATCCCGTTTTCTGCAGCGCAGGAATATGTCCGCTACAGCCACTACCGAGCGTAACCGTAGCCGTGATTAATGCGGCCCTCTTCAGTCGCCCCTGCATCCGAAACCAACCTCTATTTCTCTGCCGCAAGAATATGCTCCATCTTTCCGATCAACTCCGTTACCATCTCCAGCACAACGCCTAGTCTACCATGATCTACCGCATCACAGGTCTCATGAGCCAGAGCGGTCAGCTCCGGATGGCCAAAAGAGGTGCCACTCCCTTTTACGGTATGGGCATGCTCTCTCACCAGATCCCAGTCCGCCACTTCAGCCGCCTGTTCCAGCGCCTGCTTCAAAACGGCCGTACGCTCAGTAAAGAGTTGTCGCATCTCATCATCGATGAGTGAGTCTACCTCTGTCTCCTCTGCTGATGGCCGCTGATCTGCCATTGTGGATGAGAGAGAACCAGGCTTTCTCTCGCAGGGAGGCAGGTATTGGCTTAACATCTCCTGCAGTCGGTGGCGGTCAATCGGTTTGGCGAGAAATCCACTGCAACCCGCGGCCTCAAAGCGGTCCCGGTGGGTCTGCATCACGTTAGCAGTAAGGGCAATAATGGGTACCGGATAATCCAGCTGACGCAACATTTCTGTCGCTGCCACCCCATCCATCTCCGGCATCTCCATATCCATCAAGACCACGTCAAACCGCTCACTTAGTGCACGCTCTACCGCCTCTTTTCCATTATTGACGAACACCACCGTCAGCCCCATCGCCTGCAGTATCCTGCGCTCCAGTTGCTGTAGCTCTGGGGTATCCTCTGCAACCAGGACCCTTCCCTCGAAGTAACAGTCAAGATGAACAAAACAGTGTTTGCGTCGGCTGGTTGAGGCCAGTTGGTCACTCTCCCGATAGGGGAGCGTCAACCGAAAGATCGCCCCCTTACCCGTCTCGCTCTCTACATCGATCTCACCCCCCATCAGCTCTGCCAGTGTCCAGGAGATGTGTAGCCCCAATCCAGTCCCCCCAAAACGGCCCGAGATGGTGGCATCGGCCTGAACAAAGGGTTGAAACAACCGGGTCAGTACCTCCTCCGTCATTCCGATCCCCTCATCCTCTACGGAAAGGTGGAGCTCAGCGGCTGGCTCATCCACTCTGACCCGCAGTACCACCCTCCCCTCTTCGGTAAATTTCATCGCATTACTGAGCAGGTTGATCAGAACCTGTCCCAGACGCCGCCCATCGCCGATCAATAGACGGGGAAATGGCTGCTCTTTTTCAACATGGAAGTAGAGCCCCGCCTCAAAGGCGCGGGCCGCAAAGATGTAGCCCACCTCCTCCAGAACCTCATCAAGGTCATACGGTACCTGGTCGATGGTAAATTTACCGGATGCAATCTTGGAGAGGTCGAGTATGTCGTTGATCAGTGCCAACAGGCCGAGGCTGGAGATCTCTATCGAGCGCAATAGCCCCTGTTGATCCTCATCCAGCGCACTCTCTGCCAAAAACTCACTATTCCCAATGATCGTGGTCAACGGGGTTCTCAGCTCATGGCTCATCGAGGCAAGAAAGTCATCTTTTGCCTTGAGGGACTTATAGATTGCATCGACCTCAGAGCGCAGGACTGACTGCTCCAGTCGGCGATCCTTGTTCCAACTACGCCCAAGGCTCCGCGCCATCTGCAAAATCTCTTCCCGGATAAAGGGCTTGCGCACATACAGCGTGTCATACTCCAGTGCCGTATCAATCTCATCAATCGTGTGGTCGGCATAGGCGGTTACAAAAACAATATAGATCCGTGAATCTATCTTCCGCAAGCGTTTCGCGGTCTCTAACCCGCCGATGCCGGGAGGCATACGCATATCAATGAAGGCAATGCTATAAGGACGCTCCTCCTCCAGTGCCTGCTTTGCCAGCTCAACCGCACGCTCTCCCTGATCAGCAACCGTGAGATCATAATTCCCCCCACTGGAGGCGTTCGTCTGGCTCCCGCTCCCCAGGCTCTCTAACTGCTCTAGCTCCGCAGAAAAGTTATGCTCCCCGCTGAGGATTTCACCATAGAGCTGACGCAGCTTCGGTTCATCATCAACCGCAAGAATTCGACAATGGTCCAAGTCAATATTCATGGAGGGACTATACGCCGAACCTTAACTGTTGTAACTATTCAGCCGAGGGTACTCACTCTCCCTCGATAGCCCCCAGCTCTTTTAGCTTCCTTGTCAGGGTATTTCGCCCCCACCCCAACAACCGGGCCGCCTCCTGTCTCTTCCCTGCGGTATGCTCCAGTGCCGTCTCAATCAAAATACGCTCCATCGTCGGCACTACCTGATCCAGTAGCCCCTCCTCTTCCTGCCGGAGATGGCCACGGATCCACTGCTCCAGGGCCCGCTCCCACCCCTCACTCACCGGGCGCTCCTCCACCCGTAGCTCTATCGGCAGATCCTCAACCTGTACCTTGCGGGTAGGCGCCATCACTGTAATCCAACGGCAGGTATTCTCCAACTGCCTCACATTGCCCTTCCACTCCAGCTGAGTCATGTAGTGGATCGTCTCTGGCAACAGCTCCTTCTCCTCCACCTCCAGCTCTCTCGCCGCAAGATGTAGAAAGTGGCTGGCCAGCAGGGGGATATCCTCACGCCGGTCATGCAGCACCGGAACATGAATACGGATCACATTGAGTCGATGGTAGAGGTCTTCACGAAAATCGCCGGCATCTACTGCCGCCTCCAGATTCTGATGGGTGGCTGCAATGATCCTCACATCGACCTGAACCGGGGCATGTCCACCCACTTGATAGAACTCTCCCTCTGACAATACCCGCAACAGACGGGTCTGAGTCTCCAGTGGCATATCACCAATCTCATCAAGAAACAGGGTGCCTCCATCTGCCTGTAGAAAACGCCCCTTGCGCTGGGTCATTGCCCCGGTAAAGGCCCCTTTCTCATGGCCAAATAGCTCTGAGTCCATCAGATCTTTGGGAATCGCCGCCATGTTGAGGGCGATAAAGGGGTGGTCTGCCCGTGGGCTGTGACGATGGAGCGCCTGTGCCACCCGCTCCTTGCCGGTACCTGACTCACCATTAATCAATACCGTCATGTTGGAGTGGGCCAGTCTGCCGATGGCCCGAAATACCTCCTGCATTGCCGCAGATTCACCAATAATATCGTTCGAAGCGAGCTTTTTCTCTTCACTATGTGCCGCACGCTTACTCTTCACCTGCTCTACGGCCCGTTGGGTCAGTGAGATTGCCTCCTCAATGTCAAACGGCTTGGGTAGATACTCAAAGGCTCCCCCCTCATAGGCGGAGACCGCACTATCCATATCGGAATGGGCAGTCATAATGATCACCGGCAGATCCGGGCACTGCTCGCCGATCTCTCTCAATAGCTCTAGCCCATCCATCCCCGGCATACGGATATCACTGATGATCACATCTGGCATTTGCTGCTGTAGCCGCTCAAGAATCTTGCTCCCATCAATGAATGGCTCAACGGCCATTCCCGCCTTCTGTAATGCACGTTCCAGCACCCAGCGGATAGAACGATCATCATCAATCACCCAGACATTACCATTCTCCAGCTTCTGCTCGCTCACTTAGCTCTTCTCCAGTGGAATCAATAGGGTAAAAATAGTCTCTCCCGGTTGAGACTCACACTCAATCACTCCACCCTGGCGGTGGATAATCGATTGCGCAATGGATAGCCCCAGCCCGGTTCCATTGGCACGCCCGGTCACCATCGGTAGAAAGAGGGTATTTTGTAGCTCGCTAGAGATACCCGGACCATTATCCTCAATCTCTAAACTACAGACCAGGCGATGGCGATGGTTACCAATCATCACCTGTCGCTGCACTCGGGTGCGTAGCTGTATCACCCCCTCATTGTTCAGGCTTTGTGACGCATTGCGGACAATATTGAGCAGTGCCTGTATCATCAAACTACCATCTGCCGGAAAGGTGGGGATACTGGGGTCATAATCGCGCCGAATGGTCAGCCCTCCCTCTGTCGCCTCGGCTAATACCAAGGTGCGCACCCGCTCCAGCACCTCATGGATATTGGTCTCCCCCAACTGTGGACGGCGATTGGGTCCTAACATACGATCCAGCAGTAACTGCAGACGATCGGCCTCCCCGATGATGACATCGGTATACTCTTTGAGAGCCTCATCCTCCAGCTCACTCTCCAGTAGCTGAGCGGCACCTCGCAACCCACCCAGCGGATTTTTGATCTCATGTGCCAAACCACGTACCAGATCCGCAGAGGCACGGGTCTGATGGAGCAGCTGCTCCTCATGTTTAATACGCAGATGCTGGTCAACCCGCTGCAGCTCCATCAGCACCTGATTATCACCGATGGGAATCAGAGAGCAGTCGACAATGGAGTGCTCTCCGTGAATGATGGAGAGCACCACCTCTCGCTCGGTATAGGGAAAGTCGGTCTCAAACACACGTTCCAGCCCTTTCTCAATATCACAACGCAGCTCAACCAGGGTATCAAATGGCTGGTTCAGAGCCTGATTGGCACTCACCCCAATCAGCACCTCCGCCGCAGGGTTGAGGTAGTGAAGCCGCTTCTGTTGGTCAATGAGCAACTGGGCAATACTGGTATGTTCCAGTACCCGATCCCGCAGGCTCAGGTACTGGTTCGTATGTTTCTCTGTATCTATCATCCCCATCCATAGTGCAATCACTATACCAACTCCGTATGTCGATACAGCTGATTGTCCCTCCCTAAATTATAGAATAAAAACAAAAGGTTGATCTTTTTATTGTGGTTAATTGCACACGCATGCAATAGCGTCACTATGCCGGTACGCACTATTGTGGTGCATAAAAAAAGCCCCCCCTGCAGATCAGGAGAGGCTTTTCTGAGTGAACGCTCTACTATGCCTTACACACTGTAGTACATATCAAACTCAACCGGATGAGTCGTCATCCGCATACGGGTGACATCTTCCATCTTCAGCTCAATATAGCTATTGATGAAGTCATCGGTAAACACATCCCCCTGGATCAGGAACTCACGATCCTTATCGAGAGAGTCCAGTGCCTGTTCAAATGAACTACAGACGGTTGGGATCTCTGCTGCCTCTTCTGCTGGCAGGTCATATAGATCCTTATCCATTGCCTCACCCGGATCAATCTTGTTCTTGATGCCATCCAGGCCCGCCATCAGCATTGCTGAGAAAGCGAGGTATGGGTTAGCTGTGGGGTCTGGAAAACGAACCTCAATGCGGGTTGCCTTGGGTACCGGTACAAAGGGGATACGGATGGAGGCAGAACGGTTACGAGCCGAGTAGGCCAACATTACCGGAGCCTCAAAGCCGGGAACCAGCCGTTTGTAGGAGTTGGTCGAGGCGTTGGTGAATGCATTCAGTGCGCGGGCATGTTTAATGATCCCCCCAATGTAGTAGAGCGCATCCTGAGAGAGGCCTCCATACTTATTACCGGAGAAGACATTCTTGCCCTTCTTGGCGATCGATTGGTGAACGTGCATACCGGTGCCGTTATCACCCACAATAGGTTTCGGCATGAAGGTTGCTGTCTTGCCATAGGCATGCGCCACATTATGTGTCACATACTTAAGGATCTGTACCTCATCTGCCTTCTTCACCAGTGAGTTAAACGCAGTGGCGATCTCATTCTGGTTGGCTGTGGCCACCTCATGGTGGTGTGCCTCGATGGTTAGCCCCATATCTTCCATCACCAGAGACATCGCGGTACGAATATCCTGGGTAGAGTCCACTGGGGGAACCGGGAAGTAACCACCCTTGACCCCAGGGCGGTGGCCCATGTTGCCCCCTTCATAGACCTTCTCGGTATTCCAGGAGGCCTCTTCAGAGTCTACTTTACAGAAAGAGCCGCTCATATCTGCGCCCCAGCGTACATCATCAAACAGGAAAAACTCCGGCTCAGGACCAAAGTATGCGGTATCACCGATACCGGTAGACTTCAGGTACTCCTCGGCACGGTATGCCACCGAACGTGGGTCGCGCTCATACCCTTCCATGGTAGCCGGCTCAACGATGTTACAACGGATGATTACCGTTGGCTCTTCGTAGAAAGGGTCCAGCAGTGCGGTATCGGGGTCTGGCATCAGGATCATATCCGACTCGTTAATCCCTTTCCAACCCTCGATGGATGAACCATCAAACATTTTACCGGTCTTGAAGAAAGCGGCATTCACCTCGGCAGAGGGGATTGTGACATGCTGCTCCTTACCCTTGGTATCTGTAAAACGGAGATCAACAAATTTGGAGTTGCTCTCCTTGATGAGCTTGAGTACTTTCTGAGACATCTATGGCTCCCTGATTCAATAAAACAAAATATAGACCCTCACAGCCCTGTGAGATGTCCGTGAAAAAATTGGATCGACTCGAAATCGTCTGGATATGAATCAACCGTTAAAATCTTGCATATATGCACGATGCACAATTATATAGCATAAAGTGTGCCCACTCATTAACCATTTGATAACTAGCGAATTTAGCCAGAAATCATGGAAAAACAACCACGAAACGCACTGTTCTTGTGCACAAAACACCCAAAGCGCACCATTTTTGTGCGCGAACTAGTGTGGTGCGACTGAAGAGTCCGGCTCTTTCTCGGTTAAGGATGACTTTTTCTTGGGCAGAGGAGGTTTTTTGGTTCGAATGCCCGGTTTAACCAAAATTTCCAGATAGAAGGATTCAAGCTGACTGGACTCTGCCTGAGAGATCGACTCATTAATAGCCGACAGGTGAACCACCTCGCTACTGGCCTCATCTGCGCCGAATCGGCAGTCAAAGTCCCAAAAATCGACCCCTGGGGGTAATTTCTTCCTCCGCTCCCTCTTGATATATTTTTTGACCTCATTTTTGATCCCCTCTACAAGCCTGGGAACCTTGATCTTCGGATGGGTTAAATTGAATCTCTTTTTCATGATTTTTATAGTAGCAGGGTTGCTACCAAAGATAAAAGGTAATGATTCCGCAGAGAGCAGGGCGGGGGTTCTGACGGGTAATGGATGAAGTTGAGGTCGAAGAGGAGGCTATAAAATTATCATGCGAGGCATGACATACCCTTTTTAGCGACATCCCAGAGTTGATTCGTGGACAGGTCGTGATCAATCATGATCCTCGTATCTTCAAGAAGAGGGGGAGGGGGTGTGAGCGGAGATGCCGTTAGCGCGAGCTTTCTCCTCTTCCATCAATCGGTTGAGTGGCAGGTCTTCATCTTTCAAAATTGCCCGTCGAATACCGCAACACCCTTTTGGGTGGGTATTGATATACCAGAGAAAAAGCCAGATCGCAGCCATTCCGGTACCCGCAACGATTAACGCATCGGTTAATGTGATATCCACTGAAGTCTCCCGTAGGTATTAATTTTTTTTTTATGGTCAGTAGATTTACGATGCTAACATATCGGGATATACAGTTCCTACCTTTATCTGATTGAATATATGCCTTCACAAACCCACGCTAAAACAGCCCAATGTTCTGTGGCTGCTCTTTTTCGTTCAACAAGGGCTTGACCCAACAGACTATAAAATCTACGATTATCGGGTTTTCATACGCAATAAACTTATAATTTTGTCTAATTCATACTTCTTTCCAGAAATCCACGCTCTGATTAATGATGACCTGAGTGCTGTTGATGCGCTGATTCTAGAGCGACTCCAGTCCGATGTGGTACTGATCAACCAACTCGGCCGCTATATTATCAGTGGTGGTGGTAAGCGAATTCGCCCGGTCGTTGTACTGCTGGCGGCTCGTGCCAGCGGGGCAACGGGGGATGAAGCAATCCAGTTGGCTGCGGTGATTGAGTTTATCCATACGGCAACTCTGCTGCATGATGATGTGGTCGACACTTCCGATCTACGCCGTGGAAAAGAGACCGCTAATGCGGTGTTTGGAAATCAGGCCGCCGTATTGACCGGAGATTTCCTCTACTCCCGCGCATTCCAGATGATGGTTGAGGTACAACAGATGCGGGTAATGGAGATCCTCTCCGAGACGACCAATGTCATTGCGGAAGGAGAGGTTCTACAGCTCCTCAATTGTAATGATCCCGACACCACCGAAGAGCGCTATTTTCAGGTAATCTACCGTAAGACCGCTAAGCTATTTGAGGCCAGCGCCCAACTGGGTGCTGTTGTTGCCCAGCAATCAGATACCTTTGAGCACGCTCTGATGGAATATGGAAAACACCTCGGGAACGCCTTCCAGCTGGTGGATGATGCGCTCGACTATAGTGCCACCACAGAGGTGATGGGAAAAAACATCGGTGATGATCTGGCGGAAGGGAAGCCAACCCTACCCCTGATTTATGCCATGCAGCAGGGCACAGCTGCCGAACGAACGATGATTCGTGAGGCCATTGAACAGGGGGGAGGAGAGCAGTTTGACCCTATCATGAAGGCGATTGGCAGAACCGGAGCCATCGACTATACCCTGCAGGCTGCCCGGCAGGCCGTTGAACAGGCCGTTACAGCGGTGAGCGTGCTGCCAGAATCCTCTTATCGTGATGCGCTGATTGCATTGGCTCACTTCACACTGAAAAGAACCCTCTGACCACGGTACCCACTTCGGTAACCTCACGATCATCCATCATCACACTATTGAGGAGCAGAGGATATGAGGCAACTCTCCATCCAGCGTGGATTCACCCTGATTGAGCTGATCATTGCTATCGCAATTATCGCGATTCTGGCCTCTATGGCCATTCCCTCTTATACCCAATACACCACCCGTGCTCACTATGCTGAGGTGGTATTGGCGGCGCAGCCTGTAAAAATTGGGGTCGAGCAGTGTTACCAGATTCGCAGGGTACTGGATGACTGTGATGGCGGTCGTTATGGGGTACCCGCCAACCGTGTCACAGTTGCTGGTGCGGTTGATAACCTCTCAACCAGTAATGGAGTTATCACTATCACCCCGGATGCAACCAATGGCATCCTCGCTACCGACACCTATATTTTAACCCCTACCGCCACCTCCCCACTGAGCTGGTCAGCCAGTGGAGGTGCTATTACCAACGGCTACGCACAATAACCTCTACTTACAAAAAAGGGCGTGTCTATCGACACGCCCTTTTCTGTTTTACCTTCTGTATCTCTGTGCTTCTAGAGATCACTCTCATGTGAGCTGAGGTAGGAGGCGACACCCTCTGGGGTTGCCTTCATCCCATCATCCCCCTCCTGCCAACCCGCAGGACAGACCTCTCCATGCTCTTCGGTGAATTGCAGTGCATCCACCATACGAAGCATCTCATCTACATTACGCCCCAGCGAGAGGTTATTTACCACCTGATGCTGAACCACATTATCTTTGTCAATCAGGAATGAGGCACGTAGCGCAGGCGCACCACCAGGAACCTGAATGCCGTATGCCTTAGTGATTGCTTGAGTCATATCACCCACCATCGCATAACTTACCGCACCGATACCGCCATCCTTAACATCCGTATTCCGCCACGCATTGTGCGTCCAGTGAGAGTCAATGGAGATTCCGATCACCTCTACATTACGCTTTTTAAACTCTTCGATACGATGATCAAATGCCAATAGCTCCGAAGGGCAGACAAAAGTAAAATCGAGAGGGTAGAAAAAGATAACCGCATACTTTCCAGCCTTCGCCTCATGCAGACTGTAGTCTGCCTTGATCTCACCATTTGCCAAAACAGTGGGGGCTTTAAAATCAGGTGCTTCAGATCCAACTAATACGCTCATGTACAACTCCTTTTTGTATTCAATAATTCGAGTGGGTGAATCATAACGACTCTACAGCTCCTGTCAAGACCTACTGTTTTAATCAGGTATAGTAATATTTTCTACCGCAAGAGAAAATGGACGAGGGGTAGAAAAGCCCTCATCGGCTGCCCAGCCATGCCCATAAACCACCTCCCAGGCTGCCGGAAATTGGCCGCTGGAGTCCAGAAAGGGGTGGTAAGCCTGCTCTAGTTGGCGTAATACTGACCGCCCCATCAACCCTCGTCTACGTCCCTGATTCACATTGGTCGCACCTAACCCTTTGAGATCTCTCATCAGAGACATCACGTCCGGGTAACTCAACTGGAAACGGTCCACACTGGTCACCGTCTCGGCAAAACCACTCTGTACCATACGATCTCCAATCTCCTGCAGATCCAGAAAGTGGTTCACATGAACCTGATCATCGACGGCTCTCCAGCTCTGGCGCAACTCTTTCAGGGTATCCCTCCCCAGGGTAGAAAAGGTCAATAACCCACCCGGACGTAACACCCGCCGAAACTCATTGAGTACGCTCTGCAGATCACTGCACCATTGGAGGGTAAAGTTGGAGAAGATCAGATCCACACTCTGGTCAGCCAGCGGTAGCTGCGCTGTATCCGCACAGAGGTAACGCTGTTTGGAGAAGAGCCGTTTCTGCCGTTGCGCCTTGCGCAACATCCCCTCCGCTAGGTCGAGCGCAATGATGCTGCTTTTACCAAAGCGGGACTCCAACCTCCGGGTACAGTAGCCCGTTCCTGCCCCCACATCGAGAATACGTTCTGGCTTGAGTGGCACGTACTCAAACTGCTCCAGCATTCGGTCAGCCACTTCGCGCTGTAGCACCGCTACGGCATCGTAGCTATCCACCGCCCGCTCAAAATTGGCGCGGATGCGCCGGCGCTCCAACGAATAAGGGGGGCTACTGTCCAAATTGAGATACCTCTTGAAGAAACAGACCCGGGTGACTCAGAAAGGGGGCATGCGCTGCCCCCGCCACCCGAACCACTGAACTCTGCCTCATCTGTTCTGCCGCATACTCAGCAGCGGAGGGCGGAACCAGTTGATCCCGTTCCCCCATAATCCAGTGGGTCGGTTGTTGAATCGCAGACAACATGGGACGCAGGTCGGTCTCATTCAATATCCTCAATCCTGCCTCCAGGGTACCGGGTAGCGGCGGCTCTGCCAATGACTGTTTTAACTCCTGCAGCCACTGCCTCCCACCCTTTACCCCCAACATCTGCAGGGTGATAAAGCGTCCAATGGTGCTCTCCCGGCTACGGATCAGGGCCTCCCCAAAATCATCCAATACTTTCTGCTTAATCGCCTCTCGCCACCCCCCCCCCTGCACGAAGCGGGGCGTTGCTCCAACCAGAACTATTTTTGATACTCTCTCTGGCTGCTCCAGAGCCAGCTGCAGTGCAACCTGTCCGCCCAACGACCATCCCAACCAGATAGCGCTAGCGGGAGCCTGTGCGGCCACATCCTCTGCCATTGCCGAGAGGGTCATCGACTCCAGCAGCGGACGACCACAATACCCCGGCAGGTCAACCACTGTCACCTCAAACTGCTGTCGCAATCGCGGGAGCAGTGCATTCCAGACGGAACGATTGAAGCCCCAGCCATGAATCAGGATCAGCGGCTGCATGCGGCCAGTGCCTCCAACAGTTGATCCAGATGGGATTCTGTATGGTTGGCAGAGAAGGTGATACGTAGACGCGCACTCCCCTCTGCTACTGTAGGGGGGCGGATCGGTGCGACCAGTATCCCTTGTTGCCACAGCTGCTCTGATAGTTTCAGCGCATCTTTCGATCGGCCCACCAACAGCGGCTGTATTGCTGTGGTGGAGTGGATTAAGTTTAGCTTCAGTGTGGCCGCCCCTTCACGGAAAAAGGCAACCATCTTCTGTAACTGTTCGCGCCGCTCTGCCCCCTCTCGCACCAGCTCAACTGCCTTACGGGTCGCCTCTGCCTGTGCCGGTGGGGTTGCGGTGGTATAGATGTAGGTACGCGCCTGCTGAATCAGGGTCTCAATCAATGGCTCGCTTCCGGCCACAAAAGCCCCGGATACCCCAAAGGCCTTACCCAAGGTTGCCATCAGTATGGGAACCTCGGTAGAGCCCAGCCCAAACTTCGCCACGGTTCCCCTTCCCTGTGGCCCTTGCAGCCCGATTCCATGTGCATCATCCACCAGCAGTGTTGCGCCTCTTGAGAGGCACTTTTCCGCAATAGCGGGAAGTGGTGCGTTATCTCCATCCATACTAAAGATTCCATCCGTGACGACCATTGTTCTTCCATTTGCTGGCTCAGAGAGTCTCCGCTCCAATCCATTGAGATCGCTATGCCCATAGCGCAGTAGCCTGGCCCCCGACAATTTCGCGCCATCCAGTAAGGAGGCGTGGTTAAGGCGATCATGGATGGTTCGATCTCTACGCCCAAGCAGGGCCTGATGAATACCGAGATTGGCCTGATAGCCCGAGGAGAAGAGCAAAACCCGTGGATACTCCAGAAAATCGGCCAGCTCCTCTTCTAGTGCATGGTGGGCTGCACTATGTCCACTGACCAGGTGCGCCGCACCGCTGCCGACTCCCCAACGGGAGAGCCCCTGCTGAAATGCCGCTATAATTTGAGGATGGTTGGCCAACCCCAGATAGTCGTTACTGCTAAAAGAGAGGTAGCGCTTACCCTCTACCTCAACCTCTACCCCTTGGGGGGAGTCGACCACCTGCCGTTGACGATAGAGGGATTGACGCCTGCGTTCATCCAGTTGTTGCTGTAGAGAAAAGTCCAGACTCATCCGCCACCTCTCACTCAGGGGTACTGCTGAAAAAGTGCATTTTTAGAGCGGCTATCAACCCAGTTCGACCACTTCACCCACTTCCACCTCCAGACCCAGCTTTGCAAACAGCAAGGCATCACTCGCCTCCCCCGCATTCGGGGTCGTCAGTAGCTGTTCACCAGAGAAGATCGAATTGGCTCCCGCGAAAAAGCAGAGTGCCTGCATCGTCTCACTCATCGACTCACGTCCCGCCGAGAGCCGTACCCATGACTTTGGCATCAGAATTCGTGCCACGGCAATAGTACGTACAAACTCCAGTGGATCCAGCTCTTCCAGACTCTCCATCTCATCCAGTGGTGTTCCAGCAACCTTGACCAGTCGATTAATCGGCACACTTTGCGGCTGTTCAGGCAGGTTCGCCAGTGTCGCTAATAGCCCCGCGCGATCATGGCGTGACTCTCCCATACCCACAATACCCCCACTACAGACCTTTATTCCGGCATCACGAACATGCTCTAGCGTATCTAGCCGATCCTGATAACTGCGTGTGGTGACCACCTCTCCATAATACGCCTCCGAGGTATCGAGATTATGGTTGTAGTAGTCGAGCCCCGCTCTTTTCAACTTCTCTGCCTGATGCCCGGTTAGCATCCCCAGCGTCATACAGCTCTCCATCCCCAGTGCCTTTACCCCGCTCACCATCGTCAGCAGACGCTCCATATCCTTACCCTTGGGGTTTCTCCAGGCGGCTCCCATACAGAAACGGGAGGAGCCGGAGCGCTTCGCCTCACGCGCTGCCGCCAGCACGGTACTCACCTCAGCCAATTTTTCCCGCTCTAACTCTGTCTCATTACGTGCACTCTGAGAACAGTATTTACAATCCTCTGAGCAGCCACCCGTCTTGATACTCATCAATGTGCTCACCTGCACCTTATTGGGATCAAAGGTGTGACGATGGAGAGTCTGTGCCTCAAATAGCAGGTCGTTAAAGGGGCGCTCAAACAGTGCCTCAACCTCTTCCTGTCTCCAGTTACTACGCAGTTCCGGGGTAACACGCATGAATTTACGCTCAATCGGTTAGAATGGAGGCCATCGTACCCGGCCTTATCTTTCTGTCAACCAACCATGCTGAAAAAAGTTTACCAGAAACTTCAACTGCTGCTTCCCTCTGAGCCATGTGCCCTCTGTAACCAGCCCGTAGAGGGGGAGTTACCGCTCTGCCGACACTGTAGAGCGTCGCTACCCAATATGCTCTCTGTTCCCCTGGCGCTGCAACAGCATAAGGCGTGGGACCGTGTAGTGGTCCCTTACCACTACAAAACGCCACTCGCGCCGTTGATCCACCAACTCAAGTTTGGCCACAAACTCCACCTCGCCCGACTCTTTGGGAGGTTAATGCTGGAGCACCTGCAACAGCAGAATATTGATAGACCGGACCAAATTCTCCCCATCCCATTACACAACAGGCGGCTCCGTGAACGGGGTTTTAATCAGGCCCTAGAGATTATTCGCGGCCCTGCAAAATCTCTGGGTATCCCTCTCAACCGCCATAGCTGTGAACGCAGCCGAGCCACACCGGCACAGAGCAGGCTGAATGCGGCTCATCGAAAAGAGAACCTGAAGGGTGCCTTTACCGTTCATGCCCCTCTGGAGGGGGCCCATATTGCTATCTTTGATGATGTCATCACCACTGGAACCACCATGGAGATGGTAGCCCATGCACTGAAACAGCAGGGGGCAGAAACGATTCAGATCTGGGCACTCGCCTACACCCCCCCTCATCGGTAACCATTTTCGGGGCAACACTGCTGGATGGTGGCTATCATCGAGCAAACAAAAATGTTTTACAGTATTATTTGTAGCCCCCCTGAAAACCTCAACACTGCTACTAAAATCCCCATGGAAGAGATCACTGATATCATCGGCCCGCTTAATGAGGCACAACGCCAGGCGGTCACCACAGAATCCAGAAACACGCTGGTACTCGCCGGAGCCGGTAGTGGAAAAACTCGTGTATTGGTTCACCGCATCGCCTGGCTTATCCGTGCAGAAAAGATCTCTCCCTGGTCGATCCTGGCTGTCACCTTTACCAATAAGGCGGCTCGGGAGATGAAGGGGCGTGTTGAACAGCTGCTCGACATGCCAAGCGGCACACTCTGGATTGGCACTTTCCACGGTCTGGCTCACCGTCTGCTACGCAACCACTGGCAGGAGGCCAACCTGCCACAGAATTTTCAGATTCTCGATAGTGAGGATCAGCTGCGCCTGGTGCGTCGCCTCCTTAAAGAGATGAATCTTGATGAGGAGCGCTGGCCACCACGTCAGGCCACCTGGTTTATCAATGAACAGAAAGATAAGGGGTTTCGCCCTCAACAAATTGATACCGCAGGTGACTTCTGGTTGAGCCAGATGGTTCAGCTCTATACGGCCTACGAGGCGGCCTGCCAACGTGGTGGTATGGTCGATTTTGCCGAGCTACTTTTACGTGCCCATGAGATGTGGCTCAATAACCCTGAACTGCTGAACCACTATCGTAACCGCTTTAGTCATCTTTTGGTCGATGAGTTTCAGGATACCAATACCATTCAGTATGCCTGGCTACGTCTGTTGACCGGGGATAACGGTAGTATCTTTGTGGTTGGTGACGATGATCAATCGGTCTATGGATGGAGAGGGGCTCAGGTCGAAAATATTCGCAGCTTCACCCGTGAATTTCCCCTGGTGGAGACTCTGCGTCTGGAGCAGAACTATCGCTCAAGCGGCAATATTCTAAATGCTGCCAATGCGTTAATCGACAATAATCCCGGACGCCTGGGTAAGGAGCTGTGGACAGAAGATAATGATGGAGTACCTATCCAGCTCTACTCTGCCTACAATGACCTCGACGAGGCTCGCTTTATTGCGGAACAGATTCAGTTCTGGGTTGACAAGGGGGGGCGACGAGATGAGAGTGCAATTCTCTATCGATCTAACGCTCAATCCCGTGTGCTGGAGGAGGCTCTGCTAAGCGCCAGTATTCCCTATCGTATCTACGGTGGGCTACGCTTTTTTGAGCGCGCGGAGATCAAGGATGCGCTCTCTTATCTGCGACTGATGGCTCACCGCCATGATGATGCGGCCTTTGAACGGGTGGTCAATACCCCTACCCGTGGCATTGGTGAGCGTACGGTGATGTTGGTTCGTGAATATGCCCAAGGCGCGGGGATCTCCCTATGGCGGGCCGCTCTAGCGCAGACTGAGGGGGATCAGCTGGCTGCTCGTGCCCGCAATGCGCTGCGCAACTTCCTTCAGTTAATCGAGCAGATGAGTCATGATGGGAAAGATAAGGCATTGAATGAACAGGTTGAAATCGTGCTCAAAAACAGTTCATTGATTGACCATCACAAAAAAAATCGTAGTGAGAAGGGGCTGACACGGATTGAGAACTTGGAAGAGTTGGTTACCGCTGCGGGTCAATTTTCACCGGAAGATGAATCACTTAACCTGCTAGATGAGTTTCTCGCCCAGGCTGCGCTAGAGTCTGGTGATACTCAGGGTGATGAGTGGGAGGATTGTGTGCAGTTAATGACGCTGCATAGTGCCAAGGGTCTGGAGTTTCATCAGGTATTTTTGAGCGGTTTGGAGGAGGGGCTCTTTCCACACAGCCGCTCATCCGAAGACTCTGAGCAGCTGGAGGAGGAGCGCCGCCTCTGCTATGTCGGTATTACCCGTGCACGTCAGAAGCTCACACTGAGCCATGCCGAGAGTCGACGACTCTATGGCAAGGAGAGCTATCCACGGGTCTCCCGCTTTATCAAAGAGATCCCTGTCGAGTTGCTACAGGAGGTGCGGATTCGCTCCACTATCTCGCGCCCGGTTAACCAGCGCTCCTCCAGCTATACCCAGAATCATCGATCCTCTATTCTGGAGGATTCCGGTACCGGACTCCAACCGGGACAGCAGGTACGCCATGCCAAATTTGGTGAGGGTACGGTACTGATGCTGGAGGGGAGTGGTCCCCAGGCCCGAATTCAGATTCACTTTCCCGAGGCGGGCACCAAGTGGTTGGTTGCCGGTTATGCCAAATTGGAGCCTACTTAAACCTAGGTTAAACCTAAAATCCTACAAAATCTGCCCGAGAAACTGCTGTGTACGCTCACTCTTTGGGCTTTCAAAAAATTCATTGGGGGGTGAACACTCTACAATTTTTCCCTGATCCATAAAGATCATACAGTCCGCCACAGTCTTGGCAAACCCCATCTCATGTGTGACGCAGATCATGGTCATCCCCTCTTCTGCCAACTCTGTCATCACATCAAGCACCTCTTTAATCATCTCCGGGTCGAGTGCCGAGGTGGGCTCGTCAAACAGCATGATCTTTGGCTCCATACAGAGACCACGGGCAATGGCTACCCGCTGCTGCTGCCCACCAGAAAGTTGTCCAGGGAACTTGAGTGCCTGGTCGGAAATTTTTACCCGATCAAGATAGTACATCGCCTTCTCATGCGCCTCTCTGCGCGGTAATTTGCGTACCCAAGTGGGTGCCAACATTACATTTTCCAGAATGGTCAGGTGAGGGAAAAGGTTAAAGTGCTGGAATATCATCCCAACCTCACGGCGCACCCCCTCAATGTTCTTGAGGTCATCGGTCAGCTCAATACCATCAACAATAATCTGCCCTTTCTGGTGCTCCTCCAACCGATTAATACAGCGAATCATGGTCGATTTACCAGAACCGGAGGGGCCACAGATCACAAAGCGCTCTCCTTTTGTAACCGTGAGATCGATATCTTTCAGTACATGAAAATCATCAAACCACTTGTTAACCCCTCTCATTTCAATCATCTTTGTCGCCATCTTGGTAACCTCTCTACGCATCCAATGTTAGGGTATTTTTGGAAGTTTTCCCTCTTTCCATCTTAGTGCCCCCTGTCGAGCTTTCTCTCCACCCGTAAACTGTATCGTGACATGCTGAAGCAGAAGAGCCAGTAGACCGCTGCACAGAACACATACCCTTCCACTGCAGTACCCAACCATTTCGGGTCTGTTGTGGCTGCCTGGACAATACCGAGAAAGTCAAACATTCCGATAATCAACACCAGGGTTGTATCCTTAAATAGTGCAATAAAGGTATTCACCACACCGGGAATCACCAGCTTCAATGCCTGCGGAAGTATGATTTTCTGCATTGTTCGCCAGTAGCCCAGCCCCAGCGACTCCGCTGCCTCGAATTGTCCTTTCGGAATCGCCTGCAGCCCCCCCCGTACCACCTCTGCCATATAGGCCGACTGAAACAGGGTTATGCCGATCAGTGCACGCATCAACTTATCAAAGTTAACCCCTTCAGGCAGGAACAGTGGCAACATTACCGATGCCATAAAAAGTACGGAGATCAATGGTACGCCTCGGATTATCTCAATAAAGCCAATGGAGAGTGAGCGAATCACGATCAGCTCTGAACGACGCCCCAGTGCCAGCAAAATACCTAATGGAAAGGAGGCGGTGATCCCAATTCCTGCAATTACAAGGGTCAGGAAGAGCCCCCCCCATTGAGAGGTCTCTACCGTTTCAAGCCCCCAACTCCCCCCATAGAAGAGCAGCCAAGCCAGTAGCGGATAAGGTAGTAAAATCAGTGCAGAGACCCACCTGCGACGAACAGTGGAGAGGAAAAAAGCGACAAAGAGGAGGAACAGTATGGCAAAAGCAACATTCACTCGCCACCTCTCTGCTACGGGATAGAGTCCATAGAGAAATTGATCGATTCGTGCATGCACAAAGGCCCAACACGCCCCCTCATTGGGTAGGCAATCTGCTCGCGATTCACCTACCCAGGTTGCCTGTAAAAAAATCCAGTCGATCAGGGGTGGGATCATTAACCAGAGCAGATAGAGTATGCTCACTGTTAACCCGCTGTTGAGAGGGGTGGAAAAGAGGTTTTTATATAACCAGGTTCGTGTCTGGTTCATCGCTCTACCAATTTCATCCTCCGGTTGTACCGGTTCATGAAGAGTGAGATGGAGAGACTGATCAGCAGATAGACTCCCATGGTAATTCCAATCACCTCGACCGCCTGACCCGTCTGATTAAGGACGGTACCCGCGAAAACTGAGACCACTTCAGGGTAGGCGATGGCGGCTGCCAGTGAGGAGTTTTTCAATAGATTAAGATACTGATTGGTAAGAGGTGGAATGATAACCCTCAGCGCCTGAGGTAGTATGATCAGGCGCAAGGTCTGACCTTGACTAAGCCCCAGTGATTGAGCCGCTTCACTCTGCCCCCGGTTGACAGCTTGTATACCCGCTCGAACAATCTCTGCTATATAAGAGGCAGTATAGAGACTTAACGCTGTCACTAGCGCCATTAACTCGGGGATCATCACCCATCCCCCTTTAAAGTTAAACCCTTTCAGCTCTGGTAGCTCCCAACCCAGAGGAAATCCCTTAACAGCCAGGGCCAGCAGGGGGAGAGCAACCATGAGCCCCAACGCAACGCGCCAGCGCGGAAATGTTTTACCTGTCTGGTGCTGACGCAATCGAGCCCAACGAAACAGAATAACAGTGACCAGTATCGCCAGTAGTAGCGCCCATCCTGCCCAACCTGAACCTGGTTCTGCAATCGGTGCAGGCAGATAGGCACCGCGATTATTGAGAAAGAAAAGCTCCCCCCAGTGGATACTCTGACGAGGTGAGGGGAGGCTACGCAGTACCGCGAAATACCAGAAGAAGATCTGTAGTAGCAGCGGAATGTTACGTATAACTTCCACATAAGTCTGCGCCAATCTGGAAATAAGCCAGTTATTGGAGAGACGGGCAACCCCCAAAATCAGCCCCAATAACGTTGCCAGAACAATTCCCACAAATGTGACTAGCAGAGTGTTGAGCAGCCCCACCAGAAAGGCTCTCCCATAGGTAGAGCTTTCACTATACTCAATAAGGTGTGAGATGATTCCAAAGCCCGCCTCGGTATCGAGAAATCCAAAGCCGGTAGAAATTCCACGATGGGTAAGGTTGGTCTGTAGATTATCCCATAAGGACCAGCCCAGATAACCAAACAGAGTGAGTGCCAGAAGTTGAAAAGCCCAGCCCCGAACCTGACTATTTCTCCATAGCTTTACCATTGACAGCTCTGCCGTTACTCAATAAATTGGCTGTCTCGCAGGACAGTCCATCTTATTTATCATTGAAACCATTAACAAGCCTCTGAGCTAAGTCTGTACGAATGGAGTCGCACTGTTGGCATGGGATGATCGTACATGACTTATTCAGAGGCTTCTTGAGCTATGCCATTAACGGATAGGTGCTGCGTACTGAATGCCTCCATTGGTCCAGAGGTTGTTGATGCCACGTGGTAGGTTGATTGGCGTTGTTGGCCCTAGATTGCGGCTATAGGCTTCTCCATAGTTGCCTACCTGCTTGATGATGTTGTAGCTCCACTCATTTGAAAGACCCAGTTTTTCCCCCATATTACCTGCTGTGCCGAGTAGTCGATTTCGGGCAGGGTTACTCTTGTCGGCTCGCATAGCATCAACATTAGAGCTCGTCACACCCATCTCTTCCGCATTTTTCATCACCCGAAGAGACCAGCGTACAACATCGCCCCAACGGTTGTCACCATGACGTACTACTGGGCCTAACGGCTCCTTGGAGATAGTCTCAGGTAGAATCATGTGCTTTGCTGGCTCTTTAAGCTTGCTTCGTTGTGCTGCAAGACCGGAGCGATCCGTGGTGAATACATCACAACGTCCCGCATCATAGGCAACAACCACCTCATCCATCTTCTCAAAAGCAACAATTTTATAGTCCATTCCGTTAGATCGGAAATAGTCTGCGGCATTCATCTCGGTGGTGGTTCCAGCGTTGGTGCAGACTGCCGCACCTGACAGCTCTTTTGCTGAGCTGATTCCCAACCCCTTACGAACCATAAAACCCTGTCCGTCATAGTAGTTAATTCCGGCAAAATCTAGCCCAAGTGCCGTGTCACGGGTAAATGTCTCCGTGGTATTTCTGGAGAGAATATCAATCTCTCCAGATTGTAGTGCGGTGAAACGCTCTTTTGCAGAAAGTGGTGTGTACTTCACTTTATTGGCATCTCCCAGTGTTGCCGCCGCAACTGCACGACAGACATCAACATCAATACCCTGCCAATGACCACTCTCATCCGGACTTGAGAACCCGGGCAATCCTTGTCCGACACCACACTGCAGATATCCCTTCTCTTTTACATCCGTAAGTGTATCAGCAGAAACAGTGCCTGCTACAATTAACGTGGTAACTCCAAGCCCAGCTATGATCTTATTCATCCTCATCTCTCTTTAAATTATTATCGATCATTAATTGTAAACCATATCAAAGTATTATGCTGCAACCGCCTCACAAAAGAGGGGGCAATCTTTTTACCCCTGATCAAACCAGGTAAATGTTCAAAACTGCGTGGATTTACAGTTGATATGCCATAAAAAAACCCCGTAAAGATTCACTTTACGGGGTTTAGGAGTATAAGCCTAGTAATGTCCTACTCTCACATGGGGAGACCCCACACTACCATCGGCGATGACCTGTTTCACTTCTGAGTTCGAGATGGGATCAGGTGGGTCCAGGACTCTATGGTCACTAAGCAATCTTTGATATCAGCTCTACAAGTTTGTTAGTAGGGCTGACAAATTCGAAAAAGTTAAAGTTACATGGTATTTTATCAATCGATCCTATAATTCCCCAAATAGTTTGGGTGTTATATGATCAAGCCTCACGGTTAATTAGTACTGGTTAGCTTCACACATTACTGTGCTTCCACACCCAGCCTATCAACGTCGTAGTCTTCGACGGACCTTTAGAGACTTTAAAAGTCTAGGGAGATCTTATCTTGGGTGAGGCTTCCCGCTTAGATGCTTTCAGCGGTTATCCCTTCCATTCATAGCT
>Ga0233428_1000682_pt1 | contig 43706 bp, 37 predicted proteins | sample SI_118_April2016_4_FD_179890 | JGI IMG/M metagenome (GOLD analysis project Ga0233428, IMG submission 179890) | Seawater microbial communities from Saanich Inlet, British Columbia, Canada - SI_118_April2016_120_MG | ecosystem: Environmental > Aquatic > Marine > Inlet | place: Canada: British... | reverse complement strand
TTACAAGAGCAACTAAGATTGTTCTCGGACCTGTTATGTTGTATCCTCCGTACAAAAGCTTGTCTACCACAAGATATATGCCGCTAATAATACCTGCCGGGAACAAAATAAAACCGAGAAGGTAGAAAAAAACAAGTGGATGAAAATCTAAATAAATATACCTAAATTTCAAACGCCAGTAAAAGGCCTTAACAATCATAGGAGACACCTTTAACGCATATCGAAATCCTTTAATCTGAGATTGTCTTTCACCTGGAAGATATACTGCTGTTCTTGGAATATCTTCAACTTTAAAACCATATGCATTTAATCTGATTAAGAAATCCATTGGATAGCCATACTTCTTCCATGCACGAGACCAATCTATAGTATCTATAGCCCTCTTTGAAATTGCGGTATAGCCGTCTACTACATCCATTACTTTATAAAAACCAGATGCAACCTTTGTAAGTGCCGTAATTATCCAATTTCCTACGAGTCTTATTTTAGGCATTTTTTCTAAAGTGTCTTCCACGTGACTTAGTAAGAATCGATTTCCCTTTGTGTAATCTACCTTACCATCAACTATTGGGTCTAAAAAACGTTCGACTTCATGTAATGACATCTGGTTGTCACCGCCGACTACAACAGTTATGTCATATCCTTGTTTCAATGACTCTGAATACCCGGTAATAATTGCCCCACCCGGCCCCTGATTGATTTTATGTCTTAAGAGTTCTATTCTGGGATCCTTTTTGGCCTGCTGTAAAACAACTTCATTTTGGTTGTCAGGGCTGCAGTCATCTATAACGAAAACTTTGTCAAATATGTCAGATACACTCTCGAGCGTAGGCAAGATCAATTTCTCTTCATTATAAGCAGGAATGACCAGAGAGATTTTTTTGTTTCTATACATGGCAAAAACTCCCAATACAGTCCGCAATATATCGTATTTGATCCGCCCCTATTTCAGGATACATTGGCAGACTTAATATTTCATCTTGATATTGACTTGCGATGGGAAAATCTGATGGCTTGTGTCCCAGATATTTGTATGCTGAAAGATTGGGAAGGGCTATTGGATAATGAACTCCAGTACTAATTCCTTTCTCTTTCAAATGTTTCTGCAATTTATCCCTTTCCTTGATACGTATTACATAGAGGTGATAAACATGCTTAGCGTACTCTTCTTCCTTTGGTGTGACAATATTTGATTTTTCTTTTAGCAATTCATTGTAAAACGCAGCGGCTTTTCGCCTTTTCTCTGTCCATGAAGAGAGATATCGTAATTTTACACTCAGAACAGCGCCCTGTATACCATCCATCCGACTATTTACACCCTCAAATTCATGGTTATATTTACCGACTCTACCATGGTTCGCAAGCATCCTGATCTTTATTGCTAATTCATCATTGTTGGTAACTACTGCCCCTGCATCCCCATAGGCACCAAGGTTTTTCCCGGGATAAAAACTGAAGCAACCTATGTTTCCGATACCTCCTGCTATTTGCCCGTTATATGCAGCCAGATGAGCCTGCGCAGCATCTTCGATTACAAAAATATTATGTTTTTCTGCCATTTTAAGAATTTGAGCCATATCCGCTGGTTGTCCATACAGATGGATCGGAATAATAGCTTTAGTCCTGGATGTTATCTTTGCCTCGGTTCCGGCAATATCAATATTATAGGTATCCGGATTAATATCAACAAATACAACCTTTGCCCCCGTCATTGTTATTGCTTCAGGGGTAGCTATAAATGAATTAGCTGCAGTAATTACCTCATCTCCACTACCTATCTCTAAGGCCTTTAGTGCCAGAAACAAGGCATCAGTTCCATTCCCAACTCCTATACAGTGTTTAACCCCAATCGCACAGGCAAAAGCCTCTTCGAATTCCTTTACATACATGCCGTTAATAAACGCTGTGTTATCTATGACATCCTGAACAACCTGATCAATTTCATGTTTTATGGAATGATATTGCACCTTCAGATCAACAAGAGGGATATTCATTTTTTCTCCTGATAAGGAAGCTTTGAAACATCCTTAATAATTCTTGCAGGATTACCCGCAATAACTTTATCTGCCGGCACACTCTTTGTAACGACTGAGCCGGCTCCAACTAAAGCATTTTCTCCAACCACAACCCCGGGAAGCAATGTTGAATTAGCTCCTATTTTAGCGCTTCTCTTGACAGTAGGACCAATAAGTTCTTTTTTCACATTCGGGGATAATGGATATTTTGCATTTGTCAAAACAACATTAGGCCCGAGCCAACAGCCTGATTCTAGTATTGAATACTCAGGCACAAAAACATTAGAATGCAATCTGACATTTTCCGCTATATCTATATGATGTTCTACCATTGACTTACTCCCAATACTTACATTATTTCCAATCACATTTTCTTCACGAATTACAACACCATGCCCAGTCTGAAAATTGTCGCCGATACGATTACCAGCATAAATCACAGTATGTGAACGAATAACTGCACCATTGCCAATTTCTGTTTGCAACGCGTGTGCCTTTTTCCCTCGTGGCAGTTCTCCAATGATTACATATTCTCCAATGCTACAATCCTTACCAATCTCTACACCAGGATATATCTTTGCAGTTTTACTTATACAGTTCAATACGTGCTCCGTTGCTAGAAAGTGACTTAACTCCTGACTCCAAGATCCTGGTTACAGCCACCCCATTATAACCGTCCGAAACAGGTTTCTTATTATTCAGAATACAATCTATAAAATGTTTAGCCTCTGTCGCCAGCGGTTCAATGAAATCTATCTTAGGGATTAAGAGGTCTCCTGCCCTGTGAATAAGCTGAAATCTACCAAAATCATCATAACTTCCAAGGGATTTTTCCATGTCCATCTTATCAATGCCCTTATCAAAGACCTGTATCTTGTAATCTGAGACATCGTCATAAACAATCATTTTTTTGCTTCCTACAACTGTCATCTTACGAACTTTATTAGGATCAAGCCAACTGATATGCAAATTTGCAGTAACTCCATTCTTAAACCCTATTGTTAGAAAGACTACGTCCTCTACTGTATCCTGAATATAGCATGCCCCAATTGCACTAACCCATTGTGGTTCGCTATTAATCAGGAACAAGCATATTGATACATCATGTGGAGCAAAATTCCACATTGCATTGATATCTGTCCTGATACGACCAAGGTTTAATCTTTGTGAATATATGTAATAAACCTCGCCCAATGTGCCCTTGTCTATCTCTTCCTTTAATTTGTGGACAGCAGAATTGTAAAGAAAGGTATGCCCGACCATTAATACTTTTTTATTCCTCTCCGCCAGGAGAACAAGCTCCTCTGCCTCCGCAGTTTTCATAGCAAGAGGCTTCTCAACCAAACAGTGTTTGCCTGCTAATAATACTTCTTTTGCATGTTTGTGATGATATTCAGCAGGCGTTGCTACAACTACAGCATCAATATCATTATCACTTAAACTACTATCAAGATCTTCCGTAACTTCTATATCGCTATAATTTGAACGAACATATTCTCTTCTGTCTTCTCTATTCTCAACCACATACTTCACTTTTACATTATTGAGCTTATGGAAATTCCGGAGCAGATTAGGCCCCCAGTATCCACAACCAATTTGTACAATATTAACCATTAAATCTCCTCGTTTCAAATATTACGCTAGTTTTCCTGTTTTTCCTGATAATCTCAAATAATGTTACTATGCCCATTGTCCCCAGAATTAACACAAACGAATCTACATGCACCCTATATCGTTCTCTCCCGGACAAAATGACATGAAGTATAGTATGTACTATAAGAGGGAACGTAAGGTATAAAACAATGAGTTTTCTCTTATAAATAGAGTATACTACATGAAATATCATACAGGGCAATAAAAGGCCAAAACCGATCATAGAAGAAACATTATGTTCCAGGGACCATGAGCCAAAAAACCTTCCGTCAGGGTAATTTCTATATCCACTCCAAAAACGGACAGGCTTCCAGAACCCGATAAAATTAAAGAGCAGTTTTGACTTAATATCCTTCGCCGCACGCTTATCCTGTTTTATCGCTTCCAGTTCTACTAACGTTCTATTGTTTGGATTTAATCCTTTTTTTACCTGCTCTCTTTCTTCTTCTGTAGGATAAACTTCACTGAGGATATAATTTTGATTTTTTATGTGCGACCATTCCAATCTGATCTGTTCTGCCGCTCTCGAATCGTATGTCCTTGTATTAATAATAACAAGCCCGTCATAGGCAAAATAATTCCTAATTGTCCACGGGGTCATCAATATTAGAATAGAAGCAACAAAAATACAGTATTTTCTAATACCTATACGGTAAGAAGGGCTATAAAATATAAAAAGCACTGACAAGAATGGTACATAAAATAGATATCTGGGGTCCGTATGGATTAACAGCGTAAAAAGAATAATTATTCCTATAAAATATTTCTTCAGTGGAACTTCAATGAGAAGGCGATAAAGATAGTAGAAGAATAGTAATAGCAATAAACATATGAGTGTTTCTCTAAGAAGCATCGGCATAAAATATAGGTAGAGAATGTACACCGAAGACCAGGCAAGAGAAAGAAACGCAGCTTTTTCGTCCGAAATTTCTCTAGAAAACCTATATATATACATAAGCATTATCAGGTTGAGGAGAGCCTGAATAAAGAAAACAGCCTGGTGATTTCTCTTCCCGAACACTTTATATACCGCTGACAGAAATAATGGATAGCCCGGAGGTCTAAAATGGCTCTTGAAATCTGCATCAACAAGCCAGGACTCATTTTCAAGTATATTTATGGCATAATCATCATAACTTGCAGAATCCCCTTTCACAGATTTTACATCTCCTGTTGCGACAACAAGTGAAAGCCGAATTATTACGGCAATGAACAATATAAAAAACACCCATCTGTTTGACCCAATGAACATACCGAGATTATTAGTTTTCCAATTCATATTACAAAGCAAGAAAGAATCACAACCCGATCATTCTTAGATCATATACGTCAAAAGTTCCAACGTTGGGATTAAATGTAAACGGGTCAGGACTTTCACCTTCTGATCCAGTATAAGGAATACTGAAAACAGGATTATTTTTCTCAACCAATAGGTTCATCTTATGCTTATCGGGGACGGTATCTGTTCCAAACAACTCTTTGCTATTGCCCTTTATTCTTGGAATGATTACAAAATCACCATGATTAAAAGGAAATTGTTTTTGAGAAATCTTTCGTCCGTCCCGGATAATATTATTTTCTAAATTTTTATAACCTTTTAGATTATCCCTTGCGAAGAAGTAAGCTATTTGTGGAAAGAGATGCCCCTGGTGTACTATTAGATTGCCACCGTATAAACCTACATATGTGTCAAGCCTTACCTTCAACTGCATGAAATTCTTCAAATTACTGATAGACGCAATTTTTTTAGACCTGATGATTCCGGTAAAAGAGCAATATAACGAAAGGCATATTACCAAGGCAATAACTATTTTTTTTGACTTTAAAATATTCGTTTTAAGGAACCTGAACAATACAATTATTCCGTATGCTGTGGACATCGCAATAAAAGGATAAACCTGATAGAGGAGTCGATTGCGAAAATGCACACAAGACACGGCCCATATCAAAATTACTATTAATGGCAAAAGGACCAAAAGCATTGCTTTATAGTTGGCTTCCTGTATTTTTGAGTAACAGGCCCATATTAAACCAATAGAAAAAAACAGGACTAGTATTCCCTCAGAGTTAATTAACTGAACAACTGACTTAGCAACAAAATCTAAAAATAATTCGATTGAGAAAGCATTTATGGTGCGAGATCGCCTTAAGATAACATCAGTATTGTCGATTTGAGAACTAATAACTTCTGAATTACCGCCTACCAAAAAATAAGGAACTTTACTAATAAGTCCAAATAAATACACAGCAATGACTATAACCAATAAAAGAACAAGCATCACCTTGGCAATACTTTTAACCGAAGCTTTTTCAGTATAAATTTCCCCAATGAAAATGATTAACCCTATTAGAGCAACAGACGGAAGGATATTTGGATGACAGAGTATTCCCAGCGCAAGGCTTATTGCTATTACTAATATTTTCCTATTATGGTTGCTGCCGAATATGACATATGTGGCTAGCAAAACAAAAAAAACAGACATGCTTTGCGATAAAGGTGACCGTGCATACCATATAGAAATTGATGAAACAGAAAAGACAAAAGCAGCAACCAACGAGACAGTCTCGTCTTTAAAAATATGCCTTGAAATTAAGTAAACCATCAAACATGAAGCTACGTTAAATCCAATTGAAAGAAGAGACATTCCGACCATAACATTACCAAATAGAACGGCAGAAACAGAAGATAAGATATTGAAGAATATCTTTCCTGAGGAACCGGCGATGCTAGATGAATAAGATATGACATAAGAACGGAATTCAGAAAAATCTACTGTACCATTAATAAAATTGGAAAGATGGTTTAAGAAATATTTTAACCCGTATATTATACTTTTTGCCTCATTCGCATACCACGCTTCATCATAATGGAGCAATCCTCTCTCTGTAATGTTAAGCATTCTCAGAATAAACGCATAAATCAATATGCATCCAAGAATATAATATTGTTTGGGAATTTTATTTTTAAGTAAGAGTGATTTCATTTCTTGTCTTGTACATAAAAATGAGGGCTATTCTTCATATTGCGAGACCCGGAGAAACTCCAGACAATAAAAGCATTAACCGTCAACCTAAGTTCTTGTGCCCTATTCTTTATACCTTGTTCCATATTTAAAAGCACTCCTTAAAAATACTTCGTATAATGACAGTTCCCCAATGTCCCCGGTTAACGCAATGCCTTTTCGGCTTTTATTAAGCACAGAGTTTGAGACGCAAGGTAATTTGTTTTGCTTTAAGAACTCTTCTAATATCCATATATACTTTTTCTGCCCGCATCTCCATGGATGCAATTCGAATACACTCGTATCCTTTGCATTTTCAATCATTTCCTCATAAAGTTTAGATGGAGGCTGATTGTTCCGAATCAGCGTATACCAATCACACACTGTAATCGGCCACTCATGCAATAGATTTTCATATTTAAATGGTAAAATCTTTGCTGTGGAGGAGGAATAAACAAATCCCAATTTTATTAAACACTCTGCTATTTTATCATTCATAGCAAGATATGGTGCCCTGAAACCACTCAATTGGTAGGCAAACATTTTCTCAAAAACGGAGATTGCTTTTTTCAAATCAATAATAATATCTTCCTGGGCCATTTGATCGAATCGAAGATGGTTATAGCCATGGCAGCCAATTTCATGACCTCGCTCAATAATCTCTTTTACAAATTCACGATTTATAATTGCGGAGTTAGCAACAAAATAAAAAGTAAAAGTTGCATTATACTTTTCACATACATTCATAATACGCTTTACCGCTTTGCGCGGGCATTCTCTTATGAATCTTGATTTGATTTCCTTTATTGCTGTCTTAATTCCTCTTTTTTTTAGAATAGAAAAATAGTTGGTTAATTCGCTCATTGAATTCAGTTACATGCTATAACAATCAGTAAAACATATTCCCCATGCCTTTAAACCTGTTTATTTCCTCTGTATCAGGCACAGAATAATAAACATCCTTTTCATCATCCTTTTTCGCTATATATTTGACATTATCAGTTTCAATCGAATTTAATGTAGCGGTTATCAGCTCACTTCCAGAAAGAGCAATTTTTTTATATATTGTCATTACCGAATCATGATTAGTAATATCAAAATAACGTTGCCCCAAAATCCTGCCCTGATCAATTTTCTCGGTTATAAGATGGATGGAGACCCCACCCTCATTTTCCCCATTATAAAGCATCCAGAAAGCTGTTAAAATCCCTTTAAACTTGGGGAGCAAAGAACCGTGGGTATTCAGACATATCAGGTTTGAAATCGATAGAATATTCTTTGGTATCAACTGACTGTTACCAACTGACAGCAGTATATCAGGTTTGGTTTCTTTAAGGGATTTATAAAAGGCAGGCGTTTTTACACTCAAATTTCTTTTTACACGAATATTGTAACACTTTGCCAAAGCCTGTACCGAATAAAAATACCGCCCCTCTCTTTGTAGTTGTAATTTGCCCAATATTCGATAAATTATAAATGCAATAGAAAGAAAAATAAATTTCTTAAAACCACACAATTTCAGAAGATCAATTTTCGAAAGATGTGGGGAGGGGTTATCATCAATAAAAACCGCTATTATTTCGCGATGTCTTTCTTCAAAAATTCTGGCTAAATAAATCGGTACAAAAAACGGTTCATTTCTCGTTATAATTACTATTTTCATTGCTCATTGTTTATTTTTTTTTGTTGCTTCTATCCTCAATTTCGTTGGCCACAACCATCCCTATCTCAATACGAATTCTTGAAAGCTGTTCACCAAACACAGCAAATACCGATATGATGAAAGACAATATTATCAACAGCACGCCGAGTTCCTGAATATTTCTGAAAAAATACAATGTTATTCCAATATCTATTAATCCAAGAGAAAAGATAAAAAATGCAAATGGCAAAAATATTTTAGCTGGAGCAAAAACTATAGACAGCCTGATCATGATCTTTAAAAACCTGAAGAAATCCTTGAATGGATTTATACCACTTTCACCCTTTGCCCTTGCCTTAATTTCAGGAATAGCTAAATATCCAACACTGTAGCCAAGAGCGAGCATGCCTAATATAGATGTAGTGGGATATGAATATCTTTGTGGAAATAGATGAACAATCTTCATAACCGATGACCTCCTAAACACTCTGAAGCCACTGGTCAGATCCTCTATCTTCTCACCGGTAATGTACCAGGCAAATGCTTCAAGTAGCCTATTGCCAAAAGACCTGAACATAGAAACATTTTTATTCGCTTTTCTCGAAGCGACAACCAAATCATATTCACATTTAATTGCGTAATCTACGAGTCTTTTTATGGTTTTTGGAGGATGCTGTCCGTCTGCATCTAGAAGCACCAGATAATCCCCGGTAGCCGTTGCCATTCCCTTTCTTACAGAAGCGCCATTCCCCAAATTTACATGATTATTAACAAGAGTAACTTGTGAAAAACGTTGAACAACCTGCTTAGTTGAATCAGTTGAACAATCATTTACAACTATAATTTCTCCAAATAAGGACAGACTTATAATCTCTTCTAAGAGAGGGCCAATGCTTTCTTCTTCATTATAAGCAGGTAAAACAACTGAACAGTTTGAATATTTTGTATTCATGTAACTCCTAGTTCCCAAAGAGTGCAAAATCCAGGACCCTTGCCCCTGCAAGGGTTATTCGTTTTATATCTTCTATGGATCTAATCTGTTTAATGAAATCAAGGAAAACTTTTGGCCTCATATAAAAAGAGCGATATGCCTTTTTAACATAACGTTCAAGGTCCTCTTTCTTTATGTCCGTATAGACTTCATTAAATGTTCCATCTGTATGTAGTTTACTTAAATCAGAAGATGATCCATCGCCTATCTCCGGAAATATCTTTAGTACATCATCATATAACGGAGCTCCCGGATATGGAGTGCAAATACCAAAAGTTGCTGTCGTTGTATTTAATTCTTTGACAAACTTTATGGTCTCTTTGATAGTTGTCTCATTATCTCCCGGCATCCCAAGCATACAATGCGCATGAGTTGCCATTCCAACTTCATTGGCCCATTTAAAAGTATCATGTGCCTGTCTGATTTGATACCCTTTTCTTGATCTATTTAAAATAGATTGGACACCCGATTCCACCCCGAATTTTATAGTATGACATCCGGCTTCTTTAGCATACTCCATAGTCTCTTTATCTATCATTCCTATTCTTGCATTTGCTATCCAGGAAATATCGAATCTATTTTCAACAATTTCTTTACATATTTTTCTGTCTCTTTTTCTGTTAACAAAAAATGTGTCATCTCGAAAATAGACCTCTTTGAATCCATTATTCATAAAATATTCAATTTCTTTAATTACATACTCGGCAGTCTTATACCTAATATGATCACCATCAAAGGCCGGAGCAGTACAAAAGCTGCATCTTCCCGGACAGCCACGTGAGGTTGATGTCGTTATATAAGGCATCCTTCTTACAATAGGATTAAAATAATCAATGTCTTTTGGAAGCATGGAGAGATCCAAAAATGGTAACTCGTCTAAGTCTTTAATAAACGGATATTGTGGATTCTTACAAACGTGGTTATCCACTTTAAACGCAATCCCTTGGACTTCTTTCCAGCAACGTCCCTGCTTGATAAATTTTGCAATATCTCTTATGACATATTCGGGCTCATATCTGACCGCTACATCAACCCCTGATCTTGAAAGGGTCGCTTCCGGTAAAAATGTAGGATGTGATCCAAACACAACCGTCAAAATATCAGGATTAACATCCTTGAAAGACTGTAGAGTATTCGCATCTTCTTCAAATGTCATTGTGGATGTCGAAATAATAACCATATTTGTATTTTCAATGCGCGATCTGATATCCTCCACTGCTGTTTGCTCAGCTTGCGCATCAAGAAATCCAACATCATTACCATCTTCTTTCAAAACGGCAGCAACCTGTAGAAGGGCAAAAGGAGGAACAGTACCACCTCCAATTCTTTTGCCACTGCACCAGCACCCATAAAGGACATCACGAACTACGTTTTTTGTTGAAGAAGTGGATGGATTAAGTACTAATATATTCACAGAAATATTGTATGTATTGAATAGAAAAATCTAGTTTTCAGTTAGCAGATACCGTAGCATCATATACGATACGTAAGTTACTTTAATGAAAATTAAACTATCGCAGAATTCACTGGTTTATAAGATACGGCTCTGATAGATAGTTATGAAATATTCGGTGTAACTTAATAATATATTCTTGGCTTTCCTAAAAACGCATTATTACTGAAAAAGGCTATACGATGTCTTAGAACTTGTTATGTAGTAACTAGAGATTTGCTCTCATATATCCAGAAGGGAAAACTTATTACACAATTTGCTAAAAAAATTAACAGGATACAAGTCGAAAGGGTTATTGCAGCCTCCGGAGGTTTATCAGATAAAATAAATAACCCAACTAATGCGATATCTCTCGTACCTATGCCTGCAATAGATATCGGCAATAGAGCAATCAAACCTGCAGCAGCAATTGCGCAGGAAACGAATATGAAACTATATTTAATTCCCGTAGCACAGAAAATAAAATAAACCTGAAGGAAATAGGTCAACCATGAGAAAATTGTGAAAATTAAGCATTTTATCAAATCTACCTTTGATAATGGAATTATGTTCTTTGACAATACAAACATCTTTTTTGTAAATCCAACGTTAGGCAAATACTTTTGTAAAATGCCTACAATAAAACAAACAACTAATTCAGGACGTAATGACGCAAAAATAAATATAATTACACAAGGCAAAAAATACAAAACATAAAGTATTTCATTCGATACATAAACCATAAACATTGAGCCTATTAATAGAGTAAGACTTATATCCCATATTCTGTCTTGTACAGAAAGCACTAAACCTAAGTCACTGTCAAATTTTTTACTCTTTAACATTCTGTACTTAATAATCTCTCCAATTCTTCCTGGAGTAATTGCCCCGGGTAGAAAAGAACCAACATATATGGAGAAAAGATTTTTTCCAGTAATATTCAACTTTGAATTGACCAAAAGAAGTCTCCAACGTTTTACCCTAAAATAAGTATGACCAAGAAAAACAGAGAATAACGGAAAAATTAATAGCATATTTTTATTCGCCAAACTTTCCAGAATTTTTCTGGTATCTAACTTTAACAGAATCAATACTAGCAATATTACACCAGAAGATCTCATTAGGATTTTATATGTTTTGTTTTTGTTCATCTTAGGACTAATTCTAAGCATCTAAATCACTCCAGTCGAAAAAGTTACTTGTTGCAAAATATTTTTTTTTGCCTTTTGTAATCAACAATTTAACTAAATACTCATGCAGGATTTTTGAAAAAAATGGAAGTCTGCCAAATGTTATATTGTATAGTCTCAGCAGTATTAATTTGTTAGTTGTCATCAACATTTATAATACACCCTTCAGGACATTTTTTTCCATTTCTTCCTTGACGAAGACATGAAATACTCATAAACAATAAAAGGAACAAACCTTGATAGGAATCTTGAAATCCTGAAATTGCCTAATAAAAAGATTGCGAGTGTAAATAAGGCTAGACAATAATCCTTAATGCTAGCCCTGAAACTAGTATATTCCGGTGTTTTTACTCCAAACATTCTCGCCAGCTTACATCTCAAATTAGCAAGATAATGTTTATTAAACATGCCATGCTTATGCATATTTACAGCATCTTCCCTTTTAATTCTTTCAATGATTAAATATCCACTTTTATATGCTTTATTTACTATTTTATCACCTAAACCGGTTCTGGCGATTGCACAATTCCACCCTCTTTTGTCTATACCTTCTTTTGCCCATCCATCAGCAAGTGCAATATCGGCATCGAACGAAGGTAATTCATTACAAAGATAACATCTCTTTGGGGTATAAAAAAAACTTAAATAGTTAAACGTCATTTTACTAATAGACCTGGTTTCCCCATCCTTTTTCCTTAAAGTAAAATTACCCGGCCAAGCCCCTTCTCTGTACTGTATGCTTTCTATATCCTCACGATTTTTAATACCAAGTTTATCTAGAAGGCTAAGGGTCGCATCAAAATATAGTCCATTTCCACAATAAAGCCCTATTAATATTTTTATCTTATTCACAAAATTATGTCTTTGCTCATTAGCTTTTTTTATAGCTTTAAGATGGCAAGGAAGACCAATAAAGCAAATAGAATCACCCAGCTCTTCATCGTCAAGAACCTTACAATTGGGCACCCGAGCATATTTGCTTTGGGCTAAATATTTTAAATCTATTGAATTTTTTATAATTAAAGGAGATGGCTCAAGTGTATTCTTAAAACCAACTCCTATTACTGTATCTACTATATTATTGTCTAAAAGAAAACGACATATAGCACTTACAGTTCCACCACTTGCTGAATTATCCCTCTCTAAAGCCACTGTAGAATGCGAAAGATATGTATTTTGAATTGGACCAGTACGATAACAATCATCTTTATTAAAAATGTTACCATTTGCCTGGATGGTATTTCCCAAGAAATTATCCGCTCCAGGACATGATCTTAAACACGTATTGCACTTTGTACATTTCTTACTATCAAAAACCGGCTCTCCATTATTTATGAATGCCTCTATTTCAATTACTGATCTGGGACAAACAGCATGACAAATACCACATGCTGTACATAATCCAGCATCGACAATATCTCTTTGAAGATCATTCTTGTTTGCTTTTATCACCGTATAATTCCTGAAATGCCATCAAATAATCCAGAGTGAAGGGGATACAGAATCTATCGTCCATCCACAATGGATTGAGAATTAAGTTTTGACTGAGGCCTTTGGACAGTTTGTTCAAAACACTATGTCTTTTTAATATTGCAAACCCATTAGGGTAAACATATTGTGTTTTACGACTCATCTTATCCCAATCAAATCTTCCATCCTCATTTAAATTATTGTCAATAAAAGTGCCTGCATCATCTGAGATTTTAAGGACCAGATCGCACTTAGTTTTCTTCCATAAATTAGCAAGATGGCTTAGTGCAATTGAAAGGTATCCAATATCAGCACCGCCATATTCGGACAAAAATAATTCATTCTCCTTTTGTTCAAATAGTTTATTTATCTTGTTATTCGATGCTTCTAAATATTTCTTATCTTTAGTAAGAAAAGATATATTGTATAGAGCGTTTGCAGCTCCAGCCATTTGATTAGAAACATCGATGTTATCATTTTCTGAAAGCCAGTCACCCAATTTTATAATGTTACTTTCCCATCCATTCAAATTTAACATCATAATGCTTTCAGTCAACGCCCAACCGGCAAATGACGTAGCCACAAAACTTCTTTCGAATGGATACATTTCGTTAAAACTTCCGTCACTGTTTTGCTTAGAAAATGCAAAACAAATAGCCGCTTCTGCAAAAGATTTAATATTAATACTATGGAAATATCTCCCAAAGGACTCGTTTTTGTAAATCAAAGACAGGATGAGTGACGCTTCCTGAAATCTTATGTTAGGAAAATCTATAAGTTTATAATGCCAATAATATCTGTCAAAGCATCCATATGTTTTGGAATCTGGATTTCTATCTAAAAGCCCTAGAATCCTTGGGATTACACTTAAAACAATTGATTTAAGACTATCCATATTTTTCATTAAATATTTATCAATCCTTATACTCTACAGACCTAATCATTGAAACAAAAATGGAAGTATTACATGGTATGTATACAAAAAATCTACTTGCAATAACTTTTGTTATCTCTCTTATAAACATTTTGCAAAATAAGCCTCGCGCAGAAATCCAGTTATCCCTTTATTGATAGGTTTTGACTTTCAATAATATTTTTTGTTCTACCGTGTTTTATCTAAAAGAAGAATTTCTATTTAACAACCAGAACAGGATGGAATAAAATATGTTAAGAATAGATACCACAAGTATCATTAATGAAAGTGAAACGGCTTCTTCTTTAGCTAGCCCTAATGCACTAAATAAGAAAATCAAAACTGCATCTCTTGTTCCATTACCTGAAATGGAAATAGGAATCAAGGCAAATAAAGATGAGATGGAGACACTCAAACATATCTGTAAATACGATATATTTATGTTCAGTTCTTTGGCAAAAAAAATATCTGAAAGTAATACAACATCCAGGCAATTAGGAAAAAAAAGATACTAGAAGCAAATTAACTATTTTTGTTTCTAGTATCATGGCTACGTAGTCACAATCCATTGTTTCTATTTTCTTCCCAGTAAATTTGTTGACTACATGAGTAAATATATTTAAAAACCACTGATGCTTTAAAAAAACAATAAATGCAAATAGCAAAGTACAAAACAAGAAAGTAGTGACAATAATGATTTCGGTTTTTAGGAATGAACTAAAATAAAAAATACCGATATAGCCGACAAAAAACAAAATAATCACATCAGACAACCGATCCATGATTACACTATACATTGACTTCAAAAAAGAATTCCCCAATGAATTGATATACTTATATTTTATTATTTCTCCTATACGACCTGGCGTTACCGCACCTGCAAAATAACTTTCTAAGTACACTAGATACATTTTATAAAAATTCAAATTACTAATGCCTTGTGTTTTCACCAGCAACAACCATCTATACGCTTTCATCAACAACAATACAAAGAAAAAAGGTACCGTTAAAAGCAACACTTTTAAATCAAAATGTCTTAATGGTTCTAATAAGTTATTAAAATCTATTCGCAGTACAATAATAATAAATAGTACTATTCCAATTGATTTCAAATAACATTTTCTAGGAGCCGCTATTTTCATTGAAAACTCTTCAGTGACTGGCAATGTGTCACTTATCCACATGCATAGTGTAAGTTTTCTCCTCACCTACTTATGCAACGTATCCTGCATATCATAATATGATAGGGCTGTATTTCTCTGAAAGCCTTTCAGTAATAGTGCATTCATTTTACTTCTCAAATTGAGTCTCTTTTTAAAAGCATAAATATGCTTATAATCTCCATGATAATAAGCAATAAAAATATCATACTCATTAAAATATTTTTGTATAAATTGTGTTGCAACAATTGACGCATTTTTTACTTTAGCCAACGACACCCTTTCTAAATCTGAATATTTATACTTATTGACAAGATATTTCTTATCTTCATTAGTCAACAATACAACTTTTTCATCATTGTTGCTTAGCCACTGAACATCAAGCTGATAAGCATGATGATACATTATTACATCCGGTGATAGCTTTTCTAAATATTGTATAGAAATTGTATTTTTTGAAGGAAATTCACTGTTTAGACCTACTAAGTCAATAATTTTGTGATTTCCTGATTGGTTCCAGTAGGCCATTCTTCCAGCTTCTGTTAAGGCTATCGTCATATTCTTAGGTAAATTTTTATTTATAGCAAGTGGTACCTGATTTATATAATTAAATCGTGTGATGCCTCGGGTGGTACCATTTAGAAAGCTACCTCCTTTTAACGCAAAACCAAACATATAGATAAATATAACTGTTTTGACTAACTTAGAGACAGTATGGATTTCAATATATTCGATAATCAATAAAACGAGAATATAATAAACAATTATGAAAATTGGAGCTTGAAATCTATATCCAATATTTTGCATTTGTGTGGCTGTAACAAGTGCAAGAAAGAGCAATATAACAGGTAATGATAGTAGCAAATAATATTTTGTTCTTTTATTGAGAATCGATAGAAAAAGAATTGGAAACAGGAAACAGGAGTTTTTTATTATCCAATCACAATTTTGCTTCAATCCTGCGATAAGTGATCCATGCCCTTTCACGTATAAAGGTAAAGGCAGTAAATTCCCAAAGTAGTTATACCTCCAAGCGAAATATGATATACCGACAAATAAACCAACACCCATGCCAAAAATATACCGTTTTACTTGATCTCTTTTGTATGCCTTATAAAATCCAACAAGCACAAATCCAATACCAATTATAACTCCATCTGATCTAAAGAGTGCGATTACTAAAGCAATATACGGAGTAAACAAAATATATTTTTCTTTGTGAACAGATACAAATGCTGAAAGAACAAGTGCCATATACAGAAAAATACAAAATCCGCCAACAGCAGCATATAAAGGTTGCCAAAATATCCAGAAAAAGAGAAAAGCATATAAGCAGAATAACAGCCCTCTACTCTTTATTTTGGATTTAAATATTTCATTGCTTAAGAGAAAGCTAATTATCAAAACGCCAAAGGAATTCAAAAGGATAGCTGATGTGCCAGTGTCCAATCCTAGTTTTACAAGTACAACCAACATACCTATCCATAAAAAGTCAATGGCACCTTCTATGTGTGGCCCTCCAGGATAGTATGTCATTCCATTTCCATCTACAATGTTCTCAACATAAACAAATAGGATATAAGCATCCTCATGAAAATGCCCATTATAAATTAAAACAAAGTTATAAATAAAAAATATAATTGCTATTAATAGTGCAATTAAAAAGTTTGTTTTTTGTTTTCTGATTAAAGTATTCATAAACTCTTTTTCTTAAACACTCAAATAAACTATCAACACGACACTAACAGCCCAGAGCACAACATCTAATAATAACGGTTTATCCATGAGAAGGGTTTCTGCAGGGCTTCCACCCTCTTCTTTTTTGTGCACCAGATATAGATACCTGAAAATTCCATAAATAACAAACGGAACACTAAACATCAATTTCTTACTGCCAAACTTTTCTACGGCGTAGTCAGATACTGTAAAGAATATATATGCAATAAGAGTGGATGATGTTGCAACACCAATCATCTGGTCTAAAAGATTGGAATTGTAGCATGACAGAACCGCCCTATGATTCTTGGCATCAGTCTCTAATATCATCAGTTCATGGCGGCGCTTTGATAAGCCTAAGAAGATTGAAAGTAAAATAACACACATCAAAGTCCACTCTGATATTCCGACATGCAGGACAATAGCCCCACCTGCTACCCTAAGAGCAAAAAAGGTGGCAATTGCCAGAACATCTATAATAACCACATGTTTCAACCATTTTGAATAAGCTATATTCAATATTACATAGCTCGCCACTATTATACCGAAAGTCGGCTCCAAGCATACTCCCCAGACGACAGCAATACCTGAGAAAATTACCATGGTAGCCAAAGCAACATTTATATTAAGTCGTCCTGAAGCTATAGGACGTAAGGATTTTTCCGGGTGCTGACAGTCCTCCTCCCTGTCTAAGATATCGTTTAGAAGGTAGACACCGCTTGATGCTATACAGAAACACGTGAAAGCATAAAATGCCTTCATGGCTAAAACAGGATCAAACAAATTAAAAGAGAACAAAAGACCTGTAAATACAAATATGTTCTTAATCCATTGCTTTGGACGACAGGATATGAAAAGTTCTTTGAACATAAGCGTCTCAGGGCAAAAGCTTCAGTAATTTAAGCATCCCCTGTTTCACCGATTTACGGTGTACAGAAGATTCTCCTCTCGTTTTCCAATCATTATAATTACGGATATACCAGTCATAGGATTCTCTTAATAATTCCTGGTTTCCATAGCGAGGATTCCATCCCAGCTCTTTCTGCGCCTTGGATGTATCAAAAACGAATGGCTTATGATATGTGAGGTAATGCCAAGGTGCAAGCGGAGAAAGCTTTATATAATCTAAAAACTTAAGAGCAGAAATAGCAGGTTTTACCGGTAAGGAAACAACGCTTGATCTGGACTCGGCATAATTTATAATAGATTCAAGTTCCTCTCGCAAAGTCCCATAGCAAGCGGATCCTATGTTATAGATTCCATTTATAGGAGAATATGCCGCTAATATATCAGCCTCCACGATGTCATGGATATGAACAAACTGAAAGAGATTATCTCCTTTACCAATAATATAAATTTTCCGGTTTTCGTTTATCCACTCAAAGAGTATTTGAAATATACCAAGTCGACCATGTCCGCCCACAATAGTTCGAGGTCTTATTATCGCTGCGGGTTTGTTGGCCAACATGTAATTTGTCACCTCCAACTCCCCCGCGTATTTTGCCCTTCCATAGATTTCAATAGGAGAGAGGCGTGTTTTCTCTGTTATAGGGCAGTCGTCCGGAATACCAAATACAGCACTTGATGACATATGAACGAACTTTTTAATTCCCGCTTTTTCAGCAGCCTCAAGAGCTATCTTAGTACCGACAACATTTACATCCCAGAATCGTTTCCCTGCCTTAGTTAGTGGTACAAGGGCTACGTTGTGGTGTACATATTCTGCCTCTTTAAAGGTGCTTAGAACGCGGTCGTAGTCAAGTATATCACCTTGAATATATTCTATATCCTCCGAACGATCAGGAGTATCAATGAGGTCATAGACGATCACTTCCTCACCCCTATTTTTCAATGCCTTGGCAATGTGATTACCTACAAAGCCTGAGCCACCCGTCACCACATGTACAGCCATAATAACCTCTCCTATAAAAACACTCTATTATCCTAAGATAATACACTACTATATTATTAAATCAGCATAAAGCCCTTCAACCAGGTCATCATTAGAATTATTTTATAAGTCCTCTTTCAAGACACCAGGTTATTGCGCGTCGCATACCCTCTTCCAAATTAATCTTCGGGTCATATCCCAATTCATCTCGTGCTCTTTCAATAGAGCAGGCTATATTTTTGTTCATCTCTCCAAGAACATGAATCTTTTCGTTGTACCGCCCTATTGACTGAAATGCCCTATCTATCCGCTCTGCAAAATTACCCGCAAGACACGGAAGCTTAAGGCGCTTATGTTTTACTGGTATGTTAAATTCGTCTTCAAGTAAATTCTCCACAGTATCGACAATTTCGTTCATGCTATAAGGGCAAGCATCTGCAATCCAGTAAATCTTACCTTTGGCATTTTCAACTTTTTCGCAAAGCAAAAGTCCCTGACAAATATTGTCTACATAAGCCATAGACCTGAGGTTTTTACCAGAACCGACAATAGGCATCTTCCCATCTCTTATCATTTTAAAAAAGAGGGTTTGTCTGGGTGGTTGGTCAGGGCCATAAAACCAGGGAGGTCTTATGATTACTATCTCAATAGAACCTGACTCAGATATTTCATGAACCATTTTCTCCATTATCATCTTAGAACGTCCATATGATAGATAAGGGTTGTAAGGTGAGGTTTCATCAAAGAGATGGCCCTGATGGGGATTGCAACCAACAGGAGAATTAGAAGAGACAATAATTACCCGTTTGATACCCGAAACTACGGCACTTCGCAATACGTTTTTAGTGCCTTCAACATTTACCCTATATAACTGCCTTATACCCTGCATAGGATGCACTATCCCCGCAATATGGAAGAGGGTTGAACCCTCAACATCCTGAAAAAAATTTATTAATGTTTCTGGCTTTGTAATATCACCTTTAATACATGATACATTCTTACCAAGGCTCAAAATGTGTTTTATATCACTATTTGGTAGATACAGGCAGCGAACCAGCCTTCCAGTTGAATTTTCACTCAATTCTGGTAGATCAGGTAACCCTTTTACAAGAATTTTTACCAATCGATTGCCCAGCCAGCCTGGAACTCCTGTAACCAAAGCTAAGTTTTTATTAGTAATAAGATACCTCCATTATCAAAATCATCTATAACTGTTTATGAAACGTTTTACATTTCTCATAGCAATAGCCATGATAGAACCTTGGGGATTTACTCCGGGTGCAGATGGAAGCAAACTTGAATCATTTACATAAATATTTTTTATATCGTGAATTTTCCCAAATGAATCAGTAGCACAAATATTTTTATCCTCACCCATAGGACAAGAGCCAAACAGATGTATAGACATAATATTCGCCCTAGAAGTATCAACAGGATTGTATAGGTAATAATAGCAATCTTTTGGTTTAGTCATTATAGTATGGTTCCTTATAGAGGGATAAAGTTTTTCGGCACCAGCAGCAAATAAAAGTTTTCCCAGATAGGCTACTCCATGACTTATATTTTTTATATCTTTCTGAGTTAATTTAAAGGTAACAAAAGGCTCATGGGAAAACGGCAATGTCCTGATTTTTCCCGAGCCAGTTGGTTTTATCATTGCATAGTAAATACCAATCTTCTGCCAGTCTTTTATAGCCTGTCTCCACTGCCACCAGTTATCTCCCATTGCCACGGCAATATACCCTGGAGTGGAAATAGAACCCCCAAAAGAGAGGTCTGGGGCAAACTGTTTTACCTGATGGACAGGAACGTCAACTTCAGAGGAATTCATCTCATATGGGAATTGAGCAGTTAATTTTATAGTGGGATGCAACTGAAAATTATCACCAATATTTCTTTTAGTAACACTTTTTCGTAATAGAAAAGGGGTCTGAATAGCTCCAGCACAAAGAAAAAATTCCTTAGCCTTTATTTTTAGTTCTTTTACCGAGTTTTTATCTTTAAGAATAGCATCGGCATCATAAACGTTTTTCCCTCTTAATTTCAATCTTTTTACTGAACAATCTGGTAATATAGAACCGCCTGCCTTAATAAGACGAGGGATATAAGTTTCTGTCATGCTCTGTCTGATACCGTTAATCTCGCCTGCCTTCTGCCCTTTCTCCGACGAATACTTAAACCATCTCGGCACTTCCAAAACCTTCCAATCAAGTGAATTAGCCCCATCAATTAGCACCTGAGAAAGAGCAGAAGGAGTACCAGGTAAAGAAGAGACACTTAAATCCTTCTCTATTGTATTAAAATATGGGGCAAGAATATCTGTAGATAATGCGTCTATCTTCCAACCATTTCTCCATTCTTCAATTATTTCTGTTGGTGTCTGATGATATAAACCGCTGTTGATTTCAGTACCCCCCCCGACACACTTCCCCTCAATATATGCTACCGGAAGCCGCCCCAAAGCAGGGGTAATTCCACCGTTTCTGTATTTTAACTCCATTTCCTCCCTGGACCATTTCTTTGTCTCATCTAAACGAAGAAATGGACCGGCCTCTAACAATAGTACCTCAAAGCCTGCCTCAGCCAACAGCGCTGCAGTCAGACTGCCACCAGCACCAGAACCAATTACAAGTATTTCCGTGGTAATAAGATCTTTTTGTTTTATGTCATCAAACCCTAATATCATCGTAAATGGCCAACAAGATAAGGCTACGTAAAAGCTGAATAAAACTACTAATGACCGGCAGTCCCTTCTGCTCCAGTCTCTTTACAAAAGAACATGCCTGCTCTCTATTTAATCGATTAAATGTCTTCTGATAACTTATTAATGAAAGAATGTCGACCAGAGTAAACGTAAGAATACATAGATAAAAAAAATGGCGAGGCATACGATTTAATTGATTCAAGATGAAAATATATATATCGCTATTTACATAATTACACGAAAAGCTGTCATTATTATTGTCATCAAGGTAAATAGATTTGAATTTTACAATTCGAGACCGAATATACTTTTCAATAGTCCTAGTTATATCTTTTTCACTCCTACAGTAAATTGGCTTAAATTATAATACAAAAGATCTTTTCAGGCAGATTCAAGGTGCTTATTGTATTAATAAAAGTGATTTGTATTTCTTTTATCTTGTACCTTTATTGCAATCTGACAAATCATCTCACTTAGTACAATTTAACTTTCTAAATATATAACCAGGCAAGACATCCTTTAATATTTGTTTGTCTTTATCATCCGCCCATTTCATTGATACTAACGAATAAGTTGATAAGCAAAAGAATAAGACACCAAACAATATCAGAATAAAATAACCTGTCGGATTAATAAATTTAACCAAAGCAAAAAGAAAGACAGAAACCGTTATATTGACAACTAATATTCTGTTAGAAACAATGGAAATAACCTGTTTTATCGACACCATGAGAACCTTGTGAAATACCATTTGAATATATATAGATGATATAATCACTGCAATGGCATGACCTACAATCAGGCCATAATATCCATACAATCGAATAAATGTATATCCGAGAGTCAAACTCAGTACTCCTCTAATTGAATGCATAAACATGTTGTATTTAGAATATCCAATTCCCTGGACACTCTGTATCGCCGGATTTACAAGCACGCTTAACATATAAGGGAAAACCAGAATTTGAAGTGTTATTATTGAAACTTCAAAACCATCACCAAGCCAGGTTTGTATAAATGGTCTTGAGAAGATAAAGATTATTGAAAACAGAGGAACCACAACAAAACCCAGGTATTTTAAAGAGTAATGGAATATCAATTTTACACTTGAATGTCCTCGTTTTGCATTGGCAGCTGACAATGCCGGGAGTAAGGAATTCTGCAATCCCCACATAAGACCCACAGAAAGGGTAATGATTTTCCATGCAACTTCGTAAAGAGCCACCATACTCACAGACCCAAAATATACTATAAGGATTTTATTTAAAGGGTCAAGCATCATGCGAAAGAGATAGCTTAACTCTACATTAACACTAAATTTAAAGATTTCTTTAACTCTGGCGAGTCTAACCATTGAAAGTTTTATCTTTATATCAGAAAGAACTTTCCTGAAAAAATAAAAGTTCGACCCGACTGCAATTATCGAGATAATTCCATTCTTTATTACAAGCCCTTTTATTCCGTAGTCCAGTTCAAGAACAATAAAAATACCGATAGCATTTAAAATAGATGCGCAAATGTTAATCATGCTTGTAATTTCCATCCGCTGCATTCCATTAATAGATGCCCTGAATATTGAAAAGACCAGATTAAAGATAAATATCAAGAGTACTCCGTTATAAACAAAAGAAGCATCGTCTATAAATTCAGCAGGTATTTTAAATATACTGTTAACAAAAATTGACTGCATATTATAAAGTGCTAAAAAAACCAGTGCCCCAAATAGCATATACATTCCAAGTGAGGTATTAACGATTTCAGATAGTCCCTTCTTGTCATTCTTTGAATTATATTTGGCCACAAATATAATCAGGGTCCTTCCAATACCCATATCAGCGAGCTGAGCATATGTTGTAAGTACAGCTAGTATAGTCCAGACACCGAACAGTTTTATGCCCAGACTATGCAGCATATACGGAGTGATTATGAATGCTATGACAAATTTTGAAAGATAATTTGCCGTGTTAAAAAAAGAGTTTTTAAGAATGATTTTTGATAAAGGGGTATGATTAGACATAGTTAAATGTAAGAATTATTTATTCGCCCAGTAGACCTAATTGCGGAACTATTCAGAGTGGTCAGGTAACAAGGTTCACCTCTTTGCGCTCCCTTTGAAGCCGAGAAGTTTGTCGTAAAGCTCGATATGCTGCATTGCAACACGCTCCAATGAATAGTTCAATGATTCCTCCCTGGCATTTTTCACCACCCTCGCACGCAACTGATTATCCCTTAAAATCATTAAAATGTTATCTGCCAATGCACGCACGTTTCCCACAGGGCTCAGTAAGCCAGTAATCCCGTCTTTAATAAGCCCCCTTGCGCCTATGGTCGCAGTAGCAACAACAGGTAATTCTAAAGACATTGATTCAAGTATTGTATTGGAAAATGACTCACTCAATGAAGAAGAAACATAAACATCACTCATTTTGTAAAAGCCAAGTAACCTGTTGGAAGGCTCTAACTTTAAGTAATCAGAAGTTTCCCCTACAAGTTCGATTTTGTCTTCTATTTTCAACTCGTTTATTAACGGGTTTAACACTTCCATCCCTCTTCCGACTAATATGCACTTGACCGCTTCATTCTCTGCCACGAGGGCGACCGCTTTAACAAGATGTTCAAAACCTTTAACCATTCTGTATTTCCCAATAGCAAGAATTACCTTTTGCTTCCGGTTACTGTTACTGAGAGATACGTTCTGACTTTCACAGGTAAGAGGTGCAATCTCAACACCATTTGGAATAAAATGAATCTTATCTTTTTGGACTCCCCACCCAAGCAGCGCATCCTTCATTCCCTCGCTATTTGCGATTATGGCATCTGCCATTTGAAGAGTGTAACTGACCTTCCTGGAAAGAACAGGGTCTAACCCTATTCCATAATCTATGTTCGGTTCTGTAAGTACATCTACGCCATGACAGGTTACCACAAGAGGAACATTTTTGACTCTCTTGCTACACGCTGCAATGTACCCTGCCGGATAGGCATTGTGAGCGTGTACTAACCCCGGACGGCACCGCATCCTCTCAAATAGCAGAAAAGATGTACTCCTCAATACATAAAGATAACGTGGACGGAGAGGAAACCTGTGTACAACATAGTTTTGCTTCAATCCGTTTTTTAAACCAAGCCCCCCTGTTAGTACACGGGCTTCGTAATCTAACCGGTTTAAAGAAGTAGCAAGCCAGTGTACTAAAACCTGCTTGCCACCTATTACAGGCAGGAAGGAATCTACTAAAAGCAGTACCGATCTATTCATCAGAATAAGTATTTTATCCGATATATAATTGAAATGTGTAATACCGTTATATTAAAGCACACTCTTAAAATTGAAAATTACTCTTTTAAAGTTTTTCTTAAAATAATATAATCGCCTTCGGAACACATTCTAACGCCCTAGACAGAACTACTATTAAAATGAAGTTATGAAAATTATTGTCTTCTTACATTTAGCTTCTAAATCTAAGCCAACTCTACACTCACGGGGAGCCTGTTGTTTAAGCCCCCGCTCATTCAGATCAACAATTCCTTTATCCAAGCCGCTTAAGTTAATTCCGTGTGTGAAACGTATATTGATGAGTACTCCTTAAATGATAAGAAGTTAGAGTTTCCAAAAAAAATTAAGTATCATACTTTGAAATAAATTTTGCCACAAATACAGTCTGATCTCTTCAAATACCCATATCAGATCAACCATGATATCACTTGCCATTAAAATATTTTATTATCATTTTAAAGTCTCTTTTTATAAACACATAATAAATACCTTTCTTTATACGCCCCATCGTTATAAACATCCTATTTATATAAACCAGAATGACTGGATTCTTTTTGATGATAGTGTTATTAGAAAGGAAACTAATGTACCATCTTGGGACAAACCCGATAGCTGTCATTGAAATCAAATTGTTTAAGAATATCATTTCTTTACTCTTGGTTTCTGAATCCAGGTTTACTCTCCACTCCTTGAGAGCCTTCTGTTTTACATCCTCAACATCATCCGGGCCAATAATTCCTTTATCAAGAGCCGCTTGCGTTAACTCTGTATGCGGGAAATATATTAACGAGTACATCCTTAAGTGATAGGGGGGTGGAATCTCAAGTAATAAATCGAGTGTCATTTTTGTTTCCCTGTGTGTTTCAAATGGGTTATCTAGAATCAGATCATAATTAACATTCAGTTTGTATTTCTTAAACAGTTTTGCACATTTAATAATTAAATTGTTATTGTAATTTCTTTTAAATACTTCCTTCCTGACTCTCTCAGAACCGCTCTGTATACCCATAGTAACAGTAGACATGCCCGCATTTCTCAATGCACGTATTATAGGTTCCTTGACATACACAGGAATAAACTGGCAATTAAAAGGAAGCTGGATTCTCTTAAATTCTACGGAAAAATCCTTTACCCACTGTTCGTTGGTAACCATCATATCATCGCTAAATACAATCCTTTCCAGATGAGGGTAAGTCTTCTTCGCAAGAACCAGCTCTTCCATTATATTATTAATTGACCGCTTCCTTATATTACTTTTGGAGTAAATGTCCTTATATACATTATTACAACAATATGTACACGAATATGGACACCCTCTGGAAGCCATAATCGGATAATACTTATCCTTGTAAATGTTTAATTCTGAATTACAGTCAACCAAGAGCTGGTTATCATAAATAAAATACTTATCCTCATTGCTCCAGTCAGGAAACGCAACTTTATCAATATCAATTGGAGATCTTACCGGATTCCGTATAATTTCTTTATTGTAATTAATCAATACATTAGCTATTTTGCGAGGCTGGTTTCCCATTCTTAAGCTATCAGCAACCTCCAGTATTGCCTCTTCCCCTTCTCCAATGCAAACCATATCAGCGATTTGAATTGACTCTTCCGGACTAATCGTCGGATGAGTCCCTCCCCATATAACCGTTGCCTTAAGATTTTCTTTTATCTGCCTGGTAATGTGGGTTGCAAGCTGAAAAAATGACGACCTCAAACTAATTCCTATTAAGTCTGGAGCTCGTTGCTTCAGGAAATCCAGCAACACATCTATGTCTGTAGTGCTATGATACTGATTTGTCTTCATTTTATTAAAAAAAACAGACTCAACGTCATGGCCAGCCTTAGACAGAGTATTATGTAGTATTCTTATTCCAAAAGAATTAACATCATAAAGAGCAATCAATATAATTTTCATATATTATTCATGCCACAAAGTTTTCTTCGTTATTTCTAAACATTTCAAAAGGTTTTGATTTATACATATCCCTCTTCATAACCATTTTGGTTAAATATCCTGATACAAAGACAAAACTGTGATTCTTTACAACATTAAAATTATAATCTACATACAGTTTTTCCTTGGCCTTTATTCCATTAACAATCTTAAATATTTCCTTATAATCACTAATAAGCTGATTATCAATTGGTTTCTGAGATTGCATTATCTGCATATCACCTTTTGTTGGCTTATCGATGACCTGCTCCGCATCTCTCATATAATCAGTGACTGGCGTAATACAAAGATCATAATCCTCCAACAAAAACTTGAATTTCTCTTTAAAAATCTTAATATTAAATTGGTAAGGCATAATAATAATATTCCTATAGCCGATCTTCGTCATTTCCTCGTTTGATAAAAGATTGTGCCGCTCTACAAAGATGTCAACTTTCGCAGAGTCATATATATTCGATATAATATCATAGGCCAATTCAAAGAAAGTAGGATTTGCAGTTCCCAGAAAGAGTATTTTAAGGTGCTCACGACTAGATAATCCTTTTATATTTTTCTTAAAATTAACCTTGGTCATTTTTAAGAAAAAATCTTTTTTATGTGCGGAAGTACCCAGTTCTTTTCTATTGTTTTCATTTAAATAATATTCTGATTTCTCTAAATATAATAAATCTTTAGTGCTGATTAGATTGTTACTTGCAAGAGGGCCTTTAGAAAGCCCATTGAATCGTGGTTTTCCGCATGGGCCCAAAACTCTTTTAATATCTCTGAATATTTCAAAAGGCCTTGATCTATATATATCCCTCTTCATAATCATTTTGGTTAAATATTTTGATACAAGGAAAAAGCGGGGATTTTTTACAACATTAAAATTATAATCTATATACAGCTTTTCCCTGGCCTCTATTCCATTAACAATCTTAAATATTTCCTTATAATCACCAATAAGCTGATTATCAATTGGCTTCTGAGCTTGAATTATCTGCATGTCGCCCTTTGTGGATTTATTGATGGCCTGTTCAGCATCTCTCACATAGTCAGTGACAGGCGTAATACAAAGATCGTAATCCTCCAATAAAAATTTGAATTTCTCCTTAAAAACTTTAAAATCAAATTGGTGTGGCATAAGAACTATATTCGTATAGCCAATCTTCGCCATTTCTTCGTCTGGCAAAATGTTGTACCGCTCTACAAAGATATCGACTTTCGCTGAGTCATATATATTCGTTATAATATCATAGGCCATTTCAAAGAAAGCAGGGTTTGCGGTTCCCAGAAAGAGTATTTTAAGGTGCTCACTACTAGATAATCCTTTTCTGTTTTTCCCCAAATTTACCTTAGCCCTTTGACAAAGAAATTCTCTTTGAAAAAATATGGCGTCTTGCTCCTGCCTATTGTATTCGGCTATATAGTCTTTTATTATATCTAAACGAAACGGATCTTTAGTGTTAATCAGATTGTTACTCTCAAGGGGATCTTTGGAAAGATCATAGAATTGTTCCTTCTCGTCTGAAGGCACATCTCTAAGATAAACATATTTATATCCTGTCCCCCTGATGGAGATCATCCTGTCTTTCTGGGAAATATACCTTGCATCTGTCCTGATTTTTCTTGATGCGTAATATTCCACATCCTTATCTGCAATAAGTGGTACCAGAGAAACGCCTCTGAAACTCTTACCATATTTTGCATTTTCACCATGCGGAATCTTTATGAGATCAAGTATTGTCGGTACTATGTCAATAGATCCCACAGTCACAGGAATTTTTTTTCCTTCAGGGCAACCGGGATATTTGAATACAAGCGGAATGCATATATTGTCATCTGTCATGATCAGATCGTGACGATTATAGAAAAAACCTTTTTCATTCAACCACGAATAATAGTCTCTCCTGCCGGTATCAGGTAATCCATGGTCAGAGCACATTACTATAATAGAATCCTCATAAAGGCCCTCAATTTTAAGACGCGTTATCAGCTCTGAAACTTTTTCTCCACATTCTACATCCCGCCTTGCATTATAATGAACATAAAGGAAAAACGGTGCTTCTATACCGTCTTCTAACAACCGGAAGATAATTGGATTGATCGGATCATTGCGCCAATGCTCCATTGCCTTGCATCCCTTTGGCCAGTATTTTCGGTCTACAGGACGGAGAAACTTTTGCCAATAACCTCTCCTCATTGCATATGACATATTAACATTGTAAACATGGTAACCTTCCTGCTCCAGAATAGCGCCAAGTGATTCAAAATATTTACTATCTAGCCTTAAGTCAGCAAGATTCCTGCTGAGATAATAGGACGGTATTGACGTCATCATGGCCGTAACTGACATGAGAGTGCTGGTTGCAGATGTAGTAGCCTGGGTAAATTCAACGCCCTCTTTAGCCATTTCATCAATAACTCCTGGTTTACCCATTTTCTCAGGGTCATCAGGCCCGGGATAATTTCTTACCCCATCCATTACAATCCATATAATGTTTTTCTTCTGTTTCATTTTTATAGTATACTGTACCCCATTAAGTAAACGATATTAAAACTCCACTTTGCCATATGGAGAGATCTTTTACCACAACATCCTCAATCTACTAAAATTTCTAGTTTTGTTCGAAACAACAGCAAGGAGAAAACATACATTTATAGAAAGACACTAATTAATAACATCATCCACAAGCTCTTTTATTTCTTCCCAGTTCTTTATTTTCTCGATGGGTAAATTACAAAGTGATTCGTCCTTGTTGGTTATATTTTCATATAAAAAAAGTCTGCATTCTGACAATAGTTCAATAATGCACTTAAGTTCTTTATCAAGTAAGTCCATAAGTTTATTCAAAGAATCATCAATGAAGATATGGGGTGAAATTGCAGCCAGAGAATTCAGTTTGGAACGGTCATTTACTGACAAAATCCCGTCAATAATAATCTCATGAAAATCCATAAAACTGATAATGGCTTCCGCCTCTTTTTCGTTACGGGATGTTACTATATAAATATCATTTGATTTGTTTAGATAGCAGATGCCTTCAATAGCTCCCTTTTCGACGGAGAGTTCCATAAGGTGTTTTGTGGCAACAAGTGATGAAATTTCACGATATTGTTTTAAAGGTACGCCCCGGGCCAAACATTTTTGTCTAGAGGATTCTTCCGGCTCTATCATGAAGCCGTTTTCTTTCAAAAAATGAGATTTGCATTCCGAAAGATCTACAACCACTCCGTCAAAATCCAGGCAAATAATTGCCCCATTTTTTTTGTTATTTTTAAAAAAATGCTTTGAACGGATCCAACTTTTGCCAACTTTACAAAAGAAGACGTCTCCATTTAGAAACTTCTTTCCGGCTGGCTTTTCAATATCCTTGAGGTTTTTAAACATAGATAATAAGATTTTTTCTCAGCATTTTGAATTATTGTATGAAGACAGGGTTCGACTTTACCTTAATTTATTGAGAAGTCACAAAACAATCATTTCGGATAATAGTCTTGATTGTTGAAACGAGGTAAGCAAAATTTGTAAGCGCAAGTTGATCCTCATTGAAATTTAGAAGTTTAATATTTTTCTTGTAGTTATCAACGATAACTCGTTTTGGGTGAAGATTTTCTGAGTCCAAATCTCCTTCTATCGGATCAGAGTTACTCTTTAAACTAAGATAGGTTTCCCAGGCAGATGCTTCATTCAAAGGGTCAATTAAATTACTATTCCTCTTTGCAATTCTCCTTTTAATTTCTTTTTCGTCACTACAGAGACAATGAATGATTATGTACGATATTTTTCTTTGATTGACGAAATCATAAACTTGTTCTCTTTCCCATTTCAGACAGTAACTGGCATCAAGTATAACATTTTTATTAGTTGCAAGGTAGGACTTTGCCCTGACAAGGAGTTCTTTATATACAACAGGAGAAACTCTATTTACAAAGTTTTTGTCATCCAGCCTGAACTGATATTTTTCCCCAATTTCAGGCTCAAGATCTTCGGGGGTTAATTGAAGCTCTGTGCGTATTTTTGCGGAGTGGAGAATCTCAGTATTTCTAGTTTTTTCTGCAATATCTATAGCCAATTTACTTTTGCCGACTCCGGTCAGACCGTGCATCATAACTAGGAAGGGTTTCATTTTGGATCCAGCCTGTCCTTAATATGGTTTGGTAGTTTCAATGCAATTAAACTAACTTCCTGATCTTCTGCAATAATTTCATGAAATTCTCCGGGTTGTATAACCAGGAAGTCTCCCTTCTCAAACTTGAGCATTCCTTCCTTAGTATCAACTTTCGCCCTGCTAAGAAAAAACAATATTTCATCAAGCTGTCCATGGGCATGATTAGGGCACTTGCTCCCCGGAGGTATTATTGTCTTATAAATCCCTACATTTGCAGGTTCAAAATTTAATTTCTCGGTTACAATCCTCTTGATTTGATACCCTCCTCTTTCTTCAAGTGGCACTTCTTTTAATCTAATTATTTTCATATTATCAGTCCATCTCTCTATTCATAACAATAAAAACATCTAGTTTTCACGCAACTATCTACTGCCTTTTTGATGTTTTCCAAACTCAAAAAAGCAACATCTTCAACTTCTAAATATTCAGACAGCAGTTTTTCAAATGGCCTTCTTACGCCTTCTTTTTCCAATTTGTGATGTATCAACTTAATTTTTGGAGGATGCATTCTGGCAAAACATGGTTTTGTTACAAATGGGGAAGGGATTCTAACATGAATTTCTCTAGCTCCTGCTTTACGAATTTTTTTAGCCATTACTTTTAATGTTGTGCCTGAGATAATTGCCTCATCTATTAAAACAACCTTTTTGCCCTTGATCAGGTCGGGAATCGTTGCCAATTTTGAATCAACCATCGAAAGACGATTTTTCAAATTGGATGTGAATAAAGTACGCTTTGTGACGTAATCTCTTACGACACCAAAAATTAAAGGTTTTTTTAATTTATTAGCATACCCTGTGGCAGGGAATATGCCTGATTCCGGAATAGGTATGACAATATCTGCACCAACAGGATGTTCTTCCGCTAAAAACTGGCCTACTTTAATTCTAAAGAGAGCGACTCTTTGTCCCATTACAGAGGCGTCAGGCTTTGCAGAATATAGAAGCTTAAAAACACACCCTTTTTGCATATTGTAAATTTTTATTCCTTTCTCGATTCCGACTGTCTTAAAACGACTTAATTTTTTATGTTTGGATTTTAAATCTATATCAAAAGGCTTTGTTGCCATATTTTTGCTCTTGTATTTCTTTACCAGGTTTTTATTAAATCCAGCGTTTTTGGCAATTTCCAATGCCCATTCATACCTCGTTACTTTATCCTTTCCTTTTATATGAAAAATTCCTTTTAAATCTTCATCAATGATTTTCGATATAAAGGCAGCAAGATCATCGATTAAAAGAGGATACTTCTTAATGTGTGCATCAACGGACAATGGTTTGGAATTTATTAGTTTTTTTATGGTGTCTGATAAAAAAGTAGGCTTGTCATGTTCATCATTAAAACCGTAAAGAATAGTTGGCCGAATTATTGCAAAGTTATTAAGTTCCTCTCTTACTATCCTTTCACCTTCTAATTTTGTATGTCCGTAATAATTTATCGGATGTGGGTTAGAATCTTCAAAATAGGACAGGGGCTCTCCATTAAAAATATAATCGCTTGAAATAAAAATCAACTTAGCTTTTTTTTGTTTGCAAATTTTAACAATATTATATGTTCCCAATATATTAATTTTTTTAGCTTTTTTTTTATTGGATTCACAAAAATCAGCATTAGACAAAGATGCTGTATGTACTATAATATCGGGACTAATGTGAGTAAACATTTTAACAACATCTTTGTACTTAGTTATATCAAGCTTCCTGTGTCCCTCAACAGCCTTGGATAGATAAAATCCGCCTACATCGTGATTATCGGATAAAACCTTATAAACCTTATTTCCCAGTAAACCGCTTGAACCTGTTACAATAATTTTCATAAAACCGTCCTAAATAGTTGTTGCCCTTCTTAGATCATTATCATTATTGACGTTTACCCAGTATTTGGTAGAAACGCGAGAGGAATGCAATGTTCGGTTTCGGCAGAATAGCTGCAAGGGGCCCTGAATCTCTTTTGTGTGGTTAGATTTTTTCCCTGTTAGACTCTGAAAATAATGAATATCGGTCTTCGATATTTTGAAACAACCACTATGTATATCCCATGGGAATTTTTTTACAATGAGGGATTTACCGAGTTTCTTAATTATTCCTTTGTTGTTTGTTATAACTTTTGTTCCAGGCTCAGCTCTGTTATCTGCTTCTTTTGTAATAATGAAATTATGGAATTTAAGTTTAAGAATTTTCTTTAAAAAATTTTCTTTAAAAAACAAATCCCCATCTAACAATAAAACATCATCCTTTGAAATCGCTTTAAGTGCCAAAAAAATACTATAAGTATTATGAGTTTTATCATTATCAAAATTAACTATTGTTTTATCAACTATTGATTTAATCTTTTCATAATTTTTTTGAGACCAGCAATTTCCTTTTGTTCCGATGACTATATGTTTTTCTTTTATTCCATATAAATCAAGTAAATCAATTTGATGTTCAAGGATTGATTTACCGTTTATTTCGACAAGGCATTTAGGAATATCTTTTGTTAATGTTCCCAGTCTTGTTCCTAACCCTGCCGCTAATATAATTGCTTTCATAAATAAGCTTAATGTTTATTTTTTTTTAAAACAGTACAATAACCGATCTCGAAGAAAGTAAACTTTTTATCGAGGTTATTAGCAAGGCTTTGTAACGCCCTGTGAACTCTTTTTCCAAATGTATAATTTAAATGTATATGCATAATATTATCTACTTTATAATAAAATCCAGGAGTTCTTATGATCTTCATATAATAGATACATTTGCCTGAAAGGCGTAATATTCTCGATATGAACGACCAGAAGAAATGGGTTAAAAATCCAACAGCTCCTGCCAATTTTATTATTTCGATTACCTGAAACCCATGGCTCTTTGCTAATTTAGCAATACTTTTTTTTGAATATCTACGGTAGCCATGTTTGCCATAGAGCCAATAGCTGTATTTCGAAGGAATAATTAAGATAGCCACTGCATCATTTAATAAGACCTTGCTTAATTCATTCAGGACTTTACTGTCGTCAGAAAAATGCTCAAATGCAGTAATACTAATACAAAAGTTATAGCGGTTCTTTATTAAGCTTAAGGAGTGGGCATCCTGTAACATAAAACCAACTTTTAATTGTCCCGTATTATTAATATTAGCCCAGTTTGGTGACCCTTTTATGTCAATCCCTAAATACTTTCCCTTGATTCCTATTTCTTGAAAAATCTTCACTGTCGTGCCTTCTCCACATCCTACTTCAAGTATTTCAGCGTTATTTTCCGGGCAATATCTGGAAATCCATTTCTTTAAATTCCGATTTATCTGGAACCGAAGCGGTGTACCATAAAAACCTTCTTTGTCAATACGTTTAATTTTACGTTCAATCTTCTCTGTAAATAATTCTTCGAATTTTATATTGGCACGGCTCATATTTAACACTGTTTCTCGAAAGTGATCTGTTTTTAAGATATGAGAGTAAGGCTGCCGGTTTGTAAGCGAGAGATCTCTTTAACTATAGGGCATAAGTACCCTTGGAATACAACTATTCCATAATTCTCAGAAAATCATTTTGTCAGTTCTTCAATTCTGCTTGAGAGATCCTAGAACAGCTATCATTATTATTCCGATTACGACTTGCCATGCTGGTTACCCCTAAGAAAAGCCAAATATATGCATGCACATGATCAGTACCAGGGAATCCAATGCCTCCAAATATGTGTACAACGCATGCAGCAATGAGATTAAACACAATTGAAACTGAAACCATATGAAAAAAAGTATCACTATTACTTTTCATGAACATTATCTGACTCTTTAGAGTATAGTAAAGAAAATAGATGAAGATCAGCAAACCAATAATCCCTTTACTAATTAGCTCTCCCAAATATGCACTATGGGGATCAAGCGGATAACCAATTAATGTTAAATATGATGATCCCTCATTTATAAAACATGCCTTACCCCCTCCAATTAAGAAAACAAGTGGATTGTCAACAAGAAATTGAATCACGCGCCCCCATACATAAACCCTTCCCCCTGAAAACGTATTTACCGATTCATACATCTGAGGATCAGAGAACCTTCCAAAATAAACAGTACCTATTGATACGATCACAATTGAAATTACGAACCCAGCAACAAGGTACTTTCGCAATCGTTTTTCAACAAATAGAGCTAAATACAGAATACCGACTAAGAGCCCCACGTAGGCAGTCCTATGCTGAGATAATAGAATGCATACAATGGACGACGTTGTCACTATCAGGGCGAATAGCTTAGTTATTTTATTGTTTAGTGATGTATAATAAAGCATTATTGAAAAAGGGATAATCTGTAAAACTAAAGATGCATGGTCTTTTAATGTTATTCCCAGAATCGGATTATTATTTCTTAAAAGTGACATTTCCTCAGCTCTCTTCGCTAACAGCGTTGTATGCGTATGCGTCTCTCCTAAGAATTTATGAGACAGCAGACCAATCATAAAATTACCAATATGGATCATATTTGCAACCAAAGCAAACCCTACGACGAAGTAAATGAGATTTCTTGCAGTATTTTTACGCTGAATACATATAGCAAAGACAAAATATAAAGAGACTATTTGAACTTGTCTAAGAAAATATATCGTCCAATTCTTTAGACTAGCCTCATTATACTCATTAATATAAAAGTATCTAACCCATGAAATAAATTCAACACTAAGAAAAAGTACGATTAAAAAAACTAACCCTTGGTTCAAATATCTTTTTTCTGGATTCTTAATTAAAACCATAAACATATAGAAAAATGAAACAAGATACGCTATGTTAAAGGCATCAAGCCCCCTAACCCCAAGCACATTACTGCAGAGAATCCCTGGATATGGCGCCAGAATAAGCAATGCATAGAGAGGAAATTCATTTTTTACCAAGCATCCTATAATTAGAAAGACTCCACTGATCATCAATAAAACGAAATCCTCATCTTTTAAAAACACTACTTTGGTTAGAAAATAAACAAAAATGGCAAAGGAAGCTGCACATATAGCAGAAACAACATATTTATTCATAATCTGTAATGGTAATGATTCTTTATTCATAATTTGTCAAGTGATGACACGTTGTTTGTAGAACTGGACAATTTGTATTTACCGACTAATACCTTAAGCTTATCTATAATCGAGCTTGCTCATGTATAGATTCTTCTTCACACCTGGCTCATTGATATAGTTACTCTGAAAGTTTCTAACTTCTCTATTATTATCTCAAATTGAAGTTTTGCCTGTAGGATCTCCTAAAACGATAATCTCTTCCCTGTAAACGTTAACAGAATTATTGTTCTACGTTACTATGCAGACGTACTATCTTCACCGCTGTGTACAATATCCCACAAAATTACCATTTCTTTGACTACCATCCAAACGGTCAATTGACGGAAGAACCCTCACCAACTGAAATATACACGCTCCATGGCATACCAATAATCACAAAAGCCGATCATCTTGTCCTTGCTCTCACTTTCTCAATATACTCGATGAAGAAGGCCAGAGAGAGAGACAGTGCTATGCCAAGAATGCTGCCCCTTAATAGAACGACACTCCTCTTTGTTATCTTTACAGGGAGTTTTATAATCTTTACCACATCAATCATTTTTGTATTACGATCCCTAAGCCCATCAACTACTAATTGCTTTGACAAATATTCTCTCTGGAATCCTCCTAGCTCATTTTTCATTTGTAACAAGAGACTCTGGACAGTGGCCATTGTTGAAGTGAAAGTAACGTCATCACCGATAATGCTATTTCCTTTCCACTTTTCCTCCATTTGAGCAATACCCAGCCGTCTCTCTTCAATTTTTTCCTCAAATAACTCCATATAAACTCTTTGTTTCTTGGCAGAATCTTCTGCCTCTTGAATATGATCAGCAATTAGTTTGTCTATCACCCCTTTTAAGGATTCCTTAACTCCTCCATCTGGCCCTTGCATGGCTATCTTTACAATGTAAGGAGTACACCTCACAACACTAAGTAGATATCCATTTTGACCATACTTGAAAGGCATGAATTCGACCAGTTGATCAGCTGTAGCAATTCTGTCATAATTACATCCAGGAGGAAGACACACTTTTTCCCCGATGCTTATCATGGCCTCTGCACGGTATATCTCTATTATCTTTTTCTTCTTGCTTGCTATCCCTGCTGCTGCTATACAGGCCATGGTTATCACAACAATTAGTATCTTTCGCTTCCAGATTACTCTAAGGTAATCAATCAGCTCAACGGTATCTTCTTTCATTGTTTTATTCTCCTCCTTTTTTAACACAAAATAATAAACCTCAGTTTTCTCACACCTAAAGGATTAACCTGATGATCCAATCCCGCACTCAATGTGCAACTGATTTGAAAAACTGAAATCTACTCGGTATTTTTCAGGTTAGGTTTTTTCGTAATAGTCCAGATACCATTCCACAAATTCCCCAATTCCTTTCTCAATCGGAATGGATGGTTTGAATCCAATATTCTTGACCAGATCATCCACATCAGCATATGATCCGGGCACATCACCTGGTTGCATTGGTAAAAGATTTTTCTCTGCCTTCTTTCCCAAGCAATCCTCTAATACCTCAACAAACTTCATAAGCTCAATGGGATTATTATTCCCAATATTATATATTCTATATGGTGCATAGCTCGTTGCAGAATCCGGGTTGTCACTATTCCATGTTGTGACTGGTGCAGGGATTTTGCCAATTACTCTGACTAAACCTTCTATAATGTCATCTATATAAGTAAAATCTCTCTTCATCTTTCCCTGATTAAACATATCTATCGGCCTGTTTTCCAGGATTGCTCTGGTAAACATAAATAGAGCCATATCCGGCCGTCCCAGAGGACCATAAACAGTGAAAAACCTGAGACCTGTACAAGGTAATTTGTATAAACTTGAATAGGAGTGTGCCATAAGTTCATTTGTTTTTTTTGTAACCGCATAAAGAGATAAAGGATGATCGGCATTATGATGTACCGAAAAAGGCATCTTTGTGTTCGCCCCATAAACAGAGCTTGAAGACGCAAAGACAAGATGTTTTATACCACCGCCCCTGCATCCTTCAAGTATATTTAAAAAGCCTACAATATTGCTATCAATATAGGCATGGGGATTTGTCAGAGAATATCTTACACCGGCTTGTGCGGCCAGATTCACAACAGAATCAAACTCGTTTTCAGAAAATAACTTTTCAATTCCTTTTCGATCAACTAAATCCAATTTATAGAATGTAAACTCCGGATCACCTTTGAGCCTACTTAGCCTGGCTTTCTTCAGATTAACATCATAATATTCGTTAAGGTTGTCTATTCCGACAACGCTATTACCTTGTTCAAGCAAGCGTTTTGACAAATGAAAACCTATGAAACCGGCTGCTCCTGTTATTAAATATTTCATTGCTGACTAAGCCAACTGTTACAACATTTCTTTGTCATTAGTTGGTAAATCGTTAATTTATTTTTAAAGTGAGCTAAAGTATTTTTATGCATAATCAAAATAATCCATGAATCCCTGAGCCTCTAAATTGTCTTAATTTGGTTGCGTCTAAACAACAGTATGTATTTTGCTATTTCTATGACTACCAGATATCAGAAACGAGAGGAATAAATGTGATGTGTATACACAGAGCTCCGCCGTGTCGGTTACATTTTTCTATAGAAAATGCAACCTAAGTGTCATATTTTACACGGTAAACAAACTCTACAAACTCAGACAAGAAACCTTGAAGTAGTGTCCAGAATCATGTACAAAACCTACTACATCTATGTACATATACCGCCAAGTATACTATCTCTGTTAATGCCCAAGCCTTACAAAGGCTAAGATCTTAAACAATTAACCTTACCTTGTACAGAAGAAACTTGGAAAACAGATTTGTAAACCAACCTGATGAGTTGGCAGTGTCAGTTAACCCATAATGAAGTAGGCAACAACCTACTATTTTGTAAGTTTTGCATGGCCAGTAAATCCTTTAACCGAAAAGAGATAGCCTTCTCATTTCATGAGGACGGCATTGAAAGGATATGCTACATTTTCAACATGTTCGTGGTGCAGAGTAAGCTCAACAAGTTAACTCAATATGCATTCAATAATGATAAACACTAAGAATGACGGATTTGCCACTTAAGGGAGTTATCGATTCTGTACAACAACTATTCTGGAACCCTTCAAAGCTGCCTTTTTATCCACAAAGAGGAAAACAACAATAATCAAATTCTTTTGGATAATCTTCTACCAAGAAATTAACTTGAGATGTATGGCTTGAGCAACAGATACCGAGACAAAAATGCGCACTCTCACAAGCTCAAAAGAAAATAGTGTGTCGAAAGAAAATCTTCATAAACCCTTAATCCTTATTGACTCTTGTACACCGAAAGAGCTTCATCATATATATCCAAAATCTTCTTTGCTGTATTGTCCCACGAAAACAATTTGGATCTTTCTAGTCCCCTGTTACTCATGTGATACCACAATTCTCTATCTTTCAATAAATTATACATGTTTTCACACAAGGAGGTGACATCAGTAGGATCTACCATGATTCCGGCATCACCGATTACTTCTGGCAGAGAAGATATATTTGACGTGATTACGGGTATTCCGCACGCCATAGCTTCCAGAGGTGGCAGGCCGAACCCCTCGTAAAGTGATGGATATACAAATATATCAGCACAATTATACAACAGAGGCAATTCTTCATCCATAACAACGCCCAGAAACAGTATGTCCTGCTTCAAATCACTATGCTCAACCTCTTTAAATATTTGGCTATAAAGCCATCCTTTATCACCGACTATAACCAATTTGTAGTCATCAAACCCTTTTCCCCTTAATTCCTTAAAGGCTCTCAATAAAGTGACCACATTCTTTCTTGGTTCTAATGTACCCACGTTTAGGATCATCTTCGATGGCAATTTCATCTTTAGTCTATATTCTTCCACATTATTATTATTAATGGGACGAAACCTACTTTCAACACCAAGATGTACTACCTTTATTTTTTCCTCATTAATCCCAAAGAACTCAACAATATCTCTCTTTGTTGAATGCGAATCTGCAATAATAATACTAGCCCTCTTAATAGATTTCTTTAATATATATTTTTTGTAAATTCGCCTTGATCTATTCAACAAATCCGGAAAACAGATATAAGCAATGTCATGAACGGTGATAATAACATGCCGCGAACCTGAAAACAGAGACAATGCATGGTCAGTATAATGAAACAAATCAATTCGATCCTTCCTTGAAGAAATCGGTAACATTATTTGTTCCCATAAGATTCTTAACACATTATTTTGAGTAGTTGCCACCGGTTTGCCTGATTGAGTCTTTGATTCATCTACCTTAATGTCATTTCCAGTATTACCAGGTCCATAAAAATGGCAATCATATTTACTATTCATTTTTAAGATAGAGTTTCGCAAATTGAACGTATATCGTCCCACACCTGTATGCACTTCACTAGCTTTCGATACGTTTATACCGATTCTAACACCCTCACTTACACTCAAGAATGGTGTCAATGAAGTATATAATTCGTTGATTTCATTTAACATTCGATCCAAATTAAAGCGATTTTCAACACTTTCAGAAGCATTTTTTGTTATACAGTCATATGTTTTCTTGTCATCCTTTAAAACATTTATTCTTTCCACTAGTGATACAGGTTTATCAAGTGGAAATAATAAACCTGTATTGCCGTCTTCGATCACATCAGAATTTCCAATAACATTACTGGCGACGACTGGAACTCTATATTTCATTGCTTCAATAGTCGAAAGACCAAAAGCCTCACCAAGTGATGTATTCAGATAAACATCTATAAGGGAAAAAAAATGTTTAATATCTTTGATAAATCCCAATAGTATTACCTTATTCTGCAAATTGTATTCACGGATAGTATGTTCAATCGCCCTGCGAGCCTCTCCATCACCTCCTATTATGAGGAATACATCGTCATGGCTTTTCATATAGTGTGAAAGATTTCGTATTGCATAAGGTATATTTTTTATAATATCAAAGCGGGATAGCATGCCTATAACAAAGCTATCTGGCGGAACTATTTCACAAAAAACATCTGGCACAGGCAATTCTTCTTTCTCTATATTTTTTCCATTTTCTAACTGAATTCCATTTTCAATTAAGACGCATTTAGAAATACTGGCTAGCCCGTATTTCATAGCAATCTGTTGTTCTGACCTTGACACTAATACAAATTTAGCTGTCAGTATCCCCAGGATCCTCGCAGCAAACAATGCTAAACCATTTCTCTCTGAATGTATGCCATGGAAATGGTGTACTACCTTCAGTCGCCAGTTAAATAGTTTCAATAGCCTTGCATAAACACCTGCACCCCTACCGTGTGAATGAACTATCATAATGTTATTAGTCTTTGTCCATTTCATCAATCCAAGGAAGGGTTTTATTTCAAATCTTCGATGAGGTAATTTGAAAACCGGTACGCCCTCATTGATTATTTTATTGTAGTAAGGTTTCTGATCTGGACACGCACAGTAGAAGTTAAAGACATTCTTCAGGTTGGTAATAATTTTGAAGAGTTGCTCCGGCCCGCCACCAATATCACTTCTACAACTAATCTCTAGAATATTTAATTTATTTCCCACAATAATATATTAAAACTACTGTCAAGTCTTCCAACAGCATCAGCTCCTTTCTCATATATTCAGCGAAGTAATACACCTTTTCATTGCTTTGATCCCGTTATTAGCTATGCATAAACCCGATTCCAGTAAATACAAATATTCTGGCGTTCTCAATATGTTTCCATTTCGATTTTATTTTTACTAAATTTTAATTGATCATAAAATTCGCCCATGATGCTATCAAACATGTCTTTTGTCTGCTCTGGCAGATAATCATGCACTATACGATTCCGCACATCTCTCATGTCCATCCAAACAGGTGTATTTGTAACCAGACCTGACTTTTCCATTACATTTATCAAATCTCTATATGTTGATGCTTGAACAATGGACTTATATGAATCATATGTTTTAAAATATTTTGCAAACATCTCTACACATCTTATAAATCTACCTGTTAAAGCATCATATGGCTCTAACTCTTCGAAAGAGTATGTATAGTTTAATTTATATTTTTCTATTTTAGATAAAGACGCCTCCACAAGTGCAAAAGCGTTCTCTATTTTGGTTTTCGACTCACTCAGCAATATTTCAAAATTTCTATTATTCATCATTTTAATCTTATCATTTCAAGCGTATTTACAAATGCTTTTTGTTCTTTTGTCATATTGTTTTTATCAAACACAACGACATCAAGTTTGCTATCAAGCTCCATAACAAATTTCCTTGAAACTTCTTGAGATAATTTCAAAGAGTTTTTTTCTGAATATATCAATATATCGATATCTCCACCTTTTTTATTATTACAAACTCTACTCCCAAAGAGATATACTTCATCATCTATATCCTCTAATGCTTTATCTAGTGCTAATTTTTCATCTGGATACAGTCTCATGGTTTTTTATCATCTGGCATCTATCAGTAGTAAGAAAGCAATAAAGAATTTGCATGCCCAGCGGGTAGATTCTTTATTTTGATTTTTCGATGAGGTTGATTGGAAACAGGAACGCTTTCATTGATTATTTTATTGAAGTAAGGTTCCTGATCTGGACATGCACAGTAGAATCTAAAGACAATCTTCAGGTTGGCAATAATTTTGAAGAGTTGCTCCGGCCCACCATCAATATCACTTCTATACCCATCACGAAAGGTTTTTTGGAATTTCAGGATTTCGTCGGGTATAGAAACCCGACCTACAAAGAATATTGGTATCATGTAGGCGCATTTCCTTACGCGCCAGTCAACTGAGAATCAACTCGTGATAGGAATACAACTAATTTCCAGAATTTTCAACTTGTCTTTTTGAACCATTTATTATTTTGTTTTAAGAGAATATCTGATTGCATATTACAATTTGACAATAAGAAACTCATCTGTTGCTCTGATTACTTCATATTCATCTTTTAGATATTCCAGCACACGACTATCAATCACCTCCTGTTTAGTCGTAACAAAATAATCTGCACCTTCTTGTCTACGCTTTTCTATGCGCTCTATTGAGCAAACATTTGAATTCATAGTCCACCCTTTCCTATTACAATAGTACAATAGTTCCGGCCCACCCCATATACAGCCGATTATGAGATCGTTATCAAGTGCTGTTTCATCTACTATCTTACCAGCGATTTGAATCGGGTACTTCTTTTCAATCCTCTTTGTTTCGTATCTTCCTGTTATTTTGTGATAGCTAATAAATGGAAGAGATACAATCATAAATACGAATAGTGCTTGTAAAGCGATTTTCTTAGCTCCAGATATCTTGTATGCAGTTATTAATCTTAGGGAGTTACTGATAGCATATCCTATAAATATAGATGCCGGAACGATAATTGGTATAGTGTAGTAAGTGTGCCATTCAACCTCTTTAGCTGCGAGAAAGAAGTAGATGATTATCGCAAGCAGCCAATAATGAAGGTACCGGAACTCTTTCTTCTTAATTGTAAAAATTATACCCAGA
>Ga0233428_1000678_pt1 | contig 43767 bp, 42 predicted proteins | sample SI_118_April2016_4_FD_179890 | JGI IMG/M metagenome (GOLD analysis project Ga0233428, IMG submission 179890) | Seawater microbial communities from Saanich Inlet, British Columbia, Canada - SI_118_April2016_120_MG | ecosystem: Environmental > Aquatic > Marine > Inlet | place: Canada: British... | reverse complement strand
TGGCTGTTCGCCAATTAAAGTGGTACGCGAGCTGGGTTCAGAACGTCGTAAGACAGTTCGGTCCTTATCCATCGTGGGCGTAGGGTATTTGAGAGGGCCTGTCCCTAGTACGAGAGGACCGGGATGGACGAACCTCTGGTGTTCCAGTTGTTTACCAAAAGCAACGCTGGGTAGCTAGGTTCGGTTGAGATAACCGCTGAAAGCATCTAAGTGGGAAACTCGCCTCAAGATTAGATACCCCGTTAGTTGATAATTTGATTAAACCTTTTTGGTTTATGAAGATTAAAAATTAACATAGTAAGATCCCTTGAAGACTACAAGGTTGATAGGCTGGGTGTGTAAGTACAGTAATGTATTAAGCTAACCAGTACTAATAGATCGAGCGTTTTATTTACATAAAGAATTCCATTATCGTATTTTCGTTTGATTCATTTTATTTATGATTATAAATATTTCAGATTACAGGAAAAAATATTTAAAATTTCCTGGTGGGTATAGCTGTGGGGAAATACCCGTTTCCATCCCGAACACGGAAGTTAAGTCTACAGCGCCGACGATACTTGGCTGGTGACGGCCCGGGACAATAGGTACCGCCAGGATTAAAAATTGAGCACCAACAAAAGTTGGTGCTCTTTTTATTACAACAATTTTCTACTTAAAAAAAGTTGATATTGACTTTCGATAAATGATTAGTGAATTACAGGGGAAAAAGTTAAGGAGTTGGTAAGTGTTTTTAATATATTTGTCGTGCAAAAATTATTGAGGATGAAAAAAAATTCATTCTTATGAAGCTTCCGGCAATAATTTATATTAAATGTGACGCAAATAGTGAGTTTAAAGTATGGATGGAGAGTATTATTAAAAAATAATAATTGATTCGCTAGTAAATTAATTTGACTTATTCCAAAAATTTTATACATTTTTATGGTGATTTAAATAAGTTGTCTTCTGTATTATCTAAAGAGCATTAAATGAAAAATAAAAAAGTATTCAAATCTTTATTATCAATTCTTGTTATTATTTTTTCAGATCAAATTTTATCGATGCCCCAGAATCGATTATTGACGTTTCGCGATTGTGATTATATAAACGTCACTATTTCCTTTCCAGAACATCCACCACAAGAACTAAAAACTGCATTAAGTGATTTTTTAAGACTGAATGTAGAGTATTGTTATGCAAAAGCTACTAATTGGGATTTGCAAACAAATTGCCCGTTTGATCAATGTAAAAGATATTTTGAATTTACAAAGTTTTTAACGTCTGTTTACATTAATTTGATGGAAAATACTTGTTTGCGTTTTTTTAATGAACGTTATTTATATTGGTGTCAACGCCTTTGGGGGAATCTTTCTGAGTATCAATTTATAATGTTTAGATGTGAAGAAACTAGAACACATTTTGAAGGCAAAAAATCTTTGGTTTTGCCTGGATTTTCTGTTAATGGTGAAATTATATTTGAAAAGACTGTTGTTCCTTATGTAGATGTTGAGACATTTTTTTATCAATATTTAAATCAGTAAATAAAATTAACTTTTGGTTTACAAATTTTTAGCACTTACTTAATATGTCATATTATTAAAGAATAAATCATAAAATTTTTTGAGTAGTATTGTGATTTTTATTAATTATAGGTTTAGATGTAGGAAAAACTTTTCTGGCATTGTTATGTCTCTAGGGTGAGTTCGTGAAAATTTTAAGGTATCGATTTTTATCGATACCTTTTTTTATTTTTCAAAATTAGAAAATTGGAAATTTAGAAAGGGATTTAAAATAAAAAAACAAAATTAACTGTGTAAAATTTATTATCCCAAACAGTTGAAAGGAGTAAGGCATGAAAGAGTATAAAACTGAAGATATTAGAAATTTTGCTCTTGTTGGACATGGTGCTTGTGGTAAAACAATTTTAAGTGAGGCATTGTTTGCGTGTAGTGATAAAATTAATCGAATGGGAAGCGTGGCAGCAGGCAACACTATTTCTGACTATAATCAGGATGAGCATGATAGAAAAATATCAATTCATTCTTCGCTGCTTCATACTCAATGGAAAGATAAAAAATTTAATTTTATTGACACTCCAGGATATGCAGATTTTATTGGGGAAGCTTTAGGCGCAATTCGTGTTGTTGATTTGGCTGTGGTTGTTGTGCATGTAGTCCAAGGAGTAGAGGTTGGTACAGAGCAAGTTTGGAATTTCGCTACAAAAGCTAATATTCCTAAATTAATTGTTGTGAATGCTATTGATAAAGAAAATATTAGTTTTGATGACGTTTTACAACAAGCAATAGACCATTTTGGCAATAAAGTTTTACCTTTAAGTGTTCCTATAAATTCAGGCCCTGGTTTTAATCAAGTTTTAGATGTTTTGCAAAAAAGGATTTTAACTTTTAAAACTGATGGCAGCGGTAAATATGAATCTGCAGAATTAAGTGGAGAGTGGAAAGAAAAAGGCGAAAAGCTTTATGATGAATTAATTGAAAATGTTGCTGAATCAGATGATGCTCTCTTAGAAAAATTCTTTGAAAATGAAAGTTTGTCAGAAGATGAGCTTTGTTCTGGAATTCATACTGCCATACAAAATCAAAGTGTAATTCCTTTGTTTGCTACTTCCGCAGAAACAAATGTTGGAATAATGTGTTTGATGGATTTTTTGGCAAAATATGGACCATCGCCGTTAGATTTTTCTTCTGTTAAGGGTCTTGATGATAAAGATTCTGAAGTTGATGTTAAAGTGACAAATCATGAACCTGTGGCTTTTATTTTTAAAACGGTTAGTGAGGCACATGTTGGTGATCTTTCATTTTTTAGAGTTTATTCAGGTGATGTAAAGCCCGGAATGTCTCTTTATAATAGTGTTAGAAGTAGTACAGAAAGATTAGGACAGTTATTTATTTTGAATGGAAAAGAAAGAGAAGCGGTTGATGTTTTGCATGCCGGCGATATAGGTTCTGTTGTTAAGCTGAAAGATTCACATACGAGTAACACTCTTTGTGATCCTAAAAAAATTGTTGTTTTGCCAAAAATATCTTATCCAAAACCGAATATTCATATTGCTATACAACCTAAATCAAAAGGACAAGAAGAAAAATTAGCAAACGGTCTTTCAACTATTCGCGAAGAAGATTCAACATTTGTTTTTAGAGTTGATTCAGAATTACATCAAACAGTCATGTCGGGACAAGGAGAGTTACACCTAGATGTCATTACAAACAGATTGAAGGATAGATTTAATATTGAAATTGTTTCTTCTAAGCCTAGAATTCCTTATCGTGAAACAATTAAGTCAAATAGTGATTCAAGATATAGACATAAAAAACAATCTGGTGGGGCGGGTCAGTTTGCAGAAGTTTGTGTACGTATAGAACCACTTCCTAAGGATAGAGACGTTGAGTTTACAAATTCACTTGTTGGGCAAAATGTGGACAGGGTTTTTGTTCCTTCTGTGGAAAAAGGTGTAAAATCAGCATCTTTAGAAGGTGTTTTGGCTGGATATAAAGTTGTGGCAACAAAAGTAGATTTTTATGATGGCAAACAACATCCTGTTGATTCTAAAGATATAGCATTTCAAATTGCTGGAAAAAAGGCATTTCGCGATGCTTTTATGAATGCCAAGCCTTGTTTGTTGGAACCTATTCTTAATGTTGAAGTTCGTGTGCCAGAAGAATTCATGGGTGATGTAATGGGAGATATTTCGTCACGGCGTGGTAAGATTTTGGGCATGGATGCAGAGGGATCATTTCAGGTGATTAAAGCTCAAGCGCCACAATCAGAACTTTATAAATATTCTACTGTATTGCGTTCTATGACGGGTGGTCGCGGGATTCATAGTGAAGAACTTAGTCATTATGAAGAAATGCCAGCAGAATTGCAGCAAAAAGTTGTAAATGAGTTAAAAGCTGAAAAACAAGAGGTTTGAGTCGCTAAAAACACTAAAAATCTAAAAAAGGTGCTGTTTTTTCAGCACCTTTTTTACGTTTGGCAAGAAAACTTATATAATAGATATCTGTTGGTTGTTAGGTATTGATATTTTGCAGTAAGAAAGATTTATGAGATTAATTTTTTTGGTAATGATTTTTAGTTTTCAAGCAATTTTTGCATCTCCTGGTCAACCTGTTAAATATTTAAGAGATAGGGTGCCACAGAAATTTAAAGAATTGCGGATAAAATTGCCACATCTATTATCTATTTTTGAAAGAAAAAAGATAAGCATTTGTTGTGGAGTTGAAAAATTAGATAATTTTCTTGAGAAAGGTTGCAGTTCTTTTTTGATTAAAATAGAAGGTGATTTGGATAAATATTTGGACACAGAAAAATATAAAAATTGGGGGAACCTAGAAGAAGATGTAGTAAAAGAGATGAATGATTATTTGTCCAAAGCAAGAGTAGAAAGAGATTTGAAGAGAATAGAGGGTTTCTTATCTATTGAGAATCAAGAATCATTAGATCCTGACGATTTTAATTTTTTTATAGAAACACAAATAGAGGTTGTCCGTTTAAGGCGAAGACTTCGTGATATTCAAAAAGAATATAATGAAAAAGCAATGCATTTAATCCTCAAAATAAGACAAAAAAGAAGAGATTTAAGCCGCGAGATAGATGGACCTTATTCAAAGAGGCGGCGAGTAGGATTGTAGTTATATTTCGCTAGAAAAGACTAAAAACAAGCAAATAAGCAAAATAAATTGATAGGGGAATTTTTATATGAAACGTACAAAGATTAAAGATGTGCTTCGCGGAGAAGTTGGAAAAACTTATACCGTAAAAGGATGGGTAAAAACAGTTAGAAATCAAAAAAAATTTTCTTTTCTTCAAATAAATGATGGTTCTTGTTTTGCTAGTTTGCAAGTTGTTGCTGATTCTCAAATTGAAGGCTATGACAAAGCCGTTGATGATTTTTCTACCGGTGCAGCTATTTCTGTGGGTGGAGAATTAGTTAAAAGTCCAGGACAAGGACAAAGTCTAGAGCTTAATGCAACATCTATTGAATTAATTGGTGCTTGTGATTCTGAAAAATATCCTTTGCAAAAAAAACGTCATTCTTTTGAATTTTTAAGAACTATTGCACATTTACGTCCACGTACAAATACGTTTGGTGCGGTTGCGCGTCTTAAAAATGCTCTTGCGTTTGCAACACACAAATTTTTTCAAGAAAAAGGTTTTCTCTATATTCATACACCAATTATTACATCTTCTGATTGTGAAGGAGCAGGTCAAATGTTTAGAGCAACAACTTTGGATTTAAACAATTTGCCTAGAAATGAAAAAGGTGGTGTTGACAACAAACAAGATTTTTTTGGCAAACCAACGTTTTTAACCGTTTCTGGACAAATAGAAGTTGAAAATTTTGCTTGTGCGCTTTCTGATGTTTACACATTTGGGCCTACTTTCCGTGCAGAAAATTCTAACACATCACGTCACTTATCTGAATTTTGGATGATTGAGCCTGAAATGGCTTTTGCCGATATTAAAGATGATATGGATTATGCAGAAAGTTATTTAAAATATTTACTTAAATATGTTTTGGATAATTGCAGAGAAGACCTTGAGTTTTTTGATAAATTTATAGAAAAAGGTTTAATTGAAAAATTAGAGCATGTTGTTAAAACACCATTTGAGCGTTTAACTTACACAGAAGCAATTGATATTTTAGTTAAAACAGATAAAAAATTTGAATTTCCTGTTAAGTGGGGTGCCGATTTACAATCAGAACATGAACGTTATTTAGCAGAAGAATATTTCAAAAAACCGGTTATTCTAACAAATTATCCAAAAGAAATTAAATCATTTTATATGAGATTAAATGATGATGGGAAAACAGTTGCGGCAATGGATATACTTGTTGCCGGTGTTGGTGAAATCATTGGGGGAAGTCAACGTGAAGAGCGTTTAGATGTTTTAGAAAAACGCATGGATGAACTTGGATTGCCTAAAGATGAATACTGGTGGTACTTAGAATTACGCAAATACGGAAGTGTACCACATTCTGGTTTTGGTTTAGGTTTTGAACGTTTAGTACTATTTGCTAGTGGAATGGAAAATATTCGTGATGTTATTCCATTTCCTAGATATCCAGGACATGCTGAATTTTAGTTTTTTAAGAAAGTAAAAATTTATATATGTATCTATCTCAGTATATTGCTCAAGCGGGAGTTTGCTCTCGTCGTAACGCTATTGATTTTATCAAAAATGGTTTTGTTGAAGTTAATGGCAAAAAAATTGTTGTTGTAAGTTGCAAAGTTGAACATGATGATGTAATAAAACTTAAAGGAAAAATTCTTAAACTTGAAAGAAAGATATACATTTTACTAAATAAACCAAAAAATTATGTTACAACAACTTCTGATGAACAAGGAAAAAATAATGTTATTAATTTGGTAAAACTTTCTAAAAAAGAAAGACTTTATCCTGTTGGCCGCCTAGACAAAAATACAACAGGTTTATTGCTTCTTAGTAATGATGGTGATCTTACACTTAAACTAACCCATCCTAAAAATCAAATTAAAAAAGTTTATCATGCAGTTTTAGATCAACCTTTAACGCATGAAGATTTTATAAAAATTAAAAAGGGCGTTAGGTTGCGAGAAGGAAAGTTTTTTGCAGATAAAATATTTTACAAATCATCCAAAAGCAAAAAAGATATTATTGTAGAAATACATAGCGGTAAAAAAAGAATAATAAGAAGATTATTTAATGCTGTTGGCTATAACGTTATAAAATTAGACAGAATGGCATATGCCTTTTTAACAAAAAAAGGTTTGCCGATAGGGAGATGGAGATTTTTGTTGCACAAAGAAGTTAAACAATTAAAAAGTTAAGGGATTTGATAATTTATGATATTTAAGAAACGTGAAAAATTTTGTAATTGTTTGGGTGAAAAGGTAAATAAACATTTTGTTGATGTTGTGCAAATTTTTTGGAAGTCAAAGACAAATTTTAAAACATATTTTCCGGAAGGATTTAAAATTTCTGACTGGGTGGATTCAAAAGAAAAACCATCAGATTTTAGTCACGAGCCAATAATAACTTGGATAGGCCACTCTAGTTTTTTGATTCAAGTTGGCGGGTTAAATATTTTAACAGATCCTATTTTTGGTGATCTGTCTCTTATGTATCCTCGTAATTTTGCACCTGGTATCTTGCCTCAACATTTACCTAAGGTTGATATTATTTTAATTTCTCACAACCACAGAGATCATCTTGACCTTAGAAGTTTAAAGGTTTTTAAAAAAGAACAGCCACAAATTTTTGTACCAATGAAAGTTAAAAAGATTTTGGAAACAAAAGGTTATAAAAATTTGTTTGAATTTAATTGGTGGGATGAAAAGAAGATAGAACTAAATAATGTAAAGAATGGGACGAAGGTAACCTTTTTGCCAACATTACATTGGTCTATTCGTGGAATTTTAGATTTAAATAAATCACTTTGGGGTAGTTGGATGATAGAGTCTAACCAATCTAAAATTTATTTTGGTGCTGATTCTGCATATTCAGATCATTATACAAAAATTTCAAAAAAGTTTTCTCAAATAGATGTTGCAATTATGCCTATAGCGCCGTGTGAACCTAGGCAACTTACAAAAAATACGCATATGGATGCACATGAATCATCAAACGCTTTTTTAGATTTAAATGCCAAAACTTTTATTCCTATGCATTGGGGAACATTTAGGCTTGGAACAGATTCTTTTGATGGTCCTATAAAAAAATTACGTGAATGGTGGGATGAAAATTTAGAAAATCTAGAAGATAAAATATTATATATTCCTAAATTTGGTGAAAAAGTTCGTTTATGATAAAAGCAAATAAGATTACATTATCTTTTTTGGAACAAAAAATATTTGATAATATTTCTTTTAATATAAATTCTTCAGAACGTATTGGTCTTGTTGGGCGTAATGGTTCTGGAAAAAGTACGTTATTTAATATTATTCAAAAGACTCAGTTGTTAGATTCTGGAACTATTTGCATAGAAAAAAATAAAAAAATAGCATATGTGCCACAAGAGATAGTTTTAAATTCATCACGTTCTGTTTTTGATGAAACATTTTTGGCATTTGAAGATATTTTTAAATTGGAAGAAGAAAAGAAACGCCTGGATAAATTATTTTCAACCCAAAATATATGTTTTAAACAAAAAGATGTAGATCATTATGCCAATATTAACTTAAAACTTAATGAACTAAATGTTGATAAAGCTAAGGTTCAAACAAAAAATGTTTTAAATGGACTTGGTTTCTTGCATCAGCAGATGTTTGAGCCTGTTAATTCCTTTAGTCTTGGTTGGAAAATGCGGATTATGCTTGCAAAGCTTCTTTTGCAAAAGGCAGATTTTTATTTATTTGATGAGCCTACAAATCACCTTGATATTGTTACAAAAGACTGGTTTTTGGGCTTTTTAAAAAAGGCCAGATTTGGTTTTTTACTTGTTTGTCACGATCGTTATTTTTTAGACAATTTGGTTGATAAAATTTTTGAATTGGATAGAGGGAAACTTTTTGTTTATAAAGGAAATTATTCTTCTTTTATTCCTCAAAAAGAAAAAATAAAAAAAGAACTAGAGCAAGCTTTTAGGCAACAACAAAAAGAAATTAAAAAGAAACAGGCAACGATAGATAGGTTTCGTGCTTCAGCTAGCAAAGCAAAAATGGCGCAAAAAATGATGAAAGATTTAGGTAGGGTTAAGCTTGTTGAAGTTGAAAATGACCAAAAAAATATTAAATTTAACTTTATAAAAACTTTACGTTCAGGCAAAGAAGTTTTACATGTTGAGAATTTAGGCTTTGCTTTTGGTGATAAAAAAATCTTTGATAATGTTTCTTTTACTATTAACAGGGATGACCGTGTTGCTTTGATTGCGCCAAACGGAATTGGCAAAACAACTATGTTTAATATTATTTGTGGTAATTATAAAATCCAAAAGGGTAAAATTACTTTGGGTCATAATGTTAGAGCATCCATTTTTGAACAAGATCAAGATAAAGTTTTAAATAAAAATAAAACTATCATCTCAGAAGTTGAAGATTCAGCTAGTAGAGAGTCTAGGCCTTTTGTTAGGAAGTTTTTAGGTGCGTTTCTTTTTAGAGGTGAAGACGTAGAAAAAAAAATCGCTGTTTTAAGTGGTGGTGAAAAAAATAGAGTTGCTATGGTGAAAACGCTTCTAAAACAAGCAAACTTTTTAATGTTGGATGAACCAACAAATCATCTTGATATTGAATCTAAGGAAGTATTACTACATGCATTGCAGCAATATAGTGGAACTATCTTTTTTGTATCTCATGATCGCGATTTTTTAAATCATTTGGCAACTAGGATTTTAGAATTAACACCAAATGGTATTGAAAGCTATAGTGGAAATTATGATGATTATTTATATCAAAAGGCTGAGCGTGAAAAATTAAATTCTCATAGCGTTTGTGATGATGTAAACGTAACCAGAAAATTTGGTCAAATTAATAACCGCAATAATTATGAACAAAAGAAAAAAATCAAAAAGATAGAAAATAAAATAGAGCGTTTAGAAAAAGAAAAAGGAGATCTTAATAAAAAATTAGAAAAAGCTACATATGATGATGGAGACTTTAATGAAATTTATAAAAAGATTTTAGATATTGAAAAACAATTATCAAACTTTTGGTTAGAGCTTGATGCTTTATACAATTAACTAATTTCACTTTCTAATCTATTTAAAAACGTAATCATATATTTATGTCTTTTTTCGGCTAATATTTTTCCTGTTTTGGTGAGCATCATATCTTTTAACTTAAATAGTTTTGTGTAGAAATGATCAGTAGTATATTTTTTATCATCTAAATTTCGATTAGTTTTAAAAAAAGGGTCTTCTGATTTGTAAATATTACAACCAAAACTACCGCCAATCATAAATGCTCTGCAAATTCCTACTGCACCAATTGAATCTAACCTGTCGGCATCTTGAAAAATTTTGCCTTCAAGAGTTTGTGGTTTTTGGTTGCGTGAAAAACTATGACATAAAATAGCTTCTTTTATTGTAGGGATTTTTTGTTTATCAAAATTAATTTGTATTAAAAATGTTTCAGCTTTTTGTGCGGAGTATTCAGAACTAAGTTTTCTTTTGGGATGATTTTTGGCAAAATTGCAAATATCATGAAAAAAGGCAGCGGCAATTAATATATCATTATCGCCACCTTCTACTTTTGAAATTTCTAAACAGTTTTTTATTATTCTTAGAGAATGTGCTAAATCGTGAGTTGAGTCATTTAGATTTTTTTTTGCAAAATCATAAATAAGGTTTATCTTTTTTTTAGAGCTTTTAAACATCTAAATTTGTTGTTTTGTAATTTTCAAAATTACCAATATTTATTGATAATTCATTTTTTAATTCATCAACCTTGTTTGTTTTTTCCCAACTAAAGCTTTTTTCAGTTCTGCCAAAATGTCCGTAAGCTGCTGTTTGTAAATATATTGGTTTTTTTAAATCTAAATAATTTATTAATTCAGAAGGTTTTAGGGGAAATATTTTTTGAACAACTTCCTCGATTTTTCGCTCATCGATTATTGATGTTCCAAAAGTGTTTACATAAACAGAAATTGGTTGAGCAATTCCAATTGCATATGCAACTTGAATTTCACATTTTTTTGCAAGACCAGCAGCTACTATGTTTTTGGCTATGTGGCGAGCCATGTAGCAAGCAGAGCGGTCAACTTTGGAAGGGTCTTTTCCAGAAAAACATCCACCGCCGTGTCTTCCTATTCCGCCATAGGTGTCTACTATGATTTTTCTCCCTGTAAGCCCTACATCTCCTTCTGGACCGCCAATTACAAATTTGCCTGTAGGGTTTATGTAATATTTTGTATTTTTTGTTAAATATTCACCACAAATAGGATAGATGATATGTTTTTTTACATTTTCAACAATTTCAGAATAGCTGATATTTGGATCATGTTGTGTTGAAAGTACAATAGAAGTTACTTCTGCAGGTTTGTCATTAACATATTTTACGCTGACTTGTGATTTTCCATCTGGACGCAACCAAGGGAGAGTGTTATTTTTTCTAATTTTTGCTAGTTGTTGTGTTAATTTATGTGCAAGACTAATAGGCAAAGGCATAAGCTCATCTGTTTCGTCACATGCATAACCAAACATTAGCCCCTGGTCTCCAGCTCCTTGCTCTTTGGAATCTACGCCTTGTGCAATATCTGCACTTTGTTTGTTTATGGATGTTATGATGTTACAATTTTCTGAAGTTAAGCCGTATTCTGGATTTGTGTAACCAATTTTATTTAATGTGTTTTTTACAATACTTGGAATGTCATATTGACATGATGTTGTAATTTCGCCAGCAACTAATATTGTATTTTTTGTTGCCATAGTTTCGCAGGCAACCCTAGCGTTAGGATCTTTAGAAAAAATATCATCAAGGACAGCATCAGAAATTTGATCACAAACTTTATCTGGATGTCCTTCTGTAACTGATTCAGAAGTAAAAATATATTGCTTCATGTAAGTAATTCCTAAAATAAAAAAAGGTGTTTGGGTTTTAATTTTGTATAGAAATAGTATGACAAATCTAATAAAAAATAACAAAAGTTCTTAATTAATTGGTATAAATTTAATTCCGTAATTAATTATCCCATTTTTGCCACATTCGTATAATTTTCGCAGTGTTGCTTGAACTTTTGTTCCTGTTTTTAATTCATCTAAGTTGGTATCGGCAACTTGTGCGGTGATTTTTATTCCTTCGTCTAGCTTGATGATTCCTATGCAATATGGAGAATAATTTATAAAAGCAGATGGAGCAGAAGTAACTTGAGTAAATGTTAGTAATTTTCCTTTGCCGCTTAAGGCTATTTTTTTGAAACTTTTTGATTGGCATTTGCAAAAATAACCTTTAGGGAAATGAATTTTTTTACAATTTATACATTGATCTGCTTGTAGGAAATAATTGTTATTATATTTTCGCCATTTACTGATTGGATTGTTTTCAAACAATTTATTTCTCCTTTTTAAAAATATGTACTACAGCAGTTGTTCCGCATCCACCAATATTATGTGTTAGTCCGGTTTTTGCATTTTTAACCTGATTTGATTTGCATTCACCCCTTAGCTGTTTAACAATTTCAACGGCTTGAGAAACCCCTGTTGCTCCAACAGGATGTCCTTTGCCTTTTAGTCCACCAGAAGGATTAATTGGTTTTTCGCCATCTAAAAATGTTTTACCTTCAGCGGTAGCTTTTCCAGCTTCTCCTTTTTTAAAATAACCAAGATCTTCTAAACTCAAAATTTCAACAATACTAAAACCGTCATGAAGTTCTGTTACATCAATATCATCTGGTGTTACATTGGCTATTTTATACGCAGTTTTTGCAGCAATTTGAGTTGCTTTCATTTCTGTTAAGCTTTTTCTATTTTGAAGTGCAAGGCTATCAGAAGCTTGGCCGGAGCCAACTATGTAAATAGCAGGCTTATTTATTTTTTTTGCAAATTTTTCACTACATAAAATAAGTGATGCTGATCCATCGCTTATTGGAGCACAATCAAGAAGAGTGAGAGGATCTGAAACCATTGTTGAATTAATTACATTTTCAATTGTTATTTCTTTTTTAAATTGAGCAAGGGGATTTAATGTGGCATGTTTATGATTTTTTACACTAACCATTGCAAGTTGTTCTCTTGTGAGTCCATAATCATTCATATATTTTTTTGCTATCATTGCGTTAAGAGCTGGGAATGTAGCACCTTGAAAAAGTTCTAATTCTTCAGACGCGGCAAGCATCAATCCAGTGGTTGCTTGAGGTGTTTTAGTGTCTGTCATTTTTTCTACTCCATTTACTAAAACAACTTCTGCTAATCCAGATAAAATTGCTTGTAATCCGCTGCGAATTGCTACCCCTCCAGATGCACATGCAGCTTCAACGACACTGCTAGCAACATTTAAATTTAAAATTTCGGCAGCGATTGCACCAATATGTTGTTGGCCAGAAAATATTCCTCCACACATGTTGCCACTAAAAATTGCATCAATATCATTAGGGGAAATTTTTGCATCTTCTATGGCTTCAAGTTGAGATGCGGAAAGTAAATCTTGAATGTTTTTATCCCAATGTTCACCAAATTTTGTGCAGCCTATTCCTATTACGGCAACTTTCATTTTGTGCAGATCCTATTTTGATATTGTAAATAAGTTAAATATTTTTTGTTATCAATGTAATTATTTGTTGTAGGAGCTAATTTTTGTTTTTGTGTTAAATGCTTTGTTGTTGTAAAAATAAAAGCGTCGCATCCGCTTCCACTTCCATAACTAACTAATAAAATTTTTTGATTTGGTTTGGCTACATCTAAAATTGAAGTTAACCCAACAAGAGAGCTTCCGCTATAACAATTGCCTATTTTTGGCGCAAGTAAACCAGTCTCTATTTGTTTTAAACTAAAGCCTAATTTTTTTGCGGCAATAGTTGGAAATTTTCCATTTGGTTGGTGAAAGACGACATGATCCAAATCTTTTGGCTGAATATTGTTTTCATCTAAAAATTTTTTTGTAGTTTCTATGACATGTTTAAAATATGAAGGCTCTCCTGTGAATCGCCCCATATGTTGTGGAAATTTTTGTAGGTTTCTTCTCCAGAAATCTGGAGTGTCAGAACTAAAAGATAGTGTTTTTTCAATACTTGCTAAAAATTCATTTTCATTTGAGCCAACTAAAAAGGCAGCTCCTCCTGCAGATGCGCTAAATTCTAAAACATCACCTGGTTCAGCTTGTGCTGTGTCTGTTCCAATTGCAAGACCATATTCTATTATTTTTGATTGTGTTAATCCACAAGCGGCTTGAAGTGCTGCCGTTCCAGCTTTGCAAGCAAATTCTAAATCAGCAGCTGTGTAGTTGTTTCCAATATTTAATGCTTGGCCAACTATAGTTGATGTTGGTTTTACTGCATATGGATGACTTTCACTACCAATATAAATTGCTCCTATTTTTTTTTTATCTATTTTGGCTCTTGCAATAGAGTTAAGTGCTGCTTGATGAGAAATAGTAGCAGTGTCTTCATCTATTCCTGGAACTGATTTTTCTTCAATCTTTAAACCATTGATTATTTTATGTGGATCTTGATTTTGAAATTGTGCAATTTCTTGAGTTTTTATTCTGAATTTTGGAATGTATGCTCCATACCCTACGATGCCTATTTTCATTTCTATATGCCTTATATTGTTTTCAATAATTCTTTTGCCTTTGATACTGAAATATTTTTTTGAGCTACCATTTTTTTTGCAATTAAATCTATTTTTTCATTTTTGGCGCCAGCTAAAATAGCTATATTTTTGCTGTGTAGTTTCATATGGCCTTGTTGTATTCCTGTAGTTGTTAACGCTTTTAGTGCAGCAAAATTTTGTGCAAGACCAACCGATGCCATAATTTTTGCAAGAGTTGTAGATTTTTTAATATTTAAAATTTTAAGGGCTATTTTTGCAGTAGGGTGAGTTTTAATACTGCCACCAACTGTTCCAACTGGCATTGGAAGTTCAATTTCTCCAACTAAATCTTTTTTTTCATTTAAATAATATTTTGTAAGAGGTTGATATGTCTTTTTAAGTGAAGCAAAACAATGTACTCCTGCCTCAATAGCTCTAAAATCATTTCCGCAAGCAATTGCAACAGCATCAATTCCGTTCATAATTCCTTTATTGTGTGTTACGCATCTAAAAGGATCAGCTTGTGCAAAAGCTTGTGCGTCTAAAATTCCTTCTATGCATTTTTCTCCTATTGTTTTTCTTTTCCAGGTTGCACTTGCTTTTGCAATTCTGTGAATAGGAAGATTAGAGACTATTTTTAGAAGCGTGGTGCCTTGTGTTAATTTTTCTAATTTAGGGGAGATTTTTTCAAGCATAGTATCTATAATATTTGCGCCCATTGCATCTTGAACATTTACCAAAAGATGTACTATTAACATTTGCCCGCGGCTAGTTTTTAATATTTTTGTTTGCAGTTTTTCTGCACCACCGCCAAGTTTAACTAAAAGTGCGTCTTGCTTGTTAGCAAATGAAATTATTGATTCTTTATTTTTTTCAATTTGTTCTTTTGCTTTTTTTAAATTTTTTATTCCTAATAGTTGTATTTGACCAATCATTATTGGTTTAGACGTACTTGCAAAAAACCCGTCACTGAGCCTTGCAAGTTTTGCTCCATTAGATGCTGCAGCAATAACGCTTGCTTCTTCGCTAACCATAGGAATTAGATAATCTTTATTATTAATTTTAAAGTTGGTTGCTATTCCAAGTGGAAGTGAATAAGTGGAAACAACATTTTCAACCATGCGGTTTGCTGTTTGGTAGTCAAGAGAATTTAAATTTTTTAGAAGCGCAATTTCTTTATCTGACAATGAAGAAAAGTTTTGAATTGTTTTTAATTTTTGAATTTGATTTTTTTTGTAAAATTCTTTTAGTCTGCTGCTTTTATTCATTATTTTTATTTAATAATATTTAAATCAATTGGAATTAATCCTGCTTGTTCCCATTCAGTTTTTATTTTTTTAGTAGTGTTGTTATTAAAACAAACCGCAATTGCACAATCTCCTCCTCCGCTCCCACTAATTTTTGCCAAGGCATTGTTTTGTTGTGCTATCTTTATTGCTTTTGCTAATTCTTTTGTTTGTATATTTGTTTTGCTTGCACAGCCTAAAGTTTCTAGCTCTTCTTGATTGCATTGAATTAGTCTTAAAATATTTGTTTTATCTTGTTGTTTAATTGCTTCAATCAACTGCGTTGTGATTTTTTTTATTCTTAAAATTATGTCAAAGTATAATCGTTCTTTTTCTTTTTTGAATTGATTTATTTTTAAAATCATTTTTTTGCTGTTTGAAGACTTAGTTGACCAACAGACTAAAAGGTTAAAATTGGTAGGAAGTGTTATTTTTTTAATAAAAAGTTTTGGCCAGTCAATTTCAAATATTTTACAAATGTTTTTAGGGTTTTTTATTTTGCTTAAAAGCCATTTTGTGTCAAATCTTTTATATATAATTGTTTTTCCAAATGTTGATGCTGCAATGTCAAAACATGATCCACTATTTTGAGAAATAAAATGTGAGGTAGAAGCTATTTTGAAAATGAGTGACTTGCTTTTTTTAAGTTTTATATTAAACCCGTGAAGTTTTAATATTGAAGATACAACTGCAACGCTGATAGCTGCAGAACTTCCTAGACCAATTTTTTTTGTTTTGCCGTTTGGTAGGCTGAAGAGCGTTTCTTTGCTTGAAGTGAAAAGTTCAAAGTTTTTTAAAAAGATTTTTTTGTATTTTAAGTATTGAAGTGTTAGTTCAATTGCATTTTGTACAAAAGATATTTTTTGTAGTTGTTTGGCTGACAGTTTGCTTTTTAAGAGAAGTTTATTTTTTTGGAAGACGGCTTGAATATTTTTTAAGTTTATATCTTCGGCATTAATAATTATTTTTTCATTTGAATGTTTGATTTTAGCCCAGACGTATCTATCTATAGCTAAAACTATGCATGGATTATCAGCTTCAAGAACTGCCCACTCTCCGCTGAGCATTAACTTTGTAGGGGTTTTTATTGTAAACATTATATCCTGGCCGTTCGTCCTGAGGGATTTGCTTTGCAAATCGTCTCGAAGGATAGCCCGAAGGGCCGATGCGGCCTTGTTTTACTAATTATTTGTTTAAAACAAATGTTGGTTTATAATTTTTGCGTCTTCTCCTGGTTTGCAAACTATAGTTTTTATTATATCAAAGCTTTTTAATTTTTTTTCAACGTTTTGTATGTCTTTTTTTTGACACATAATTTTAACTTGTGCTCCAGCATCAATTGTGAAATATGCTTCAAGTCCTTGTTTTCTCCAGTTCCAGATTGCATGCATAATTTCTACTGTTTGTGGTAGCCAATAAAGAAGTGGGGGATTTGAAGTTAACATTGTTGAATGCATTTTTAGACAATTTAATTCTGCAATGTTGCCAACTAAACTAAAGTTTTTTTGTGTTATAGCTTTTTTCATTTCTTTTAAATCAGTGTTTATACTATTTAGCCAACATTTGTACATAGGGCTAGTTAAAACAGTTTTTAGCATGCCTTCACGGCTAGAAGTAACTTTTTGTTTTTGAGTTAAAACACTAATGATAATTCGGAAATCTAGCCAATCTTGTGGTGCGAGTATTTGTTTTGCAAAAGAACTTTCGTCTAAGCTCTTTTGTCCTTTTTCCCATTCACTAAAACCACCAAAAATACTTCTTGATGCGCTTCCAGATCCTTTACGTGCAAGAATTGATAATTCTTGGTGGCTCAAATTTAATTTAGCAGCTTTTGCTGCGGCTAAACTCAAGGCCGCAAATCCGCTTGAAGAACTAGCAAGCCCGCATGCTGTAGGGAAATTGTTTTTAGATTCAACTTTGGCGTGTAAGTTGATTTTTGCTTTTTTGCGTACAATGTTTAAATGATCAGAAATTTTTTGAGGATTTTCTTCTTTATTATTTAAGATGAAAATATCATTTTTATGTTTTTGTGAAAATTCAACGGTTGTAGTGGTATTTAATTTGTCTAGTGTTAAAGAAATGGAATTATTTAAAGGAAGGTTTAATTTTAAATTTCTTTTTCCCCAATATTTTATTAGCGCTATGTTGGCATTTGCTTGAGCTGTTATTTTCATTTTTTGTTTATTTCTGTTTTTATTGTTTTATTTCTGTTTTTATTGTTTTAAAGCCTGAGTTTTCTATGGCTCTAGAAACATGTTCTTGTAATTTTTTTTGAGGAGTTAGCGCAATCATACATCCCCCTAATCCGCCACCAGTTATTTTTGCACCTAACGCACCGTGATTTTTTGCAATTTCTACAAGGTGATCTATTTGTGGACAAGATACTCCAAGTTCTTGTAAAAGAGTGTGGTTTTGATTCATTAGTTTTCCAATTCTAATAAGATCAAAATTACCCAATGCAGTCTTTGCATCATAAGCTATTTTATTTGCTGTACTAAAAGTACTGGTGTAAAAATTCAAATTTTTTTCTATTGTTTCTTTTACTTTTTTAACAGCGTCTTTTGTGCTAGCGGTAATTCCACTATATCCAATAACTATGCGTATAGGATTTTTAAGATTAATTGTTTCAATGCTTAATGTTTTGTTTTTTATAAACCAAATTGGTTTGCCATATGTTGCAACAGTGTTATCTATTCCTGAAGGGTTACCATGAAAAATTTTTTCACCTTCAAGGCCAATCGAATTTATTTGATGTTGAGTGAGTTTTAAATTGTAGTGGTTTGAAATTGCTCTGGTTATTGAAATACATGAAGCTGCACTGCTACCAATACCAGAAGCTGGAATTAAATTCCCCTCAAGAGTGATTTCAAGATTTGAATCTAGCGGAATGGGCATGGCTTGGAAAATTTTTTTAATGGATTCTATTTGTTGTTTTATGATTTGTGGAGCATTGTTGATTGGATTAATTTTGTTAATTAAATTTAAAAAAGGATTTCTTTGTATTTTGGCTGTAATGCCTGTATTAATAGCACAGGCAATTGCAGGTATTCCATAAAGTACAAAATGTTCATTAAATAATATAATTTTTCCGCAAGCTTCTCCTGTTGACATCAAATCTCCCTTCAATTTTGAATTAGGAATTGACATTAACAACCATTTTTTTATTGGTCAAGAAGGGATAAGTTAGTTTTTTTTATTTTTCTTGATTGAAGTGCCAAAAAATTGATAGATTATTTAAATGCATATTGATTGTCGGAAAGAGGAGAGCTTTCAACGACGATTTTACAAAATGCTTTTAGGGAGGCGCAATTTTTTAGATATCCTTTCTTTTTTGCGCCTTCCGTATTTTTTAGATTTTTGATTCTACTAGTGAGCCAAGTCTATTAATAACGAATTTCCCACCAATGATTTTTAGTAAAAGATTATTGTCTTCATAATTTGTAAATGTTTCTACATTTATTTTGAGTTTATCATAGTATTTACTTAATAGATCTTTAAGGGATTGGGAAATTGCAGATTTGTTTTGGTTATCATTTTCTTTTTTATAATTTTCAATTATGTCTTTTAGTATTTTGAAATTGGTTATTAAAAATTTTGCTAGTTGTTGTGTATGCCAAGTGTTGAGAATTTTTAAAATATATATATCACTAAAGACTTCGTGAATTGTTGTTGTAAAACATTTTGCTTGGCCTTTAGTATCTGGTTTTAGTGATTTAAATTTATTTCGGATTAATCCATATTTAATGAAATTTTTGAGGATACCAAAATATTCATTATAAAAAATTGCACCAGACAGTTTTAGGCAAGATGAAAAGTTATTTTCATATACGCTAAGTTCATTTTTTATAAATTTAGTTAGATTTTCAAGGTCTTGCTGAGTTGAGTTTTTGATGTGTGCTTTTTCTATGAGTGGAAGTAGTTCTTTTGTTTTTAGAATTGTTTTGCTGCAATAATTTATACTTTCTTTTCTATAAATTTTAAAAAGGGAATTGCACCCTCTAATAAAAAGATAAAACTTAATGGATTCAAGACATATATTTATACTTGGTGCGTCAGCTAATTCATGAAAATTTTCTTCAAAATTATATTTTTTAGACATTTCTTTAAATAATTCACTATATTTTGATATAAAAACAGAAATATCTTTTTCTAATTCGGTAGCAAAATCTTTAATATTGATGTCTTTTTTGAAAAACTTGGATAAATCAAGTGCATTTAATTGTGCAAAAATGATTAAATATAAGGATAAAATTAATTTGTTTTTCTTGAATTTCACATACTTTCCTTTTTTTTTCGTGAATTTTAAGAATCCTTTAAAGATTTTATATAAAAATTAATGAAATTTCTAAATAAATCATTAAAAAATACGATATTTTAAAACTTACAGCTTTTAAGGGTTTTCTTGCAGATTTTGTCAAACCTGTTTGATTGATTTACAATTAGTAATGAAAAAGGGTTGGGTTTTAACATTGAAGGTTATAATAATGGAAGGTTATAAAATGATAAAAAATATTAAATGTAAATTTGGGCAATTATCTAAATTATTAATTTTACTTCTTGGTTTGTTCTTAAATTCTTCTTTTGTTATTTCTGGGCCAAATGCGCATGATGGTTCAGAATATTCTGGTTTTAAACCAATTCAAAATTATACATTAAATTATGAAGATTTAATTGCTGCTCGTGATTTTCTTAAAGGCGAGTCTTTATCTATTGTAGGCAAGGCTTTAGTTGAAAAATTTCATTCAGGTTTATCTTTGCACCAAAAAATAGAAACATTTTTTGGTTGTAATTATGTTGTTGATTTAAAAGTTGGTCAAAGAGTTATTTGTATACAAGTTGATGAAAAAGAATGGCTTGATTCCAAAAGCCTATTGAAATATCTAAAATATGTTTTTTCTATTTATGATTCAAATGATGAAGAGGATTATAGTTGTTTACATGCAAGTTCGGAGAATGATGGAAGTGTGTATATAGCTACGCTTCATGGTATTCATAGCCAGAATGGAGTAAAAATAGGTAGTATTAGAGGAAGCTTGTTGATGGAAGTTTTTGATTCTTTGTGTTATTTGTTTGGTCTTACAAAAGTAACATTGTCTGACGCATCAACAATTGCGGTCTGACGCATCAACAATTGCGGGTTTTTTTTTTGGAATTTTACTTCCATATGTGAACTTAGATAATAAGACTTGGTATGGGAAATTTGGCTTTGTTGCAGATAGTAGTAAATATGCTACAAGTATGGATCAAGAATCTTTTGTTTGTGACTATAACGAAGCGATAGGTTTTTTAGTTAATAGAACAATTGGTGAAATTGTAGAAGATTTTAAAGGGCAAGAAGAGGTTGTAAGTATATTTAGAAAATATCACAATGAGCTTCATTTAGAACAAGAAGGTTGTAAACTTGAGAGTTGTTGTAAAACTATAAGTCAACTTTCTCGTCATATATATCTTAAATATCGGGATGGAGATAAGGAAGCCGAATTTGATTTGCGAGTTTTATATGATAATTGTTTGAACAACTATAAGGCTGAAAATATTTCTTCTGAGAAATTAGAGCTCATAAAGAAAAAATTACGTTGTTTGCACATTGAGCACCTTGTAAAACATTATCATTCTTCTATTAGTCGCCAGGAAGGTGGACTTAGAAAAAGAATACGAACTGGTAAGTAAAAAATTAATAATTATTTTTAAACCATTCCAAAAATTTCATTACCGCTTTTAATCTATAAGCATATTTTTTTTCATCTGGAGTATTGCGTAGTTGAGAATAAGTTAATTTGGAACCATCAGGTAAAAAAATTGCATCATAGGGCAATCCTGGTGGAGCATCAAAATTTTTAGGTTTAATGATTTTGCCTTCGCATTTACCTTGGAAAATTTCTAAATTATTCTCGTCAATAAATACCATATAAAGAAGAAAATAAGCGCTTGGATCTTTTGTTAAAAGTGAAAAAATACCTTCATAACCTATTCCTTCATAAACATAACGTGTCATTGTTCCAGGAAAGTTATGATATTGATTAAAATATATTCCGGAGTCGTCTACTAAAATCGGTTTTTTTAACTTTTCCCAAGCTTGTTTTGATTTGCTTATAGCGATGCTTTTTGCATCGCTTGTTTGTTTTTCAACTAAATCTTCATTAAATTGTTTTAGTTCAATTGACGGTGCATGTTCTTCTATAAATCGTTTTACTTCGTCAAATTTGCCAGGATTTGACGTGGCGTAATATATTTCTTTTTTTATATTTGTTGTTTTCAATTTTAAATCCCCCAAAAAAGTTATTAAATTTAAATATTGAAATTAGCAGATTTTTTTCTGTATTTTAAGCTTTATACGTTTTAAATTATGGAAAAAGCCTTTAAATGCTTTATTTAACTGATGTTTTGACAAATAGAAACGTCTTGTTATTATTATGATAATAAACATTTATTATTCTTTCATTTAACAACTCCAGAATATACAAGATCTTTTAAGTAGCTAAACATTTCTGATTAAATTAGAAGTTTTAGAAACGTTTTAGGGATGAATGAAATTTAGTATTAGATGTTTAAAGTGTTTACTTGAGATAAGATCTCTTTTATCAATGGAAATTGAAAACGCCAATCTGAACAGAAGAGAATTGTCTGGGGGCTTTCTTTTAGGGATAAGAATCTTCAGAAAATTTGTTCTTTATGGAATCGATGGTTTTTTTAAGGGGTAATACTGCTCTTCTTATTTACTTTGTTAAAAATGAGCAAAGGTGAAAATGTCACAATAATTGTCGCTCATAAGAAAAACACTTGATGAGACAGTTATTTATTTAAATAGGTAGTATTAAATCTATTAAAAAACGATAGGATTACATAATTAGTATGAATAAATTAAATTTTGAACAATTAAATTTGTCAGAAGACTTGTTAAGAGCCATATCCAATATGGGATTTAGCAAAACCACGCCAATTCAGGCACAAACAATTCCAGAAATTATTGCAGGACGTGACATCATAGGTCAAGCGTCAACGGGAACGGGAAAAACCGCGGCATTTGCTATACCAGCAATTGAAAAAATTGATTTAAAAAGCAAGGCTGTTCAGGTTATTGTTTTATGTCCAACAAGAGAACTTGCCATTCAAGTATCTGTTGAGATCAATAAATTTCTAAAATATAAAAAAAATATTTCTGCTTTACCAATTTACGGTGGGCAACCAATTCACAGACAACTTTATGCTTTAAGAAAAAATCCACAAATTATCATAGGTACTCCTGGCAGAACTTTGGATCACATTGATCGAGGTACTTTGAGATTGAGTCACGTTAAGATGGTAATTTTAGATGAAGCAGATGAAATGTTGGCAATGGGATTTCGTCAAGACATAGAAGCGATTTTACAAGAAATAAAACAAGAGAGGCAAACGGTTCTTTTTTCTGCAACCATGTCTAGTACTATTTTACAATTAACTAAGCGGTATCAAAAAAATCCTAAGTTTATTAAAGTTTTACCGGAAAAACGCACTGTTCCTATTGTTGAACAAGTTTATTTTGATGTTGAAACTCCAGACAAAACAAAATGTCTTATGAAATTGATAGATGTGTACGATCCAAAACTTTCAATTATTTTTTGTAATACTAAAAGAAAAGTTGATAAAGTTGCTAAAGATCTTCGGTCAAGGGGATATTTAGCAGAAGGACTTCATGGTGATATAAGACAGGCCAAACGTGATAACATCATGTCTAAATTTCGTAGGAATAAAATTAATATTTTAGTTGCTACAGATGTTGCTGCACGTGGTGTTGATGTTGCTAATGTAGAGATAGTATTTAATTATGAAATTCCTAGAGATGTTGAATATTATATTCATAGAATTGGTAGAACCGCACGTGCTGGTAAAACTGGTAGAGCATTGAGTTTGGTATCTCGCAGAGAGGTTGGGCAACTTCATAATATTAAACGTTATGCAAATGTTAATATATTACGACAACAAATTCCGTCTGCAAGTCAAATAAAAACAAACTCCAAACCACAAAGAAATGAATCTCCTAAGGTTAAGTCTAAATATCAAACAAAAGAATCATATAAAAATCAAATTAAAGAATCATTTAATAGTTATATAAAAGAATCTTCTAGGGGACAAAAAATAGAAAGTCCTAGAAACAGAATGAAGGTAGCTTCAAATAAAAAAGAAGGTTATTTGAATATTCATTTAGAAGAAAAAGCTAACAAGGTTTTTGGTCGTGTTAAGCAATGTATTGGTAAAGAAGAATTAGTTGCATATTCCCGCGTAATGGAGAAACTTATTGGTGGGAACAACCATTCTTCTGCAGATGTTGCAGCTGCTTTGCTTAAAATGGTAATTGATGTTGATTCTCAAAAATTACAACAAAGTTAAAATATTTTAACTTTGTTGTTTGAAGTTATAAAAAAAGCTCCATTTTTTGTGGAGCTTTTTTCTTCAATAGAATCGAATTTAATATAAATTTTAACAGAATAATCAATGGAAAAAGTAATTGAGCGTTTTCAAATAATTCATAAAGCACTGAAAGCATTAAAACAGGCAATTGATGATTATAATAATTTACAGCGTAAAGAATATTTGATTTATATTAGAAATTCTAAAATACAAAGTTTTAAATTTTGTGTTGATACACTTTGGAAATTTTTAAAGCTGTATTTTAAAAAAACTGCTGGAGTTGATGTGCTACCAGGTCCAAAACATGTTTTTAGATATTGTTTACAAGCTGGCATAACAAGCGAAGATGAAACTAAGCATCTTCTTGATATTGTTGATGATCGCAACTTGTCTTCACATACTTATCATGAAGAATTAGCAGAAGAATTAAATAATAAAATAGAATCTCATTATGAACTTATGAAGAAGATTGTTGATAGTATTGGTAAAAAGCTAATAATTAAATAATCTAAATATTGTTCTTTGAAGTTATAAAAAAACATAGAAAATATAGAAGATTATAAAAAAAAATTTATTTGATTATGTAATTAAAAGTTACTATCAGTCCGTTCGTCCTGAGGGATTTATGAGTACATTTATGTGCGAGTAAATCGTCTCGAAGGATTTGAACGGATATTAGCAAAAAAAGATTTGTGTTGGCCATTCGTGTAACCCTTCGAGACGATTTGCCTTGCAAATCCCTCAGGGCGAACGGCCTAAATCATATTAAATTTAATGTAAATACATGTTCTTTGAGGTTTCAAAAAAGCTCCACAAAAAGTGGAGCTTTTTTTTATGTAATAGCTTTTATTATTTTTTATTTCGTTTTCTATCTACAGCTTTTAAATATTTTTTTCTAAGGCGAATTGATTTTGGAGTTACTTCTATAAGTTCGTCAGAATTAATCCAATCCAAAGCTGCTTCAAGATTTATTTCACGGGGAGGTGCAAGCATTGCTTCATCATCGCTTCCAGAAGCACGCATGTTTGTTAACTTTTTCTTTTTGGTTGGATTTACATCAAGATCATTTTCTCTTGTGTGTTCTCCAACTATCATGCCTTCATAGATTTTTGTTGTAGGTTTTACAAATAAAGTTCCGCGTGATTGCAACAAGTCTAAAGCATATGCAGTTGCATTTCCGTTTTCAATAGAATTAAGAGAGCCTTTTCGTCTGCCTGCAATTTTTCCAAAATATGGTTGATAGTCGACGAATTGACTTCCTATTAAACCTGTTCCTTGAGTCATGATTACAAATTGACTTCTAAATCCTATTAGTCCACGGGCTGGAATTTTGAAAACCAAACCAACACGTTCATTTTCTAAAGTTTCAATTTTTTGCATTAGGCCTTTGCGTTCGCCTAACATTTTGATTATGTCGCCTTGATGTTCTTTGTTGATGTTAACAGTAAGAAGTTCAACAGGTTCATGTTTTTTGCCGTCTATGGTTTTGTAAATAACTTCCGGTGCTGAAACTTCTAGCTCAAAACCTTCTCTACGCATATTTTCTATCAAAATACCAAGATGAAGTTGTCCACGTCCTGAAACTTTAAATTTTTCTGCAGAATCTGTATCTTCTACTCGTAAAGCTACATTTGTTTTTAATTCTTTTTCTAGGCGCGCTCTAATTTGTCTTGAAGTTAATAATTTTCCTTCTTTGCCAGAAAACGGAGAACTGTTTACGGATATATAAACAGATAAAGTTGGTTCATCAATTTCCACATATGGTACAGGTAGTGGATGTCCGACATTACAAATTGTTGTTCCGATAGATAATTTTTCATCTACTCCAGAAACAGCAACAATGTCTCCATATTTTGCGCTATCAATTTCTTTTCTACTTACGCCTTCAAATTCATATAATTGGGTAATTTTGGTTGGCTTACTTTCGTAACCCTTTTTACAGCAAATAATTTCGCTTCCAACTTTAACAGTACCACTTACTACTTTTCCAATTCCTATAACCCCTAAATAATCACTGTAATCAAGATTTGTAATTAATAAGCGTAGTTTGCTATCTTCTTGAGATGGGGCAGGAATATGTTTTAAAATTGTATCGAATAGAGGTTTTAAGTCTCCAGAAGTTGCATTTTTATCTTTTGAAACAAAGCCAAGTTTGGATGATCCGTAGAGTATTGGAAATTCTAAATGATCTTCATGGTGGGCAAGGTCTAAAAAAAGATTATGAATTTCTTCTTCAACTCTGTCTATTTCGGAATCTTTTCTATCAATTTTATTTATAAGGACAATTGGTTTTAGATCTAACAATAAAGCTTTTTGAAGTACAAAACGAGTGCCAGGTAGTGGCCCTTCTGCTGCATCAACTAAAAGAAGAAATCCTTCAACCATTTGAAGTGTTCGCTCAACTTCTCCACCAAAATCCATATGGCCCGGTGTGTCAACAATGTTAATTTTTGCTTCAGGTAATTTTACAGAGGTATTTTTGGCTAGAATTGTGATACCTCTTTCTTTTTCTATATCGCCAGAATCCATGATGCGATCAACAGAACTTGAACCAGGAATAATTGTTCCTGATTGTTTGAGCATTTCGTCAACCAAGGTTGTTTTCCCGTGATCAACGTGTGCGATAATAGCAATATTTCGTAAGTCAGATCTTTGTTTTTTCATAATTTTTATCAACTTTTAGTAAATTATTTTCATTATACTTAAGAAACCCCCCATTGGCTTTTGATGCTTTAGCCTATGGACCCCATACGCGGATAACTTATCTTAACAGATTATGAATTAATAGAAAAGCGTAGAAGGTTTAGGATCGGGCCTTTTTGCGTTTTTTTACGCTATTTTAGTTTTTTTTGTGATTTTTTAGATCTTTTAATTAGTGTTTAAATTTGTATTTTATTGATATTTTCAATACGTAAGTCTTCATTCGGATGATTTTCAAATAAATTACGCAATTGATTTAAGAATTTAAATTTGGATTGAACGCTTGGTTGTAACAATTTTCTTTTGGACAAAATTGATACAGCAGCGTCTTTATTTTTAGTAAGTTTAATTGCATATTCATCTGCAAAAAATTCTCCATCGCGTGCCAATTTCATAAATAAAAGATATTCCGCACTTAGTATGCTAATCATTAAAGCCATTTTTTTTGCGAATGAGATGCCGTTTCTTTGAAATAATTGTTTAAGAGCTGAAGTTCCTAATTTGATAGTTGATAGAGAAAATACTATCAAAGGTAAAATGTTTTTTATAATAAATTTTTTGTCGTGTAGATGACCGAGCTCATGACAAATCATATACTTAAATTCTTCTGCCGTTATTAGCTTTTTATTTATGTATAGCGAATCAAAAAGTAATTTTTTTGAGATTCCACTTGAGTCGGCACAAATGGCCATGCATGCAATGTAGTTGCTTTTTTCTGGATCTTGATGGGTAGTTTCTATTTTGCAATCCCGTATTTGTTCTTTAAATTCTGAACTATTAAAAAATTCAATTAATTCGGGATATTCTTCTGTAATTGTTTTTATGCCATATAAATTTTGTGATAAAAAAATAAAAACTAAACTTAATAGACATAAAAAAGCCTTCTGAAATCGAAGGCTTATGAAAGGCATCATCAAAAGGTCTAACGGAATCTATCGACAACTTTTTCTCCAGGATATTTAAATGGGAGCTTAAAGACTTTTGTTGAACCAACCAACGTTGATGCAAAGAGTCGAAGAATATCAAATAATCCGTTCACACCAGCTTGTACTACAACCGTTGGTCGTTGTGAAATTTTTTCTTGTGGATGAATGCGAATTAAATTTTTTTCTACCTCAAAAACAGCAAACGGGAAAAGGTTTCGACACATTGTTTCCATTTGCTTAATTGTTGGATAATCCTTTTTTCCATTAAAACAACAAGCATCGTCAATCAGTATAACATTATCTTTAGCATACTTGTGATTGGCAATAGTTTTGAGCTCTGCAATAATTGGTGTATCAAAATCACCTTTTGCGCTCAAACCACCACAGTGATGTCCATCCAACCAAAACATAGCTGGTCCATCAAGTGTCGCTATTACTTCAGTAAGCTTTTTGCCACTGTCGCCATGGATGCAGGTGATGTGAGATTTGTTGGCAAAAATTCTCTTGGCACGCTTGTACAATTTTTCGGCAAGTTCGATGGTAATTATGTTAGAAAATATCTTTGAAACAGCTTCGATCATTCTTCCTTTGTAGGTTCCTGTTTCGACGAAGGTGGTACGAGGGAAACGCTGTGCAAATTCTTTAACCGCAATTTGTTTAAAAATGTGTGGAGGATATTTTCCTGTAAGCTTACTTTTACTTTCCCAACGATGTAATCGTAAAAATCCCTTTATTGAAATGTCGATAGTTATCACACGAGGTTGCTCTTGAGTTTGTTGCTGATTAACAGGCTCAATATCTAAGGCTGGAGATTTGTTAATTGATTTTTGCATTATAATCCTATTTAATATTTTAAATATCAATGTTAATAGCGTTTTACTATGTTTTAAATTTTTTAAAAGTCTATGTTTTTTTGATAAAAAAATCAATTTTGGAATTTTGACTAGCGTTTAATTTGTTTATCCAGTTCTTGTACATCTTCTTCAAAATAATGATGAACAAATGTTGGCAAGTTTTTATAATCAATATCTTTTATAGAATCAGAAAAATCTTGTGAACAATATGTATTCCAGAACAGGGCGGTTTCATTTGGTTTTATGTTTTGTTGTTTTACGTCTGATATAAGCGTGGCCAATGTTTTGCCAGTAAAGGTTCCTTCTGATGGAACGTTTTCATATTCGCGCATAAGATTTACAGCTTCAATTCCTTCTTTTGTAAAACAACCAAAACCTTCTCCAATAAAATCATGATTAATTTTAAAATCTTCTATAGAGACATTAAAAATTGGAAAAGATGGGTCTTGGGAGTGCAAGAATGAATTTGCAGCGTTGAACATTTTGAGAACAGCCTCATCTCCAAAATAAGGAATAACTCTTACTGGAATAACTTTACTTTTGAGTTTTGCGGCTTTAAGTCCAAGAATTAATCCTAGAGTGCTTCCCATGCTGCCAAAAGGAATGTAAATATAATCTGGTTCTGGCAATAAACCTTCTTTGATTTGTTCTTTTAATTCAAACGCGGCATTAACAAATCCTGCGATTCCGCGTGGAGTTGATATTCCAAGTGGGCTTATGTAGGGATATTTTCCGGTTTCATTTTTATGTTTTAAAAATTCTCCTAGCAATAAAACATCACGCAATTCTTTGGATGGAAAGTGGTTTATGTGAGCACCGTTATTATATGTGATGAGTAAATTTTTACGAACGTTAGTAGAGTTTTTTTGTGGATTTAGCATACAAACTGTTTTTATGCCTAAAGAGTTTGCGTAAACAGCTGTTGCTAAAGTACAGTTGGATCCTGCACCTCCTACACAAATAATTTCATCTACGCCTTTATGTACAGCGTCAGCTAAAAAGAATTCTAATTTTCTAATTTTGTTTCCACCGTATAATGTTCCACTGGGGCCGTCATCTTTCATGTAAATATTTTGAAACCCTATTTTGGTACCTAGATTTTTTAGATGTTTTACAGGTGTAGGAAAGTTTCCTAAAGCAATGTGTGGAATAGATTTTTCTAAATTTGGAAAAGATTTGAAAAGAGGAACGGGGTGTGTTTTTTTTGCAAATACTTCTGCAGATGGATCATAGGCTTTAGTTGTTTTTACAAAACTGTTTAAATATTCAATTACATTTAAATCGTGAAGAAATGGAGGATTTTTAATTAAGTTATTTAAATGTTTATCCAGGTCTGACTTGTCTATATGTTGATTGGCTTTTACTGAGGAATTAAAAACTAAAATAAGAAACATAACTAACATCATATTTATATTTTTAATCTTATGCTTCCGGGGTGTAAGTTTTTTGAAAAGAAAAACAGTGTTGAAAATTTAGGTAAAAGTAGTTTGGAAAAACAATAAAGTCAATTGCAAATCTGAATTTTTTATTTTAGAGAGTGAGTTCTTTGATTATTGATGGATTTGCAAGGGTAGAAAGGTCTCCAAAATTTTCTGAATTTCCTAATGAAATACTTCTTAATAAACGGCGTATTATTTTCCCAGATCTTGTTTTAGGTAGTTCAGATACAAATTTAATTCTGTCTGGTTTTGCATGAGGACCAATTTTTTCTGCAACAGTTATTTTAATTTGTTCTTTTAGTTTTAAGTTGGGGGTTGTGTTGTGCATCAAGGAAACAAATGCGTGAATTCCTTCACCTTTAATTTCATGCTCAAAACTTACAACGGCAGCTTCTGCAACTCCTTTTGTTTGTGCAATAGCTTCTTCTAATTCTGCTGTTCCAATTCTGTGTCCAGAGACATTTAAAACATCATCAACTCTTCCTGTAATTCTAAAATGTTTATCTTTATCAAAGTAAGCGGAGTCACCTGTTAAAAAGTAACCGGGATATTTTGAAAAATAAAGCTGTTTAAATTTTTCATTGTCGCCATAAATTGTTCTTAGCATTCCTGGCCAAGGAGCTTTTATAGCAAGGAGACCAGGAGTGTTGTGTGTTGTAATTTCTTTACCGTGATCATCTAGTAAAATTGGTTGTATGCCAAAAAATGGCAAAGATGAATAACCAGGTTTTAATTTTGTGATTCCTGGAAGAGGAGAGATTAAGACTCCACCAGTTTCAGTTTGCCACCATGTGTCAGCGATAGGACATTTTCCTTTGCCAATGATGTTGTAGTACCAAACCCATTCAGGTTCTTTTATTGGTTCGCCAACACTGCCCAAAACTTTTAATGTTGAAAGGTCATATTTTTCTGGCCAGCTGTTTCCTTCTTTCATAAGAGCGCGCAGCGCTGTTGGTGCAGTATAAAATATATTTACTTTATGTTGTTCTATGATTGACCAGTAACGTCCAAAATCTGGATAGTTGGGAGTTCCTTCAAACATTAGCGTTGTGGCTCTGTTTATTAGCGGTCCATATATTACGTACGAGTGTCCTGTGATCCAGCCAATGTCTGCTGTACACCAGGAAACATCTCCTTCTTGATAGTTAAAAATTTGTTTATGTGTATAAGATGCATAAACTCCATAACCACCAGTTGTATGTAAAATGCCTTTTGGTTTCCCGGTTGAACCGGATGTGTATAAAATAAATAATGGATCTTCTGAATCCATTACTTCTGGTGGGCAGAGTGTATTTATTTTTGATGTTTCTTGGTGCCACCACAGATCTCTGCCGTTTTCCATGTTAACTTTATTTTCTGTTCTTTTGACAACAATTATATTTTGAATACAAGAAGTTTGCTTTACTGCTTTATCAGCATTTTCTTTCATAGGAATATTTTGTTTTTTTCCGCGAATTCCAAAGTCTTGAGTAATTAGGATTTTGCATTGGCAAGCATTGATTCTTGAAGATAAAGATTCTGCGCTAAAAGCTCCAAAGACCACAGAATGTACTGCACCTATTCGCGAGCATGCAAGTACTGCAACAGCAAGTTCTGGTATCATTTGCATATAAATACAAACGCGATCACCTTTTTTTATTCCTGTATTTTTTAAAACATTTGCGATTTTTTGAACTTGATCTAAAAGTTCTGCGTAAGAAAATTTTTTAGATTCGCCTGGCGTATTGCCTTCCCAAATTAAAGCTGTTTTATTTCCATGTCCATTTTCTACATGTCTGTCTAGGCAATTGTATGAAAGGTTAAGTTTTCCGCCTTCAAAATATTTTATGTCACCATTAACAAAGTCTGTTTTTTGAGTGGTGTGCCATTTTTGGAACCAACTTATTTGTTTTTCTGCTATTTCTGACCAAAATTGACTTGGATTTTCTATAGAGTATTTGTAGAGTTTTTTGTAGTTGTCTAGATCTTTGATTGAATTATTTTTGAAGTTTTTGGTAATGAAAATTTTATTTTTCATAAAACACCCCAAGTTTTTTGTAATCAGAATTTTTTACAAGTTTTAATATATTGAATTAATAAAAGCATGTAAAAAGCCCTGTTGAATTCAAGGTTTTTGTTAAGTGGGTTTTATGAAAAAGAATTAAGAAATGAAATAGAATTATATTTAGTATCAGAGTTTATTTTTCTGAATATTTTGGATGTTTACCGATACATGTTTACAACTTGGTTTGCAAGTTGAATCAATTCTTTTCTATTTTCTAAAGGATTAAGCCAATTATTAAAATTTTTTTGATCAAATAAAACGTTTACACCAACCCTAGCACCAACCAATGCTCCTGCCATTGATGCTACAGAGTCTGTGTCACCATAAAAATTGACCGCTAATTCAATGACTTTTAAGAGATCATTTGGATAACATGTTAATAAAAATGTTGCAGCAGCGATTGCTTGATTTGCCAATTTGCCTTCTAGATTTGTAAGGTATTGTTTAATTTTGTCATCAGTAAGTTTTTTTCTTCCTTCTTCTATTGCTAACTTGATCATATTTGCAGTTTCGAAGTCATATTGTTTGGCATAATTTTCCATCTCTTGAAGCGTGTAATTTATGTTCGCACCACCAATACAGCAAGCTACTCCAGCGGCCATTGCTGCGCAGGCCGCTTTTGCCATATTTGTGCGATGTGTTAACAAAGAATGTGCTGCTGACCAAGCGGCAGCTTTTTGTGGATTGTCTGCAAAAATTAGACCAAATGGATAAGCTCTCATAACGGATCCGCATCCACCTTCGGTGAGTGGTTTCATAGGGAAGATGTTACGTGTCCAGCCGTTTGCGCGATAAATTCCTTTTGGTGGTATGTTTGTTTCATCGTGTTCATTTATGAGTTTTTGAATTTCTTTTGAGGCTGAGATGCATCCTATTCCAGGTGCTCTGTAGTATGATTGCCCGCCATCTGGATCATCAACCCATTCAGCAAATTTAATTGCTATTTTAGTCATTGTTATTTCTAGTTTAATTATCTCATTTTTTTGCGCAGGATTTATGTGAATGGCTGTTTCCCAACCAGGAAAAAGGCGATGAGGACCATCATTTTTTTGAGTTAAAAAATGATTATAATATTTTTCATAAAAATTTTGGTCTTCTGTTTTAATTTGTTCTTTTCTAACAGCCTTTTCTAGAAGGGTTTCTAATACTATTCGTGCCATTTGTGTATCATCGGTATAAAGTGCTACCTCATTAATGAAGTCTGTTTGTTTGAAATCTTTGAAGTTGTTAATAACTCGAGAATTATAACCTTGGCCATACATCCAGTATCTTTCAGTAATTCGCCCTAGGGCATCTCCGACGGCTGAGCCTAGGACGCAGCCTAAAACTTTATTTTTAAAGGTATCGTTTTGAAATGTGATTTTATTCAAATAGTTTTGAGCATCTAAAGATGTCATAAAGAAAAGAAGAGTTGCTGTAGCAAAAAGATGAAAAAACTTTTTTTTCATGAACTATATCCCTAAAAAATACTAGCGATTAAAAATGGTTTATTTTTACTTACATGTTTTGCATTTTTTAAAAAACATATCGGAAATTGCTGCTAAAATCATGAAGATAGCGCCTATTCGCATTCCAGTTTTTGAAAAGTTTACAAAATTGAAATACAAAATCGTTGTTCCCCCCAAAATACTCAAAATTAAAGGAACAGGGCTTCTGTGTTTTTTAAACTTTAATGAAAATCCAATGATTGCAATTATTATAAAAATAATTAAAAAATATTTTGATACAATTGCTATGTTTGTTGCAATTGATCCTGCCCCGATCCCTATTAAAAGAGGGAAAATCATACATGGTATGCATACAACAGAAAAAAAGGCTGCTAAGATAGAAAAAATTTTTCCTAAATTTTCTTTGAATTTATTCATTACAATTCCTTTTTTTTGATTAATGCTCTATGTATTTAATTATTTAATTTCAATTAATTCGACGTCAAAAATAAGAGTTGCATTTGGTGGAATTACTTGTCCTGCTCCGTGACTGCCATAACCTAAGTTTGCAGGAATAATTAAACGACGTTTTTCCCCTACTTTCATTGTCATAACACCTTCGTCCCATCCCCTGATTACTTGTCCTGCTCCAATAACAAATGTAAATGGTGTTCCTCTGTCGACACTGCTATCAAATTTAGTACCAGTAGTTCCGTTTTTATCTAACCAACCGGTATAATGAACTGTAACGTTTTGGTTTTTTTGTGGACAGATTCCAGATCCATCTTTGATAATTTTGTATTTTAATCCGGAATCACATTTTTTGTATTCGGTTATTATTTCTAGAGCTTTATTTTTTTGTTCTGTGTTAGTTGTGCATTCATTGCATCCTGCAAACAAAAGTGATGCAGTTGTTAAAGAGTATGCTATTAATAATCGTTTCATTAAATTTTCCTTTTTTTTTAATTGTTTTATTATTTTTTTCTATAGAAGATAATATTTTATCCTGAACAATAGCAATTGTGTAATGTTTTATATTAATTAAATAAATACGAAACATTATTTAATTATAAAAAGCCTTTGTTTTGTGAGTTTCTCTTCTTCTTTTTGTAAATTCTTGTTTTTGGATAAATTAATTTGTTAATGTACAAAACGTAAAAAGTTTAAAACAAAATAAAAAAGGAAATATGTGATGTTAAAAAAAATCTTAATTTGTGTAATTGTTGCTTTAATTAGCTTTCAGATTCCACTAATAGTATCTATTTCTACTTCTCAAAAAGCTGGAAGATTACTTGAAAAATATCAGAAAAAAGCTGAGAAATTTTCACCAGTACAAAAAGTGGGTGGACTGTTTTCATCCATAGTAAATGAGATTGTTGTTCCTACAAATATAATTGATTTTCCTCATATGCTTTCAAAAGGTAAGAGTAGCCTTGCGGACGCTCAAAAAGTCATAAAACATATGAAAATGGCCATGTATGGCAGTATGATATTTATATTTCTTTTATTGGTATTATTGTTTTTTCTTTCTAGGAAACTATTTATTAGAAATTTAGCTATTACAGGCTTTATAAGTGGAATTTTGGGGTTAATAGTTATATCATTAGTTTATTATTTCTTTGTTGTTAAGTTTGATGGAACGTTTAAATATTTTTATTCCATGGTTTCTACACCGCAACAGGGTTTGGGAATTCCATTTGTGCCTGGGATGATAAAATCTTTTTCTAAAAAATTTATTTCTTATCTTGTTAATTCTGTATTAAGAAGAAATATGATTTGTGTTGGAATTAATATTTCTGTTGGAATAGCCCTAATGTTTATAAACAAATTTGTGATCAACAAAAATTAAAAAATATTTAAATGTGAAACAGTACTAGGTGATTGTTTGTTAGATGTAATTTAAAAATAATCTAAGAAAAAAAGGCTGCAAGTTTATCAAAAACTTACAGCCTTTTTTATCTTATAAAATCTTTTGAAGAAAAATTATTGCCTAGCTTCCGTATTTTTTGAATTATACTTAGGCATAAAAAAATTCGAATTTTCTAATTCTACATTATTAGGGTTTAATTTATTAAGTACAGCCAATCTTTTAACGAGATGTGGGTGTGTAGAAAGTCGTTCTGTAAGCCAGAATGCAAACCCTGGGCGATTTTGAGCATTGTTAACTAATTCTTCAAGGTTGATTTTTTTGTATAACTTTTTACCGGCGGCAAGAAGAAGAAGACCTTTTGAGGCCCCTTTAGGTGATAGATTATAACCAAAATTGTCACATGTATATTCACATGCTCTAGAGTATGCAAGATTTAAGAGTGGAATAAATTTTGCAGGAAATATAAGCACTGATTTTAGAAAGCCAACATGATTTCTTTTTATGTGTCCTAATTCATGCCCAATAATAAATGAAACAGCATCTTTTCCTTCTTCATATGCCATTTCAAAAATATCTGAATATAAGATTATAAAATTTTTCCTTGCAACTTTGATAGCGAATGCATTTAAGATTCCGTTTCCTTGTAATACATACATTTCGGGAACTTTTTTGAGGTTTAATGCCAGGGAATAGTTTTGTACAATATCAAAAACATCGGGAAATTGTTTTTTGCTTATTTTGATTGCATTGCCTTTTATATGGCCTATAAAAAATGTAGATGCAATTAGTCTAATCACTAGAAATAGAATGAAGTAAAAACAAAAAATGTTAAATATATGGTTTGATGAAGCTTGTGCAGAGAAGCGATTAGCCCAACGTATGACAGCAAATAAATAGAAGTATGCCAGGCAACTTATGGCTACCATGATGCCAAAATAAAAACGTTCTTTAGAGCTTGCTTTGAATTTCATATTTAACAACTTTCATAAAATTACAGGTAGTATGGTATTGAGATTTCGGAATTAAAAAGAAACTATAGTAAATAACCCGTAATTTGTCAAATAGGGTTTTGGTATATGTAAGATAAAAAATTACATTTATACTTTTTTTTAATATTTATAAATGTGATTAGATAAACACAACAGAAAGCTATCCTTCGCTTTTTATAAAGAGCTATTTTAGTTAATAGTAGATTTTTTTCCGGGAACCGGATTTTGCCACTGAAAAAGTTTAATTAAACGATCCCAGAATTCGCCACCCAATATAAAGAGACTGACGATGAATATCAAATATCCCAAAAGCACACTTATAAGAATAGTTATGTGTCCAAACGGTGTTTTTGGGTAATCAAAAAACAGTGCTACTTCAACAATGAAAGTAGGTATAAAACTTAAAAAAAATAGAACGACCCCAATGTAATGACGCGTTTTGCTGATATGTTTTACTGGTTGACCTGCTTTGTGAGGAAGAAATATTTTTTTTATTCTCGCCTCAAACTTCTTTGCAAATGTCTTACCTAGTAGGACAATGCTTATAGCGAATATTATCTCAGAGGTTATGATCAAGGCGGCCATAAGTCCAAGAAGTTCTCCAATGGGGATTTTAAAAAAAAATAACATGCCCGAGACAGCCCATGGTGTCCAGCTAAAAATAAATAGTGTAATACCTAAATAGTATTTCCAATCCTTCACAATTTTTAAGTTCTTCTTTTTTTCCATATTGAAACTCCTCTTTTAATGTTGCGGTGTTTTGTTTTACGTATATTTGTAGTTATAACGATAGGATATTACATAGGTAGATGTAAACAGTTGAAATAAATTATTTAAAGACTGCCGTTTTTTCTTTTAGATTGTCTATATGTACGACATGTTTTTGTTTTTCGAAGTTTATAGATTTGATTAAGAAATGGAGGGTTTTTTTATGAAAAACCAATTTGATTTTTTTCCATACATCCAAAACTGAAAACAAAATATTATAAAAAAAATAAGACCCCGCAGAGCAACAAGAACAGATTGAACTGGTAATCCTAAAGAAAGTATTGCTATTAATCCTAATAAATTTTCCAAACCAGTTAAAGATACAAATAAAAAGCTAAAACCTTCAACTGATTTTTTAATTACAATACATTAATGATTATGATACGAAGAAGATATTGTAGGAGAAATTATTTTATGAATAATGAACAATGGCAATGCCCTTGATTTTCAATTTCTTTTTTACAGGAAACGCAAGGGCAGATATATTTTTTATCGACACTTTCATTTCCCGTAACTCGATGACAAGGACAATAATTTTTGCCGAACTTATTTTTTATTTTTACCTAGATGTGTAGTTTTTTTAAAATCAGGATGTTTGGAATTATGTTGAATTGCCCCAAAAGGACAAATGTTTAAGCATTTGCCACAATGTGTACATTTTTCTTGATCAATAAATGCTTTGCCATTTTTCATATAGATTGCATCAACAGGGCAAATATTAATGCAGGCTCCACATCCGGTGCATTCGCTTTGTTTTATCCAAGGCATGCTGTAACCCTTTCGTAATTGTTTTTATTTAATCCAGGTAAAATTATTCATTTTTGATTATTTCTTTTAGTATGAAGTTAATTGCTTCTTTTTCTTTGAAATCGATAGTTTTTAAGCAAGAGGTTAGATTTTCTTGAAGGTACAATTCAATTACTTTTTTTATGGCAATGTTAATGGCGTATAATTGTCCAGTTACTTTTCGACAGTCTTCTTTTTTTTCTATGAGATTAGTTAATCCGTTAATTTGACCTTTAATGATGTTTAATCGTTGGATTATCGTTTTCTTTATCATATATTTGGTTTTCAAGTTATCGCTTTTTTAGGGATTTTAACAATTTTTGACATCTCATTGTTTAAGAGTAACATATACCCTATAGGGGTGTGAGTCAAATAGGAGGTTCTTCAGAGATAAAAACGGGTAAATCCGCACTTTTTTGCTTTAAATGTCAATTGTGGTCTAAATTAGTTAGTTATTTTAGAGGCATAATAGGTATCAAAAATGAAAGTATGTTGTTTGTTTAAATTATCATAGGGGGATATATGATTAAAAAGGTATCGTTTGTTTTATTAGTTACACTTTTTTCTGTTTTTGCTTTTAACGAAGTATTAGTTTGTAAAAATAGAGAAACAAATACTCAGGGAGAATTTATGAGAGGTTTTGGAAGAGGAAGAGGCGGTCGAGGTTCAGGTCTTGGCCAAAGGGATGGAAGGGGTTCTTTTAGAGATGGTCGTGGTCCAAATCCGGATTGTCCGCTAAAAAAGGAAACCGATGTTGAGTCATCAGATTCTGGTCGCAATTTAAAGTGCGATGGAAGTGGTCCAAATAAAGATGGGCAAGGTCCAAGAGAAAGTGATTTGGGACCAAAAGAGGATTGTCCTAAAAAAAATGAAACCGATGTTGTTCAATCAGATTCTGGTCGCAATTTAAAGCAAGACGGAAGTGGTCCAAATAAAGATGGAAAAGGCCCTAGAGGAAGTAATCTTGGCCCTCGTGAGGATTGTCCAAAAAATAAATAAAATATACTTAAATAAAAAAAGCTCCTCCATTAATACGGAGGAGCTTTTTTTATTTAAGTATATTTTTCTTTTTTATAGATTTTTATCTAGATAGTTTTATGTGATTTTGGTGGAGTTTAGCGAAAGCTGGTTATGTTATACGATTGTGATCGTTGAGCTGTACGTTAGAGTAGGTATAAGTTTTATACGAAGAAGGTAGCTTTAGCGAGTACAAAAACATGAAAAATGTTTGAACTTATGATTATAACTAATAAAATCTATTTTTTTGTGCATTTTTTATCAATTGTACGATCTCTTCTCTATTTCTATAATTATAACTTCTCTCTGCATAATATAAGGCAGTAACTTTTGTGTAACTTTTATTATCTTTAATATGAGGGTCAGCACCAGCATCAAGAAGTAATTTTACAACATCAACGTGCCCTTTATCGGCTGCATTCATTAAAGCTGTCAGGCCTTCCTTTTTTGTTTGCGCATTAAGATCACTATGAGCATTAATAAGTAATTTTATTACTTCTGCATTACCCATGTAAGCCGCACAAGTCAAAGCTGTCTGATCATATTTATCTTTAATATTAGGATCTGTGCCAGCATCAAGAAGTAACCTTACAATTTCTGTATGACTTTTATCAGCTGCAATTATTAAAGCGGTTAAGCCTTTTTCCTCTGTAATATGAGGGTCAGCGCCAGCATCAAGGAGTAATTTTACAACATCAACGTGCCCTTGATCTGCAGCCCATATTAAAGCCGTCATACCATGTCGATTTGTAGCATTAAGATTAGTCTTTCTGAAGTTAAAGATAAACTTCCTCTTAGTATTGATAAGTTCTTTTACTACATCTATATGATTATTATAAGCAGCATCAATCAAGGCGGTAACCCCATTTTTCACTTTTATGTTAGGATTAGCACCAGCTTTAAGGAGTAGGCTTACAATTTCAGTATAACCCTTGAGGGCTGCTTTGTTTAAAGCGGTAACACCATCATCGTCTTTTATGTTAGGATTAGCACCAGCTTTAAGGAGTAGGCTTACAATTTCAGTATAACCCTTGAGGGCTGCTCTTTTTAAAGCGGTAACACCATCATCGTCTTTTATGTTAGGATTAGCACCAGCTTTAAGGAGTAGGCTTACAACTTTAGTAAGACCTTCATTTGCAGCATATATTAAAGCAGTCCAATCATATTGAGGCCGCGAGGTGATTAAATTTCTTTTATTTCTTTTAATATTAGAGTCAGCTTTGTAGCTTAGTAATAAACTTATAATCTCTTCTTCCATATATTTACGTTGAGAAGCCTCTATCAAAGGGGTATCCCCGTTTAGTGTTTGGATATTTGGATCAGCGCCTGCTTCAAGAAGTAATTTTACAATTTCAATGCGGTTTTTTCCTGTGCAATCGTAAACATTGTTTGCTGAGATAGCATGCATTAAAGCGGTGTATCCCCATTTAGATTCACCAAACTCATACCCTAATTCACAGTTGTTTAATTGACTTTTATCTACAATGTTAGGATCGGCACCAGCGTTAAGAAGTAGTTTTACAATATCTACATGCCCCCTGCGAGCAGCTTTCATCAAAGCTGTATCTCCTACATCATTTCGACCATCAACTCCACCACATTGATAGTTAACGTCTATTTGAGGATTATTTAAAGCAATTTTTATATATTCTAAATTACCTGCATTTGCAGCTCCTATAAATGAAAGACAGTATTGAGAATTGATATTTTTTGCCAGGTTGATATTAGATTGAAGCAATAAGCTTGTGATAATTAATAAATTGATTTTTTTAGTAAATTTCATTTTTTATAATTCCTTTAAAAATAACTTAATATTTTTAAGTATATTATATGATTAAAAATATTACAAAGGGCTACGTATTGAGAAATAAGTTAAATTTAGTGGTGTACTCTACAGGACTATTTTAGGAACTTTATTCGTGTTAGTGATAACAATTCTTACTTTATAATTAAATATGCGCTTTTAGCTTAAACTTGGGATATATTGAGATATTTCTTGGACTATTTATAAGTACTTTGCTTAGTATAAATTTAGGGTTTGTTTTGAGTGTTTTATTTGTTTAGTATATAAGAATTTATTTATATTTATTAAGGTTTATTGCCATGGTATCGGATTGCTTTGTGTTAAAAAAACAACCGGAAAATGTAAATAAAGAAGCTAGAATAAAAGAAAACCACAATTAAATAATCTTTTTATGCATAGAAAACTCCTTATACAAAAATGTCTTGGAATGCCATACACCGTCGCTAAAGCTATGGTGTACATGGCTGAAGCCTTGGACGTGCCAGCCATCCTTTGCTCTTCCGAGCTGCGGCGGATAGCTTTCGCTTACTTTTTCTATTGTTTATTTAATTAATTCCTTAAAGAATTGGCTGTGCCATCCTAAGCTTTATGCGTAGGATGGTGTCCCATTCTGAACGCACTTCTTATCGCGTGGTGATTTTTTCTAAGCAAGCACAATGAGTTATCATTGGATTGATCATCAGTGTATTGGCAATAGGAATCTATATTTTATTAAGACTGTCTTTTTATTAGCTGAATTATCTCTTCCAATGTCCGTAAAAAATGAGAGCGATCTTGTTTGGAAAAAGTGGCGTTGTAACTTGACGCTACTCCTGTTTCACGTAAATGAGCCCGTAAATTACGCATTGATTTTGCAATACCTATATTATTATTATTAAAAATTAGGCCTGTTGGACTTATGGCGCTAGCATCCTTTTTTAGGCACCGATCTGCTAGTAATATATCTGCGGTAACCACAATGTCACCAGTCTCTATGTGTTCTTCTATCCAATTATCTGCAGCATCAGGGTCAGACGTAACCTGTATTTTATGCACGTTTTTATCAACTACCATATTAAGACGACCATTGCTTACCAAGTAAACCTGCAAGTTATGCCGAATAGCCACCCGAAAAGTTTCGTTTTTTACGGGACAAGCATCGGCATCTACGTAGATGATTAACATTCACAACCTTCCTAATTATGAAAAAACAAAGCGGAATTCATTACCATTCTATTGCGGGTGAACTGCAAATTATTGTAGTACGGATTTTTATGGTTTTTTGCACCGCTTTATCCAAAGAAGACCCTTTCGGTAAAGGCCTAGATTTATCAATAACTGAAAATTGAAAAAAAGTGGTGTGCCTTACTGGCACTATCTTAGAACTTTTTTGTTTGAATTTGAAGGGCTTCGGTCTTTTGTAAATGAAAAACTAATATCTGTTTAAATTTATTTAGCATTTTAGAAACATATTCAAAAGAAAATTCGTAAATTAATAAATAAAAAAATGATAAAAATTTGGCGTATTGCATTAATAATAGGTTGCTTGTGGTTAGTGTTTTAAATTTGCGGCTTATTTAGGAAAAGGATGAAAATGTTTTAATCTGTCTCTTTCTTGTTCTAGCATTGTTATTTCATGTCTTTGCCAATGATCCAAAGAATCTTTTCCTTTTAAGGCTTCTATAGCCGTATTAATCTCTCTTACATACTCTTTGGTTTTACGTGCTGCTAGAATTTCTTTCTGTCTACGAGTTTCTTTATCTTCAGTCCAGCGTATATCAGGATCAGTATTTATAACAGCGTTGTGTATAAGTTTTGTATGTTTTTCTTGGGCGTCACTTTTTTCACGGTCGAAATCTGCGGCATTACATCTATTGAAATTTACAACAAACAATTCTACTAACAAGAAGGTATAAAGTGACCAACGCGTATTTTGGATAATATTCATAATTTATTTTCCTTTTTTAAATTTTTTTATTTACTCGAACAAAGAAAGTAAGCCAAGATTGAGACAATGTGTGGTGAGTTCTTGGTTGGCGTACAGCCTGTTTTTCAACGACATATCCATTTTTATGCAAAATATTTACAAATTCATTTGGCTCATATAAATAAAAATATCTGCCAGTTTTTTTATCAAAAAATTCTACTTTACCTTCTTTTAATGAAATAAACCCAATGGCTTCAGGTTTCATTACATCTTTAATTTTTTGTAAAACTAAATCAATTTTTTCTTTTGTAATGTGTAGCAATACAGCCGAACACCAAAAACCATCAAATGAAGATATTGGAAAATTTAAATCGTAAACATTTTGCTTAAGAATAAGTTACATTAGGGATTTTTTTTTGAGCTATTTCTATCAATGATCCTGCAGGATCAATTCCCGTATATTCGTAACCCTTTTTTATAAGTTCAGCTGCGTCTCTTGCACTACCAACGCCAATTTCAAGAATTTTTCCTTGAGGTGAATATTCTTGAAACAGATTTAATTCTGGAGTCCAGAAAGAAGGTTTTGTGGGGCTATCTCGATTTGTCCATTGTTGCGCATTTTCATTATAATATGAAATTGTTAAATTTTATTTTTTGGAGGAATCCATCGTTTTCAATCTTTCGTTTTCAATCTTTATTAATAAAGAATATGAATTTGTGTTGTAGAAAAAAGTCCGTCTTTGCATAAAGCTTCGCCGGACAGTCTTCGCTTCTTTTAATCGAAAATTTCTTTAGATTGATAATCTTTTGTGTTGGCCGTGCCAGGCGAAGCTCGTTAGAGCGAAGACTGGTGTGCCCGACAGGACTCGAACCTGTGACCTACGGATTAGAAATCCGTTGCTCTATCCGGCTGAGCTACGGGCACAAGAGAAAAATGGTCGGGGCGGTCAGACTCGAACTGACGACCCCTCGCTCCCAAAGCGAGTGCGCTACCAGCTGCGCCACGCCCCGACGTTGTGAAATTTCCAAGATGCTTTTTAATAAAAGAAATAAAATGAAAGCATGTTCATTTTATATAAAATTTTGTTTACCGTAAATAGATTTTTCAAAGATCTTTTATTTTGGGGTGAGTGACGGGATTTGAACCCGCGACCCCCAGAATCACAATCTGGTGCTCTAACCAACTGAGCTACACCCACCACGTATTTTGGACCTTTTATTATCAAGATAGTAAATTATAAAATAACTTACTATCTTGATAATTGGGCTATTTCAATGAAAAGTTATATTCTTGGGGCGAATAAGGTGTAATTATAACTACTTTATTTTAAAAATAAAAGCGATTATTTCACTTTTTCTATTTTTATTTTTGCATCTGTTACAAAGTTGTTTTCCAAAA